>Ga0255782_10002452_pt1 | contig 14845 bp, 12 predicted proteins | sample 101ome_26_FD_179980 | JGI IMG/M metagenome (GOLD analysis project Ga0255782, IMG submission 179980) | Coastal salt marsh microbial communities from the Groves Creek Marsh, Skidaway Island, Georgia - 101408AT metaG (version 2) | ecosystem: Environmental > Aquatic > Marine > Intertidal zone >...
AGGAAGTTATTTTCTTCATAGAGGAGAGAATTGAACAGCGCGATAGCGAATAACGGTTTCTTCTCCACGCTTTTTTCTCAAGACTTTGCTATATGTCAATTAATAGACTAATAAATAGCTATCAAGTTCTCAATCTAGACTTGGTATTTAATAGTATCTATTCAAGTCTTTTTAGACTCATCAACGAACGAAGTGAGGCGAAGCCAACAAAGAGAGTCTTGGATGCTATGCATCGAGAAAACAAACGAAGTGCGTTAGTGTGAGACAGAGAAATCGAAAGAAAGTCTATAGAGGTGGCTGGATAGACTACAAGGGAGAAAAAATAGAGATAATGAACTCTTATGAATATGGGATATATTATGAGATTCTATACTCTTTTATAAATCAGTTTGATTTGTTAATAAACCGACACGCTAGGGTGATGGTGGTTTTCCTTCAATTGCATGTTAATTATTACTCTGACGATAACAAACACATCTCAAACTTATTCAAAAATATCAAGCAATTTCTTAAACGTAAATATGGAATGAACGATATTGGTTATCAATGGGTCAGAGAGCAGGAAAAATCCAAGAAACAACACTACCATGCTGTTTTAATACTAGACGGTAATCTCATACAATATCCGTCTAAGATTCTAAATATTATTAAAGAGATGTGGCTTCCACGAGGGCATTTCTATAGATTAGAGAATTGCTTCTACTATCTTGATAATAAACAGAAAGAAATAAGAAAAGAAGTGGTTTATAGAGCTTCATATTTAGCCAAAATAAGGGGAAAGGGTTATAGGCCAGCACAAACAAAGGACTACAATTCCAGCAGACTTAAATAGAATTATTTTTTCTTGGAAAAAACATTGAAAAAATTAGAAAACATCTTGCCAGTTCTATCACTCGGTTTTGCATCAGGATGTTCTTCTAATTCAGCCAATGCCTCAAATGCTGGTGGATATTCCTCTCCATCAGGAATAAGAGAGATGGAAGTATGTATAAATTCTTTTGCTTTTGAGATATTTCCTAATTCTTGATGACATCTGCCAATATTAAAATTGATTGTTACCGAGAGCATTGCAAGACGAATATTTGATTCGTTGTTTTCCCTGATCAGTTCGTTATTTATTTCAAGAGCTTTTGTATATGTCTCTAATGCATCATCGACAAGACCCATTAAACGATAAGTTAAGGCAAGTGAGTTATAAGCTGCAGTGTATTTATTATCTAATGCTATTGCCCTTTGAAGATTTGTAACTGCAGGGTTAAACTCTTCATTCAGTTGATAAGCAATACCTAATGCCAAAAAAACTGGCGGTGCTGTTTTATCACTATCAACATTAACTGACTCTTGAAGCCATTTAATTGCATTAATGTAATCGTCTTCAAAACGATAACATTGACCAACAACATAACTCATATAGCCATCTCTGTAGTACTCCAAAAATTCGAGAGCAAGATTTTTAGCCTCTATATAGTTTGAACTTTGGAAGGCTTCATGAGATTTTTTTCTAACTTCAGAAGGCGATATATTATTTTTCCAACCTGGAGGTAAATCTGGTGGAGGAGGGTCATAGTTTGAGTGATTTGGATAACGATCTTCTCCACTTTTTCCAAAGAAACTAGTAATGTCAAACCAATTCTCAGAAATATAGCTGTGAACTTCTCCATTGGGATGAGTGGCAGTAACTTCAATATTTAAAACGTCAAATTTTTTGTTGTCAATATTTGTTAATCTACTCCCAAGCATTTGCAAACTAACATTTGTATATTGATTTTCTTTATCTCTAAAAATAATCGTTTCTATGAACATTCTATGCTCAACAAATGCGTGCATAATTGAGTGTCCATTAAAAGGAATCCCTTCAGGATTAATAGGATCATCTTTGTCAATAATCACTGCATTATCTGAGTTGTAACCCCAGCCACCCTTTATAGGTAGTTCCTCTTTTGTGAGATTTTTAATTAAGAGTCTTGGGGAACTTTTGTCAGCATCATTTGGAGAATTCCACTTATCCGGCAAAACTATAGGATCAATTTCTTTTGGCATGATTATTGACTAAGCTATATAAATTTTTTTAATGTTGTGTTTACTATAAAGCATTTCTAAACACTTATCAAAAATATGGTCAATTGAACTATAATTTTTTTATTTTTTGAATAAATGGAAGTTTTATGAACCAAGAGATGAGAATAGAAAAAATTGAGGCTATTCTTGAACAGAATCCTCATTCAATGATGGAAGTAAGATGGCAGGATAGTCTACAAAATATGGCTGTTCACAAAATACCACTCAAATACCTTGTTTACAATCAATACAATGGCAGAATATTAACTAGAACTCAATCATATGAAGCCTTTGGCAATAGAATAAACCCAGAAACTGAGGAGGGGAAAACTTTAATCGAAAAATTACTCTGGGAGTCTAAGGAGCATGCAAATAAATCAACCTTAGAGAATATTAAAAAATATCAGCAAGAGAAGCCAGGCATCATCACCAAGGATGGAATTATCATCGATGGAAACCGAAGAGCTATGCTATTGAATAAAATTCCTGAGATTGATTATTTCAAGGCAGTTGTCCTGCCTGTTAAGTTGGAAGATGACCCAGTCGGAATTGAAAAACTAGAGACATCCTATCAAATGGGTGAAGATAAAAAGTTAGACTATAACCCTACTGAAAAATATCTCAAATCAAAAAATCTTTCAAATAGAGGAGTTAGTATTGATCAAATTGCTGAGTGGATGGGCGAAAGCAAAAGCAAAGTACAGGAATATCTCAAAGTTATGGAGGTAATGGATGACTACCTAGATTATTATGATTATCAAAACTGCTATACACAGTTAGATGGAAGAGAGGATTTGTTTATAAGTCTAGCAAATTGGATAGATATTTACAGAGATAGAGATAGCGAAAAGGGCTTTGATGGTTATCGTGAAGATGATGTAAATGATTTAGAACTAGTATGCTATGCATACATTAGAGCTAAATTCGAGGGTAAGTCTTTTAGGACTATAGCTCAAGGAAGGAAGGCGAGCCATTTCTTTGGTGATCAAGAAATTTGGTCAAAATTTAGAGATAATCACTTTACAGGAATAGAAAGCATTGAAGGCAGTGAAAAAAAACCAGACTTTAGTGCTCATGATGTAACCGCCAATCTTAACGCAAGAGATGCAAAATTTGCTCAAGACTCGAAGGAGCTTATTACAAAAAATTTCAAAGAAGCCGAAGAGTCTCTTAGAAATAACCAACATAAAGGTGAGCCTGAAAAATTAGTAACTGAAGCTTTAAAGAAAGTTAAAGTTGCTGCAAGAAATAATAATTCAAATAAACCAGAAGTTGTTGAAGAAGCAAAAAAACTTCATAAAGTAGTTTCAAAAATACTTAAAAGTTCCCCTTTAGAGATACTTAAGACTGTGCTTGAACAATTAGAAGACATTGATTTAGAATCATCTGATAATCAAGAATCAGAGCAAATTCATGAAGTATTGAGAAAAATTCAGCTAAAAATAAATCAGTGGAGATAATAAATCAAGTATGGCAATTTTATTAGATATTAATGATGATGCTATACTCATAAGAGGTGATTCTTTACTTGAGGTAAAAGAAAATAAAAGGTTTAAATTTACCCTAAAAAAATTTAATGCTAAAGAAGTTGATTCAGGCTACCAAATCACCTTTAATAAACATGAAAAAATCAATAAGCTTAGAGATATTGAGCATGTTCTAGAAAAGTTTGGTTTGATTACTGAATATAGCCAAGAAATTAAAAATGAATATGATTCATACTTTCAAGAGGTTGATAACTTTGAGACATTTAAAGATGATGCGTTCAATATTAGAAATAATAAATTTCAAGAAAATCCAGAATTAATTGATAAATTTAGAAAATTCACTAATTCTTTAGCTACTAATCTAATAAATAGAAAACTCTATGATTATCAAACATTAGCTTCATTTCACTTAGCCTTTTCACAGAATGCATGCAATTTTTCTGTCCCAGGTGCTGGAAAAACTTCGATAGTCTATGGAGCTTATTCTTATTTAAAGTCTTTACCAGAACAAGACCCCAAGCATGTAAATAAAATTCTAATTGTTGGACCATTATCTTCTTTTGCTCCATGGGAAAATGAATTCGAAGAATGTTTTGGTTACAGTGCAAGCTCTACTAGACTATCTGGCGATAATGGAATCACTAAATCTGGAAAAGTAGAGCATCTTAATTCATCAGATCCCAATGAAATAACACTAATCCACTTTCAAAGCCTTAAAAATCTTAAGGAGGACCTGATTTATTTCTTAAAAAATAATAAGACAATGTTGGTAGTTGATGAAGCTCATTACATTAAAAATTCTACTGGTCTTTGGGGTGAAACAATTGTTGAAATTGCTAAAGAAGCGAAATCAAGGGTTGCTTTAACTGGTACGCCTGCTCCTAATGGTTATAACGATATTTACAACCTCTTTAAATTTATTTATCCATTTAAATACAAAGATATCTTAAAAATTCACCTATCGCAATTGGAACAACTTTCGAGAAATGCTGTAGGGGAGGTTGATAGAATGAGAGTTCTAGAACTAATAGATAATATTAAGCCTTTCTTTATCAGAATCAAAAAAAATGATTTAAATCTTCCAGATTCGATTGATATCAAAGTGTCAGTAAAAATGGATTCATCTCAAAGATATATATATGAATTCATTGAGCAAAAATTTATCAATGATATTAATTCAACTGATGCAGATATTAAAGCAACTTTGAATAAAGCAAAATTAATTAGACTAAGGCAAGCCTCTACTAATCCAGCAATGCTTTTGAGACCTATTTTTGAAAATTTAGAGCATGGCATTTCATATGAAGAAGATCCAAATTTTGGACTAACTAGAGCGTTTAGCGACAAAATCGAGGATTTTGAAATCTTAAATTTAATAAAAGATTATCAATCATCCAAAATCCCAAATAAATTCACTAAGGTTAAGGAGATAGTTGAGGAAGAAATTATTAAAAAAAGAGAAAAAGTAATTATTTGGACAATCTTTATTAACAATGCTGAAAAACTTCACGATTATTTATTAAGAAATAATATTAAATCAAGATTACTAATCGGTTCAATTAGCCAGGAAGAAAAAGAAAAAACTATCAAAGATTTTAATAATCCAGATAATGATGATTTTTCAGTTGTAATTGCCAACCCATTTACAGTTGCTGAATCTATTTCACTTCATAAGGGTTGCCACAATGCTATATATTTCGAGCGAGATTACAATGCTGCTTATTATCTTCAGTCTCGAGATAGAATTCACAGAGTTGGCCTTTCTAGTGATACTACTACTAGGTACTTTTTCATTCTTTCAGATGATTCAGTTGATGAGATTATTGACGAGAAAATAGATATTAAAGTGCAGAGAATGTTGGAGATGATAGATGCTGATATCCCATTATTCGATAGATTAGATGATATTGATGAATCAGACATCATAAATGCCTTGTTAGAAAAGTATGCTGAAAAGTCTTAATAAATACAAAAATTTAGGAACTTTAAATTTTTATATTGAATTAACCAGGCTTTTAAATACTGAACAGGAATTAAAAAAGGAGTATGTAAACAAATATTTTTCAAATAGAATTATTGATGGTAAATACATTTTTGATGGATGGTTCGAACTCTTATCAAATATTGGTTTAATTGAAATTGACTATGAAGGATATATAACCGCATCACCAAAACTTTTAACTTCTGACTCTAGCTCGTATGTTGCAAAAGTGATTTTGACTTCTTTTTTAGAGAAATACTCTAAGGACGAAAGCTTTCTAAATATCTTTTCTCAAAGTAATTTAAGTTTTGACACAACAAATAAAAGTTTAAGAATAAAGAGATATGCGTTTGCTTCCAAGAACATAAATTTACTTGATTTTCTTCTGACCATGGGTTTTATATCTGAAGATCCAGATTTCCATGATTTTTTAATTATTAATGAACTTTATAGAAAAGAATTCATTGAATTAGCTGGACATTCAATTAGAGCAAAAAAATCACTAGAAGAGCTTTTAAAGTTACAAGAAAAAAATAGACAATTAGGAGAACTTGCTGAGAGATTTGTTATCAATTTTGAACAACAAAGGATTTCATCAGTTGAAAAAGTATATTGGATATCTCCAATAGATACTGGAAGAGGTTTTGATATTCTGTCTTATGATGATAAAAATTTTGTTAATGAAAGATTCATTGAAGTAAAGTCATACCCTAATGAAAGAAAAGTTAGCTTCTTTTGGTCTGCAAATGAGATGAAGATTGCTCAAGATAATTCTGAAATTTATTTTCTTTATTTGGTTGATAGATCAAAGATGCATACTGAGGGATATGAGCCTGAAATAATTAAGAATCCCTATAATTTTTTCTTCGAAGAAAATAATTGGGACAGGAATTGCTCTAATTGGTTTTTTAAGAGAAATTAAATGAGTTTGCAGTACGCTACAGAAAGAGAAATTTTAACTCATGCCAAACTTCTTGAAGGTATGACCTTTGGTGAAATTCAAGAAATGAATTCAGAAGTTTTTGAAGTTAATCCTAACAACATGGGAAACCAAGGCAACTTCATTGAGAGATTTGGATTTGGTATTGAAAACAATAACTCAACTGAACCAGATTTTATCAAGGCCCAAATTGAATTAAAAGTATGCCCACTGAAATTATCAAGAAACCAACTTGTAGTAAAAGAAAGAACAAAGATTTGTAGTATAAATTACAAAGAATTAATTAAAGAAAATTGGATAGATTCTTCAGCTAGAAAAAAATTAAAGAAAATATTATTTGTTTTTTATCACTGGAATAACAATTCATGGAACTCTCAAAAAATAATAAAAACTGTTTTATGGCACCTTGTGTCAGATGAGGTTCTAATTAGTAACGAATGGAGGTCGACAAAAGAAGTAGTAAAACAAGGAAATGCCCATTTATTAAGCGAAAGTTGGTATAAGGCATTAGCTCCAAATACTTCTGGTACCGGAGGAGATAGAGATAATGTTGAGCAGCCTATACAAATTCATTCTAAATATGCAAGGAGAAGAGCATTCTCATTAAAGCGTCCTTTTGTCAATCAGTATTGGGAATCTCTTGTCAGTCCAGATAGCTTTGAATCAATCCAAGAAAATTTAAATCTCAGTCATGAAGATAATATTGAAGATAAGCTTCTAGAGCTTTTTAGGCCCTTTATTAATCGCCCATTGGGCCAGATATGTAAAGAACTCAATATTGAGCTTAGGAATGCGAAAAACGCCACAAATTTAATTATTAAGAAGATACTGAGATTTAGAAGCTTTTCTTCGAAAATTAAAGAATTTGAGCAATCAGGCATAAAGATTAAAACAGTTCCAGTAAATAAGGATATTGGATATAAGCCATACGAGGCAACATCTTTTCCAGTTGTTAAATTTAACGAATTAATCCAAGACGAAGATTATTACAACTCTGCTTTATCAGAACAACTCATGAGAATACTTTTTGTTCCTATCCACAGAGAAAAAAGAGATACGCCATTAGCCGATGCAATTTTGCTCAATCCTTTCTTTTGGTCTCCAGATGAGAAACAAGAAACAATTATCAAAGAAGAATGGGACAATGCAATTTCAATCATTAAGGAAGGTATTGAAATAAAACGTGTCAGATGGGGAAATGGCTTCAGAGAGACAAATAACCTCCCAAAATCAAGTGAAACACAAATTTTACATATGAGACCTCATGCTCAAAATAGTCAAGATAGAGATGTTGACCCTAATGGAGTCAGTATTACTAAACAAAGCTTTTGGCTTAATATGAGTTTTGTACATTCAATAATTTCCAAATCCATGAGGGATATTTGAGTTTTGAAATTACTAATTTGTTTATAATTTTTGCATGATAAAAACTATCGAATTATTTGCTGGCGTTGGTGGCTTTAGAGTTGGACTTGAGAGAGCAAATAAAAAAGAATTTCAGATAGTTTGGAGTAATCAATATGAGCCTTTAACTAAGGAGCAACATGCTTCAAATGTATATAAGGCTAGATTTGGTGAGAAAAATCATAGTGACGAAGATATTGCCAAAGTTATTGAAAATAATTTCAATCAAATTCCCGACCATGATTTATTAGTCGGTGGCTTTCCTTGCCAGGATTATTCTGTAGCAAGAACACTAAAAAATTCCACTGGTATTCATGGTAAGAAGGGTGTCTTATGGTGGTCAATTCATGACATTCTTATTAAAAAGAAGAATAAACCAAAATATCTGATGCTTGAGAATGTTGATAGATTGCTTAAGTCACCAGTGGCTCAAAGAGGTAGAGATTTTGCAATAATGCTCGCAACATTATCTGATCTAGGATATATCGTTGAATGGAGGGTAATTAATTCAGCAGAATATGGCATGCCTCAACGAAGGAAGAGAGTCTATATCATGGCTTATAGAAACACTTCCAAAATCGGCAAAAGAATCCTCAAGTTAAAAAACAAAATACACTGGATTACTAAAAATGGTGTAATGAGTAAAGCATTTCCAGTGGTTGATGAAAAAAGAGAAATTAAGCCATTTTTTATTGAAGGTAGACCAGAAGAAATAACTGATAACAAGATTGCCTACAATACAAAATTTAGGCCATTTAGTAATACTGGTTTAATGATAGATAGGGAGGTTTTTACCGATAACTTTGCGGCAGATTATGATGGTGAATTCAAGACATTAGGTTCAATCTTGCAAAATGACAGCGAGGTGCCTGATGAATTTTTTATTTCATCATCAGATTTAGAAAAATGGAAATATCTGAAAGGGGCAAAAAAGGAGCTAAGAAAAGCTGCAAATGGTCATGAATATCACTATGCTGAGGGTCCTGTCACTTTTCCAGATAATAAAGAAACAGCTTCGCGCACAATCATTACGGGTGAAGGTGGAAAAAGTCCATCCAGATTTAAGCATGTAGTAGAAACAAATTCAGGCCTAAGAAGACTCACACCCATTGAGTTAGAAAGACTAAATATGTTTGACGACAATCATACACAAGGCGCCCTTGATACAAAGCGAGCTTTTTTTATGGGTAATGCACTTGTAGTAGGAGTTGTAACAAAACTAGGAAAAGAGTTACTTACTTTCCACAAAAAATAATATGACAAGATAGATCGCACTGGAGTAGGAAATATCGAAGGAGAAAAAAAATAATGGCTAGGTTAATGGGGGTTGTAGATATCGAAACCACTGGATTTTTAAAACAAGGTGGTCTAATTGTTGAAATCGGTATCGTCTCATTAGATGTAGATACTGGAGAGGTAAAAGAGGTGTTTAATTCAGTGGTTAAAGAAGAAGGTTTTTCAAAGAAACATCTTGCTGCGCCATATGGTTGGATTTTCCAAAACTCTGACTTAACTTATGATGAGGTAATAAATTCACCTAATTTAGAGGATTTACTTCCTCAAATCCAAGAAATCTGTGACAGTTTTAAATATGGCTTAACTGCTTATAACAAAGAGTTTGATTTCAGTTTTTTTAGAGATAGAGGTCTCAATTTCAAGGAGAAGAGTTGCATTATGTTGAAGGCAACTCCAATAGTTAATTTACCACCAAATCCTGGCTTCACTGACCCTAAATGGCCTAATGTTGAAGAAGCATGGGCATTTTTCTTCCCAGATAGGCCTTATGTTGAAAAACATCGTGCCTTAGATGATGCACTCCACGAGGCAGAAATTGCCTATCAAATTATTCTTAGAGATAAGGCTGATAGTTGAAGAAATACTTCACAAAATCAGATTTCCAGGTCGCTATTACATGTCCAACAAAACTCTTTTATGAGACTAACAAAGAGTATTTCTCAAATAAGGTCGATAATCCATTTTTGGAGTCGTTAGCAGAGGGTGGTTACCAAGTTGGTGCCTTAGCGAAGGCATATTATCCAGAAGGTATCGAAATTGAAGCTAAGGACCCTGATCTAGCAATTAATCAGACTAATGAACTTCTCAAGAAGGATGAGGTGGTTTTATTTGAGCCTGCTTTTCAATTTGATAACCTATTAGCTCGAATTGATATCTTGGTTAAGAAAGGTAATCATATTGAGATCTTCGAAGTGAAAGCTAAATCTTATGACTCTAATGAAGATAGAGTACTAAAAGTAAGGGGTATTGGAGTTCTCAAAGAATGGGAGCCATATATATCCGATGTTACCTTTCAAAGACATGTTCTGAGAAACGCTCTTAGTGAATTCGAGATTAAGGCAAATTTAACCTTTGTAGATAAGTCGAAGCCATGCCATGTAGACGGACTCAACCAAAAATTTGTGATTATCAGCGATGATTCACATCATAAGGGAATTAGAGTCTCCTCGAACCTCTCTAGGGAGGATTTAAGGGAAAAAGTCTTAGTAGATGTAAATGTTGATTCCTTCTGTGATGTTTTTATAGAAACCAAAGAGGATGTTCATGGAAATAACTTTTTTCAGATGGTGAAGAAATACTCCAAGGCATTTGCTGAAAATTCTAAATTTAGACCAAAAATAACCAGTGGTTGCAGTGATTGTGAATTTAGACCGAAAAATCCTCAAAATGAGCAAATCAATGGCTATGCTGAATGTCTTAATGAGGTATTGGGAATTAATAAAGAAGAGGTTTTTAAAGATTGTGTATTGGATATCTGGAACTTTAAGAGCAAGGATAAGCTACTAAGCTCTAACAAATTTTTTCTTGACGAGGTTGATGAAGACGACATAAATCCTGGAGACTCTAGAAATAAGCATAGGCAATGGATTCAAATTTACAAAAGTCAAAGTAAGGATGATTCTGTTTATCTAGATAAAGTTGGCTTAAAAGAGGAGATGGATAGTTGGAAGTATCCATTCCACTTCATTGATTTTGAAACTGCCTCAGTAGCCTTACCATTTAATGAAGGAAAACGACCCTATGAGGCCATTGCATTTCAATTCTCTCATCATAAGGTTGATGAGGATGGAACCATTACCCACGCAAATGAATTTATCAGTACTAACAAGGGAGAGTTTCCAAACTTTGAATTCTTGAAACATCTTAAAAATGCTCTAGGCAATGATGATGGGACTATTTTTAAGTATTCAAGTCATGAGAATACAATCCTTGCCAGAATCCATATGCAAATTATTGAGAATAATTTATCTGAACAATACGCAGAGTATCTTGAATTTATTAAATCAATTACTCATTCGCCCAGAGAGTATTCCATGAAATGGCGGGGAGATAGAGACATGGTAGACTTGTTAGACGTTGTAATAAATTATTATTACAATCCCAAAACAAAGGGCTCGAACTCCTTGAAAGCAGTCTTGCCATCAACACTAGCGTCATCTGAGTTTCTCCAGACTAAGTATTCAAAGCCTATCTATGGAACACCATCTATGCTCAGTAAGAACTTTACTGACAAAACATGGATTCAATTTAAAGACGGGGAGATTCTTGACCCATACGCCAGTCTTGGGGATATTTTTAAGGAAGATCAGGAATACATTGACTCCATCAGTGGGCTTGATGAAATTAAAGAGGGTGGGGCCGCAATGATTGCCTACTCTAGAATGCAGTTTGATGAGATGAGTCTTAATGAGTCTAATGAGCTAAAAAAGGCGCTCCTTAAATATTGTGAATTAGATACTCTAGCAATGGTTATGCTCTATGAGGCTTTAAAAGACTGGATGAAAGATGTGTAAATTAATAAGAATATCTATCCTCTGTCTATTTAGCTCATTTCTACAAGCTGGATTTTCAGGATACGGATACATAGGTTGGCTTCTAAGTTATGACAATATAACCGGTGAACCTAAATTACAAGGGGTTCCAATACTTCATTCTTGTCCAGAGCCTATCATGCTCGACTATGATAAGTTAAATCATTCAGACCCAAATATCAGAAAGAGATATGCAGATGAATTGCGTTCAAGAAGTAAAAAAATTAAGTCTTGTGTGGATGAAAGAAACAAAAAAAGTGATATTGAAGATAAAAGAAAAGAGTCACTAACGAAAATTTATGAATTAAAGCACAACATGTGGCTTCAAGGATATAAACACTCGACTTATGATTGGAATAATGATGGAGTAATCGCTAAAGATTAATTTAAATAATGTATCTTAATACTTGAAATGATTAAAGAAAAAATAATTTTGACTGCATGGCTTGCTTTAGTTAACTTTGGTTGTGCAACCACCTATGACTACGCACCTATGGCTAAGAATCAACTTAGTCATCTTCAGAAATTATCGACTTAGCCAAAAAAAAACAATAGGGTTATAAACACACACTCTGTGTGATATTATTTTTCATTTTGATCAGTAATTAATATGTGTTCACAACACCTATCCAACAATATAAATAGGGGTTTTAATTATGTCTAGAATTGGAATTACAGATGAGGCTAACAAAGCTGAAGATACTTTAAATATAAAAAAACATGCCCTGGCACTTACAAAGTTTATAAGTGAGACGGCTACACCAATGACCATTGGTATTCAGGGTGAATGGGGAAGTGGAAAAACCTCACTTTTAAACCAGATTCACTCAGGATTAGAGACTGGCGGATATAAACAAATCTGGATTAATGCTTGGGAGCATTCCCTTTCATCTTCCGCAGAGCAAGCATTATTAAAAATTATTCAAGAGATAATTACTGAATTTGTTGGCGGTGATAAAGCATTATCTAAAAGGAAAGACCTTTCAGATAAGTTAAACACATTTGTGAAAGGTGCCGCTAAGATTGGCGCATCAGTTATAGGAGGAAATGCTGCAGCTGATGCAACTACGGAGCTATTTTCTAATAAAAATACTATAAGAGAACTTCGTACGGAGTTAAGAAAAGTATCTGAAGATATTGTAGGCGCTTCCTCAAATGAAATTAGCAAAGCAGTCATATATGTTGATGACTTAGATAGGATTGAGCCTAAAGATGCTGTAAAGATACTTGAGCTATTGAAGAATGTTTTTGATGTTCCTAATTGTGTTTTTGTTCTTGCAATTGACTATCAAGTAGTTGTTAAGGGCCTTAAAGAAAAATTCGGTGATCCAGAAAAAAATGAATGGGAATTTAGAGCTTTTTTCGACAAAATAATTCAACTTCCGTTCATGATGCCAATGAGCCAATATGATATCGGAAATTATGTATTGGACTTACTGGAAAAGATTGAATATATAGAAGATAGTCATGATAATAAAATTCAAGACGAGATTACAGAACTTGTCCAACACTCTATTGGTGGTAACCCCCGTTCATTAAAAAGACTTATTAATTCTCTTACTTTAATAGATATATTTTCAAAATTGAGTGATGAAGATCAAGATGAGGATGAAAATCTTGATGAGACAAGTATTGAATCTGATGGGGATAAGATTATTCTCCTTGCATTGGTTTGCCTACAAATCTCTTATCCTGTTTTTCATGAGTTATTATCCGAATCACCTGATTTTACTCTCTGGAAAGAAGGTAAAGAGGCTAGCAAAATAACTAAACGAATTGAAGAAAAAAATCCTAATTTTGAAATAGATTTTAATTTTGCTCAAGAGAATAATGAAAAGCTTTTTGATGAAGATTGGGAAAAAGTTATTTATAGAATTTGCTATTCAAAACCAAGATATTTTGCTAAGTCTGAAGAGATTTCAAAATTCTTCAATTATCTTAGAACTCTTTTAGAAAATATGAAGAAAGATGACTTTGCCGAATATATTTCACAGATAATTGAAAAGACTTCTGTAACAAGTGTTAACGCTACTGATAGTAATCAATCTGGCGGGATAAAGGGCGTGAAAACTAAAATGAAATCATCAAGAAAACATGATCTTGATGGTATTGATTCGACAGTAAATTCTCTCAATAATAAAAATAAAGATGGTGAAAAAATTCGACACATGCATGACTATCTTAAAGATAAATTGCCAAAAGATATTTCAATTAAATACAAATTAGATTGTGTTATATACAGAGCACCACAAAATAGTGCCAAGAAAATGCAAAATTTCTTGCAGGTTTTTCTTTCTAAAGATGGTTTTCAATTAAAGCTTTTAAAACACATAAATCACCTTTACAAAATACCAAATAATCTCGATAAATTTAAATTTGAAATGCTTCCGAGAAGCACTAAATGGTATGTAGTAAATACAGATGAATTGAAACTTACCGAGATTTTTAAACTTATTGATGAATCGTATGATATGGTTAAAAATCATAACGATAAGGCTTTATCTATTTTGGTTAGAAAAGGCGATGCTAATCGATTTAAATATAAAGAGGGGGGATTTATACAAGGTGTGGATGAAAATGGTGAGCCACTTTCTAAGGAAAAAGATGCTCATCGAGCGCAAGAGCTTCTAGACAAATATTTATCTAACAATTGGAGGTATAACATAGATGGCAGCTAGGTATGCAAATAGAACTTGCACGGTATGTGGTCTAAGAAGGCCTCAGCCTAACATGAGGCAAATTGAAAGAAAAGTGAAAACAGGCAATTCCGGATATAGCGCTTCATTTAATCCGCAAAGAAAAAAAAGTATCAGAATCAATTCAGGAAGAAATTATTATCGAACCAAAACTTTCTGGGAGTGTAAAGACTATGATGCGCATAACGACCCTGGATACTATGAGAGAATTGCTTTAGAGAGAGCTAGGCGATTAAGACAAGAAGCCGAAGAAGCTAGGATTGCTGCAGAGAAAAAAGCAGAAGAAGAGCGTCTCAAAAAAATTGAAGATGAACTTAAAGGAAGACTCATAAAAGAGGCAAATATCGCTTTTTCAACACAAAAGCAAAACATATTTGATTCTTTCAATAATTCAGAACTTTTTAAAAGACAGAAGCAGTCTTTTCAAAAAGATATAGTTAAGAATTTTAATT
>Ga0255782_10002475_pt1 | contig 14736 bp, 10 predicted proteins | sample 101ome_26_FD_179980 | JGI IMG/M metagenome (GOLD analysis project Ga0255782, IMG submission 179980) | Coastal salt marsh microbial communities from the Groves Creek Marsh, Skidaway Island, Georgia - 101408AT metaG (version 2) | ecosystem: Environmental > Aquatic > Marine > Intertidal zone >...
GACGGACGAGGGAGATGAATCCGCGGCGGCCGCCGCCGGCGGGAAGGCGGACCGAGGGGGAAAGAACGACGACGACGATGACGGCGACGACGACGACGACGATGACGGCGACGACGACGACGACGAGCCATCGTTTCGTTCGGAAGACGCGGCGGACGGGGATGTGATCGGCACGTACGACACGTGCGATACGTGCGAGAGTTGCGCGCTCGGCGACCCGCCGCCGGGCGTCGCGGTCAACGCGCGCGCGCGGTCGACAGGAAACGCGACGCGCGGGACGCACTGTAAGACGTGCTACGGATGTAACGTCATCGTCTCGCGAATCTCGTCGAAGACGGAGTTTCGGAACAAGGTGGTGTCGGTACAGGCGGGCGCGAGCGGCGCGGCGGTGTTCAAGGCGAAGATGTTCGAAGAGATGCTCTCCGAGGAGAAGAAGACGTCTGACGACAAGTCCGTCAAGGACGTCTTCGTCAAGCTGTGGTGTGGGTTGAAGGGAGGGTATCGTCACATCCTGGATGCGAATTCACCGATTCCAGAGACGTGCGCGGACGCTGGTTTCGAGCATCCCGCCTTTAAGGGTGGATCGCATTGTCAGCTCAGAGGCATGGGCTCTCGCTTCGCGTGTAACGTCGCGCATTTAAGCGCCATCGATCGAATGGCGGAGGAAGCTGGCGTGGAGGATGTGATACCTAGGATGACGACGCTGCGCGCCAAGACGTTTTTGCCGTGGGACGGCACGGAAACGGCTGGCTTTAAGCAAGACGTTGACGTGCTCGTTTTCGAGAAAGTTCAGGGAGTCTCGTTGGAATCCTTGGGTGCTTCGGTGAGCAGAGAAAACTTCGATCTCATGGCTAAAGTAAACCCAGAGAGAATGTATAGAATAGCGCTCTTCGAGATGCTCACGTCTCAAGCGGATAGACACGCGCAGAACGTGTTCATCACCGAAGGCGGCGACGTGCACGTCATAGATAATGAGAGCTCGTTGCTCGGCGAGTTAAACTCGATGTTGATCCCCGGTGGCCAAAAACACGAAACGTACAGGATCGGATTTGCATCGATCAATTGTCAGTCCGACAAGACGTGCGATGCACCCCGTGTGTTCCCTCCCTCGTTCGGCGCGTTGACGGATTACCGCTGTTACGTGGAGGGCGGATACATCGGCACGAATTATCCGAAGAAATTCACAGAGTTTTTGGAGAAAATCGACGCGATGAAGGATGCGGAGGAGGTGTACGAATACTTTCAGCTTGCGGTACCCGTCTTTGCGGAGAAGCTCAAGGAGCGCGCGCACGACATGCTCACTCTCGGCTTTGAGGGAACGGCGAAAAAAATGTACTCGTCGATGAATGCGGGCGACGGTCGTTTCGGCAATTTCCAGTACGACATTCACCCGCCTTGTTGCGGACCGGGAGAGTGTAAGATGAACACGGCGGGTACCTTTAACGAATGTCTCGGCGGATGCGATCGTGCGGTGGATCCGCGAGCAAAAGTTCTTCTCGGCGCGAACACGCGCGATCGCGTGGATTCTTGGCTCGACGACGTCGCGCGCGCCGAAAAAGGCGCCGCGGGCAACTCCACCGACGCCACCGCGTCGACGGCACCGTCTGCGACGGACACACCCTCCACCATCGCCGCCTCGACTCGGAACGAATCCGACGCCACCGCTCTCTCCACCGACGCTCGAGAGCGCGCGTCCTCGCTCAGGGACCGCATCGCCGCGCTCACAGCCGAGCTCACCAAACTCCGCGCCGTCGACGACAATCTCACCGCTCGTCCCGACGCCGCGTCCTAGACGCCCTCACACCTCTTCAACGTTGTAATTACCACCATACCCGCGCGAACCACACGACCGCGCACCCGTCCCCGCGCGTCTCGTCTCGGTGCGCCCTCGGCGCTCAGCCAACCCTTTCGACACCCCTCGGGCCGGTCTCCCCCCGCCGCACACGCCCGCGCGCGCGCGTTCGACACCCTCGCTCGACGTCGACGACCATGCGCGGCGTCTCCCTCGCCCGCGCCGCGTCCGCGCCGACGTCCTCCGTCGTCTCGCGCGCGTCGTCGTCGTCGTGTCGTAAACCTCGCGCTCGACCGTGCGCGGGACGACGACGTGCGACGACGACGACGACGACGCGCGCGACCGAGCGCGAGCGCGCGACCGAGGACGATGACGAGTACGAGGACGACGCGTTCGCGCGATCGAAGAGCGAATTGCTCGTGGACACGTCGTCGTCACCGCTTCGAGAGACCATCAGCGTGGAGGCGCTTCGGGACGCGACGGAGAGCGGGACGCGGTTGGAGCGCGTGGTCGGTGCGGAATTCGTGCCGCAGGCCATCATCGACGCGGAGAGAAAGTCGTCGCCGTTGAGAAGGCCGCGGTTGGTGGTGTACGCGCTGAGCGCGAGCGCGGCTGCGGCGCAGGCGGTGATGGTGGCGATGCAGCCCGAGAACTTTGAGTCGCCGGTGGCGAGCGCGCTGAGCGACGCGTGCGTGATGGTGATCGGGAGTTTGTTGTGGCGAGTTGAGTTGCAGCAGAGGGCTGATAGTCTGAGGGTGATTTGGGAGAAGGCGAAGGAGCGAGAGGAGAGTCTGACGAGGGCGGAGGCTGGACTCGGGGATACGATTTGGACGGCGCGCATGCGGGCGAAGAAGAACAAGTCGCCCTCGTCGACGACCGAAAAGCTCGACGACGAGGAAGAGTCTTGAGATTTGTGCGAAATGCCTACGTAGATTTATTATTTAATGCATAACTTACGTTCTTAGCGATTCAATCCGTCGAGCGCGCGCGTGTGGTGACGTGTTTACATTTGTAACGTCGGTTCTTGTCCCGGAATCAACTGGAAAGAGGGTGTGCTCTTGGCGATTTCGAGCTCTTCCTCGTCCATGTCCGCGGCGATGGACTCGTACAACGGGGTGCTCATGTAACGCTCGGAGGTGTCCGGCAACATGGCGAGGATGACGGATCCCTTGGGTGCCTTTTCAGCCACCTTGAGCGCGCCGGCGAACGTAGCGCCGCCGGAGATGCCGGTGAAGATGCCTTCGTTTCTCGCCAACGCTTGCGCCGTCTTCACGGCGTCACCTCCCTCGATCTTGACGAGTTCATCGTACAAGTTCATGTTCAAGCCGTTTTCGAGAACCAACGGGATGAAATCCGGCGTCCAGCCTTGCACCGGGTGCGCGGCGAAAGCCGGGTGCGAACCGTTCGGCGCCCCCGTGGGCTTGCGTTCCGTCTTGATGCCGCTCGTCACCAGAGCCGCGGCTTCCGGTTCGAGCAACACAACCTTGGTGTCCGGTCGAGATTCCTTGAGCGTGCGAGCGACGCCTTGGAACGTACCACCCGTACCGTAACCCGTGACAAAGTAGTCGAGCTTTTTACCCGCAAAGTCTCGCAAAATCTCCGGACCCGTCGTCGAGGCGTGATACGCCGGGTTCGCCTCGTTTTCAAACTGTCGGCACAGAAACCACCCATTCTTCTCCGCCAATTCCTCAGCCTTGGCCACCATACCGGTCCCTTTCCCAGCCTTGGGCGTGACGATTACCTTGGCGCCCAACATGCGCATGATCTTTCGCCGCTCGATTGAAAACGGCTCCGCCATGCAAATCACGCACCTATACCCACGCTGCGCGCACGCCATCGCCACCGCGATCCCAGTGTTCCCACTCGTCGCCTCCACCACCGTATCCCCGGGCTTGAGCAATCCACGTCGCTCCGCATCCGTGATCACCGCCACCGCCAGACGATCCTTCACGCTCGACAGCGGATTGAAGTACTCCGCCTTGACGTACATGTCGATTCCTTCCGGCGCCAAGCGATTGATTTTAATCACCGGCGTGTCCCCGACGGTGTCGAGAATATTTTCATAGATTCGCGCGCGCGGCGTCGCGATCGCACGAGCGCGACGGTGGTGCCGATGACGGCGACGATCGTCTCGGCACGGCGCCGCGCCCGCGAAGGATCGCGACGCTTTTTGCGTCATCATCGTCGTCGCCGGTCGCATCGTGGGATCGGAGAGTAGTCTTTTCGAAGATCACGACCGAGCGAGAAAAAAACGTGTCCCACCCGTCGACGTCGCGGTGTGTCGCCAAGCGCCCCGTCCCCGCGCGCCGATCGCGTCATCGCCCCCATCCTCGATTCGATCCGATCCCACTCAACCACCGTTCACGACTCATCACACCCAAAGGACTCCACGGTGGTCGGTCGCATTACGATTTCGCCCAACGGTCACCGACGCATCGATTCCCGCGATTCGTCGACGCGCGCGACCTCTCCCCGCACGCGCGCGCGATGGGTTCGAGCGGGAGCGATTCCGAAGACGCCTCCCCCGACGCGCCGTCCACCGCCAACGCGCAAACCGTCGCGAACGCCCTCGCCCCGATCTTCGCCACCCTCGCCGAGCAATGCCTCGCCGCGCACGAAGCCATGTGCGCGATCGCCGAGCGCGCGCCGACGACGACGCTCGCGCGACGACGGACGAAGGGAAAACGCGACGATAACGGCGATGGAAAATTAACCAAGAAACAAAAGCGCGAGATGCGCGCGCCGAGACAACCGACGGCGTTTAATCTCTTCATGAAGGCGGAGGTGACGCGCGTGCGCGCGGAGAGACCCGAGTTGGGGCCGAAGGAGGTGTTCACCGAGTGCGCGGCGCGGTGGAAGGCGAACAAGGCGGCGGCGAGCGCAGGGGGCGGTGGTGGTGTCGGTGGCGATATGCGAGGGAGTCTCGCGGGGGTGAGCACGCCGGCGCCGGTGAAGGAGAAGCGACACAAGGAAAAGTCGCATAAAAAGGAAAAGAAGCACCGCGACAAGTGATTTAAATTAATTACGCCGACGGCGCGCGCGAACGCGAACGCGTCGAGACGGAGGACGCGACTCGGTTCGGTTCGTGTGAATCGTGCGAACGCGCGGTGGTTCGATAATAACCATCCCTCGTACATACATAGACGACGAAATGAAATGGAAAATGTCTTTGCGTTTTTGAAACGACGCGTCCTCCGCTTCGTCCCTCCGCGCCCTCGTCGAGGCGATTGAGCGCGCGAGGTGGGAACGTGACACCGCGCGTCGTCGTCGTCGTCGCGCGCGCGCGCGAGGACTCGTGAGGAGGGGGAAGACGTCGTGTGTCGTGTCGGCGTCCGTGTCGTCGAACGTCTCGAGCGTCTCGCGCACACTTTTACTCGTTCATTCATCGCGTCCGAGGCGCACGGGACCGCGGGACGACGCGTCGAGCGCGCGCGTGAGACGTCGTCGTCATGGATTTCGTGCAAGACGTGACGCCTGAGGTGGTGTCGGCGCACTACGGCGCGCGCGCGGCCGCGAATTCGGGCGGTGCGGTGGCGGGCACCGGCGCGAGCGGCGGCGGCGGCGGCGGCGCGCGAAAGAGCGCGCGGGCGAGGAAGATTAGTAAAGCGCTGCGAAAGGTGGACGCGGCGGCGCGCGCCGAGGCGGCGGCGGCGAGATTGGATTCGTTCGAATCGGACGTCGCGTTGGTTCCGGGGACCGCGGGAGAGGCGCACGAATCGGACGACGACGAGTTCACCGTGAATGAAAACGCGAGGGACGGGGAGGCGGTGATCGTCAAGGGGAAGAAAAAGGCGGGCAAACGCGCCACGCGAGGTGCCGTGGAGAATAGACGCGCCGCAGCCGCGCGCACGTTTAACGCGCTTCTCGAACAGAGTTTCATCGATCGCGCGTCGAGCGACGTACCGACGTATCTCACCGCCGCCGCCGGTCCGTCGAAATCGAGCGCGCCGCGTAAATTTTGTAGCGTGTGCGGTTTCGTCGCCCCGTACGGGTGCGCGCGGTGCGGCATGCGGTTTTGTTCCAAAAAGTGTTCCGCCGTCCACGCGGAGACGCGATGTTTAAAAATGGTAGGATAGTCGTCGTACTGTAGAAATGAAAGTGTAGTCGGGATTTGCAAAAAAACGCTCACCGCGCGAAAACGCATTTATCAGTCATCGTCGCGCGTCTCGTCTCCTCTCGCGCGATGCAGGATCTCACCGATCCCGACACGGTGCGCGATGACTTTGCCCATCGTCTCGCGCACGTCTCGTCGCGTCTCGCGTCTCGCGCGTCGACTGACATCGCTCGTTCGATTCGATTCGTGAGGTTGGTTTACCGAACGATGAACTCTTCCGACGGGCGCGTGGGTGTCGATTTCGAGGCGTGTACGCGAGAAACGGCACGATCGGGGACGGGGAATTTGCGTTGTACGTTTTGTGCGAGGCGCAGGCGTTTCAGCGACAGTTACCCTTGGACGCGCCGATGGAAGAGGACCGCTCGGGGGACGGCGACGGGGACGGCGACGAGACTGGACGGCGGGACGACGACGCGAGGGATCGATCGCGCGCGAGGATGTTCGCGGGCGAGGAACACCATCTGGTGGGGTACACGGAAGCGTTTACGAATCTGCGGTCGTTGCAATTGCGGGCGAACGCGCGATTGAGGGAGAGGCGTGGGTTTTATTACGTCGTGCAAATCAACGCCGCCGAGTTGACCGAGGTGGACGACGTGACGGTGGTGAACGAGAAGGAGGAGGAGGGCGAGGGTGAGGCGGCGAACGCGCGACCGGATGAGGTCGTTCTCGATGAGGACATGTGGGCGGCGTACGCGGGGTACGGGAATCGCGTGCGCGTGCGCGGAATGATCAACGCCGGAGCCATCGATAGAGTGTGGATCGCCGAACGATCAGGCGAGCGGTGCGACGAGGGACATTTCGTGGATTGTACGCCGCCTGGAGCGCACAACGCGCCGGTCGAGGCGTGAGTACGGTCGGTCGGATAGTGTATGTATGTATTAATCTTCATCATCGCACGCAGCGCACGCGACGTCCATCGAGTCGTCGTCGTCGGGAATCGGGAACGGCCACGCGTGTAACAACGCATCCTCTGAACGGCTCGGATGGTACGTCCAACGAGCTAATTTCTTCAACGCGCGCTGTTCGTCCATGCGCACGACGGCGGCGGCCCAGGCACGGTAGGCACCGTCGAGCTCGGGCGCGCTCGGGGAGACACCGTAGTACATTTGATACAAGAGACGACTCTCCTTGGTGGATTCGGCGTATCGCATCTGCGCGTACTCGGCGAGCACTTGCATCGCCGCGCCCACCGAGTACGATTGGTTCGCGCGCTGTTCGTCATTCCCCTCTAAAATCATCAATTGTTCTTCATCATCGAAATCCGTTTGCAACAGCGTCGTCATCTCCTCCGGGTTGAGTATCAGCACGCGCGCGGCGATGAGCAACTCGCTGCTCGGTCGACCGGTTTGATGCACGAAGTATCGCGTCTCGAGCGTCTCATCCGCCAATCCACGACTCTCCAACCACGCCAGACGAAGCGGAAGCTCGTCTACGAGCTCTGGATTGACGTATAACGCCGCCTCGATGACGTCCGCGAGACCGACGGTGGTTCCACCGTGCGGATTCCTGGCGACGACGAAACCGTATCGTCGCAACAATTCGGCGTTTCTGAGCGGTCCGTACGTGTTAAACACCTCCTCACCCTTCTTCACCTTGCGCGTCGTGATCATCTGCAGACCCTTTTTCTCATCGTGATTCAAACGAACGTGCGCGTCGCACGGCGGGGCGTGATTAAACATGTCCCAGAACGGCACCATGCCCTGAATCTCTTCGTCGCCGAGCGTAAACGAGTACCCCGCCACCATAGCCGTCGCGGCGAAGTGCAACTCTTGTAAGTCTTCCATCGAGTGCCCGCCCGCGAGCTTGGGATTTTGCTCAAAAAACAACCGAACGACGTTGTCCCAGTGCGTCTCCGTCATCGTGGGCAGATCCAAACCGTCGTCGTCGTTCTCGTACGCGTCGCGCCACGCATCCGTCCCGTGGAGCGTGCTCGCCTCGTCGTCGGTCCACGCCAACACCGAGTGTCCCGCCCGCGCGCCGTCGTACACGACGCTCAAATACGGAAACCACGACGATTTCTCGCCCGCGCACAGTTCGCACATCACCGCGATGACCAGGAGTTCCTTCTCCAACCTCGGCGACTCGCAGCCGTCGTCCCCGAGGAAAGCCTCTAAATCCTCTCTCACCGCGCTCGTCTCCGCCGTGAGCACCGCGTCGTCCGGCACGCAGACGACGACCTCACCCTCGTCGATGTCTCGCGTCGCCACGACCCCTCGTCCCGTGCGCTTGAAGCTTCCGACCGCCACCGCGCCGAGCGTCACCTTTTTCTCATCGAGCCAATTCGTGAACGCGTCGCTCACGAGCGCGGTCGGCGCCGATGCGGCCGCGCGCGCGTCGTCGCGCGACGCCGCAGACTTTGTCTTCTTTTTCCCCATCGGTCTCTCGCGCGGTGCTCGTCGGCGTCGCGCGCGGCGAAGTGGCGAACCGCTGGAAAAAAGCGCAACTTCCGGCGGCGCGTGCCGTCTCTCTCGACACCGCGACGCGCGCGCGGCGACGAGACGACGTCTAGCGCGCGAATGACGGTCGCGACGCCCCGCGCCGTCTCCCCCGCGCGCGTCTCGCGCGTCGCGTCGGCGAGGAGGCGGTCGATTCGAACGCGCGTGTGGAGGCCCGTGCGCGAACACGTCTCGGCTGTCGTCGATCCCGCGCTCGACGCCGCGCTCGAGGACGACGGCGATGACGAGGGACTCGGTCCGAGCTCGCCCGCCGTCGCGGTCGCGGCGCATCTTCGATCGGAGAGCGGGGCGCAGCGAGACGCGATGGTGAGAGGGGGCGCGTTGGGACCGGCGCCGACGGCGAGACGGGTGCGTTCGGACGCGGAGGCGGCGGAAGCGGCGGCGACGCTCTTGAGGGAAGGCGCTGTATTTTTAAAAGACGTCGCGTCGCGCGAAGCGTGCGACGGCGTCATGAACGAGGTGAATGAGGTGTGCGATTCCGTCGAGGCGGTGTACGGCGACGCACTTCGTCGAACCGACGTGAAAGTGGGATTCGAGGGAGCGACGAGGGCGCTCGTCGAGCAGGTTATAGGCGAGGGAGGGGTTCGGGCGATTTTATCTCGACTCGACGACGCGACGTCGGAGGCGGTGATGGTGGAGCTGAGCGTCTTGGCGACGGAGAAGGGTGCGGATAGACAGGTGCTCCATCCCGACGTGTCGTTCGACGCGCCGCACGCGCCGTTGTATTCCATCTTCATCGCCCTGCAAGACGTGACGCCGTCGATGGGACCGACGTGTTTCGTGCTCGGGACGCAGGATAAAGCGTCGCACGACACGTTTCCGATGACGAAGTGGGGCGACGAACAATTCGCGGCGCTCGTCGAAAAGAAATGTTGCGACGCGACGTTGCGAAAAGGGGACGCCGTGTTGTACGACGCGCGCACATTTCATCAAGGAGGCGCGAACGAATACGGACGTCGCGCCTTGCTGACGTTGACGTTTCTCAAACCACCGATTCCAGCGGCGCCGACGCGACGCAACGCGAATGCCGAATGGAGCATCAGAGACGACGTGTTCAACGCCCAGTGGACGCTCGATGACATAGTGCGCGGCTAGCTCGCATACAGTTGTATCATATTAGAAACTACAGAATCACGGGAGCAAATCCGCGAGCGTATACTTGCCTCGAAGTTCGGTTCTTATCGTGCTAATCGCTGCGTTTGGATTTTCGCTCGCAGACCGCTGAAACGAAAAGTAAAACAGCACTCGTCGCCGCGCGCTCTCGTTCTCCGTGCCGCAGTGTAACGTCCTGCTGTCGAAAAGTGTCGCGTCGCCTCGAGAAATGACGCCGAGCTCGTACGGTCGCTGCAACACGGGACCGCCTCGCTCTTGACCCTCTCTGAACTCAACGTGCGCCTGCGCGTTGTTCGTGCCTGGAATGAACAATGTCGGTCCCATATCGCGCTCTACGTCTTGCAGCGCAACGAAACACGTGAACACCGACGGATCGCGTCTATACGCTGTGTCCGGGTGCACTGGTTGACGCGTCGACCCCGGATCACTCACCAACGCCGCGAGCTCGACGAGCTCGGCGTCCTCGCCGCACGTCGTCCTCAACACCTCTCGCATCGACTTCACGCACTCCCCCAACGCCTTCCGCACGGGCGCGTCGTACGCCAACTTCAAATCCCACCTATTCTTTTTGCAATACACGTTTCCAAACGTCTCCATGGATAAATTCTTCCCTCCCGCGTCGTTCGCCCGCAGCGTCTCGTCGACGTACCTCAACATCTCCGCGCTCGCCTCTTCGCTCAGCACGTCGTTCACGCGCACCACTCCTCGCGCCATCACCGCCGCGCCCACCGCCCCCGCGTCCTCCTCACCGTGCACCGCCTCCATCGTCGTCGACGTCGCCCCCGACATCGCCGTCGTCTGCGCGCGCACTTTATCCGCGAGCGCCGTCTCCCTCGCCTCCGTCTCCCCCTCCAGACTCACCTTCATCCCCACCCCGCCGACGACGAGGATGAAGGCGCACACGAACAACTGCGCGAGACCATCCTCCGCCGCGTACGGGCTCGGCGCGTACGCCGACGGCGTCGCGGCGACATTGACGGCGTCTTCAATCGCGCGCGCCCCGAGCGCGAGAAGCGTCTGCTGCGCGAGGGCGAGCCCGCTCGCGAGCGCGCGCGCGGTGCACGCGCGCGCGGTGCACGCGCGCGCGACGACTCGACGCGGCGCCGACCTCGTCGTCGCGCGCGCACGGTGGAAGACGACGACGCGCGTCGTCGGCGTCCCCGCGCGCATGCCGACCGGTGCAAGTGACAGAATGCCGCGCGTCGCGCCCGCGCGCGTCGTCGTCGTCCTCGCTCGCGCGCGCGCCGCACCGTCGCGCGCGAGACGAATGACGACGCGCTCGTCCATCATCTTTGACGCGGGCGTACCGGTGGAGCGCTTGCCCTGGGGCGCCGACGTGCGCGAGGGCGCGTTCGAGCGCGGGACGATGCCTTCGACGCCCGGGACGTCGTCGTCGACGCCGATGTACGTCGCGACGCCTCGAGACGCGACGCCGAGGGGCATCGTCATCGTTTCTCACACCGCCATCGGCCCGTGGGAGACGTTCATTCGGAGCTGTTGCGACGCACTCGCCAGTCGCGGATTCGTCGCCGCCGCTCCCGACCTGTACGACGTCGGCGAGTGCGTCTTCGACGCGGAGACGAGGCGCGAGAGACGCGGCGGGGAGGCGAATCGTGCGAATTTCGGCGCGAGACGAGTCGTGGACGCGGTGCGAGCGATTCGAGGGTCGATGGGATCGTCGTCGTCGATGAAGTACGCGGCGGTCGGTTTTTGTCTCGGCGGACAAGTCGTCGTCGACGTCGCGCGAGGCCTCGCGCCAAACGATGACGTCGGAGATGCGGTGGCGGTGGCGTCGTTTCACGGCGTGTTGGACGCGTGCGCGTTACCTGGACGCGCGGCCGTGGGGTGTCGAGTGCACGTGTATCACGGCGACGCGGATCCCTTTACGTCGGCGGACGCGCTCAGAGCGTGCGAGAGAGATTTAAAAGAGCGAGGCGTGGAGCGCGTGGACGTGTTCGAGTTCGAGGGCGCGAGGCACGCGTTCACGCGACCAGAGAAAGTGACGCCGACGGATATCGAGGCTGGATTCGGTTACGACGAGAACGCGGCGAGAACGAGTTGGAGCGCGTGCGCGTCGATGCTCGACGACGCGTTCCCGAGTGATGTAACGATAGTGAATTGAATTGCGCGCGCTAGTACCAAGACGCGAGTTCGCTCGGACCGCACCCGACTGAGTACACGGAACCGTCTCGCCAATTCGTAGGGAGCGACCCGGGCGAGTTGGAGAACTCGAGCTGCGTCCCGCCGTCTTTCGCTCGCGGCGCGATTGTCTTGGCTCGAAAATCGACGCCGACGCGTTCGATGAAAGATTCCACCGAACGCGCTTTCCCGACGCCGTATGTCTTAGTGAAGACGATGGGCTCCTCACGCGATGTCTCCGAGTCTTCGTCTGGCGCGCCGACGAGTTGTAACACGCGTCTTCGCGAGATGAGATTGAGAAATTCCCGTTCTTCGCACTCGACGACGTTGCCAACCGTCAGACTCGAGCCCCCGTACAACGTGGCGCCACTTCGTCGATCCTCCATCCACATCTCTCTCGGTTGGTCGACGTAACAACGGACCAAAGGCACGCGCGCGGGCACGTACAAATCCCACCCGTTCGTCCACAATCTCGTCGTGAGGCTCAAATCTTCGCCCAGGTATAAGAAGGGCGCGTGCGCATCCGGAGGCGCGTCTCGAACGAGCGCTCGAGCGTCGGCAAACGTAAAGTCGACGTTCGCGAACAGCGTCGAGGTCGGTGCGCTCGGTACCTCGACGAGTCGTCGCGCGTACATGTGACACAGAGCGTTCCCGAACGTCTTGGCGCACGTCACCGCGGGCGCGCGCGATGTGTCGACGGCGCCCGTCGCGCCGACGGGCGCAAGCGCGTCCTTCACCGTGCCGTACTTTTTGCGTGTATATTTTTTCATCAACGTGTCGGCGTCGCGAATGACTTCCTTTTCCAATTCATACCCGAGCGGAGACGCGGTCAGCACGCTCGACGTCTCGTCGAGACTTTTGAGCTGCGACACGAGCGTCTCGTCCCAACCTTCGTCGACCGTCGTCATCGCGTCGACGTGTAACACGTACTTCTCTCCGCCCCACTTGCGCATCGCGAGATGCCTGGCGTACGACGGACCCTCCACGTCGTCCCAACACACGCGAGTCTCGCGAACGTTGCCTCGAAACCGCGCGTCCAGCGCGTTTTTCGAATGACATCGCTTCTCCTCTTCGTCCTCCGCTCGAAGCTCCTTCAATTGCCATCGCCGCATCTTCTTCAGATACCGATCCTGTTCCTTCGCTTCCGTGATCTTCTCGGCTTGTTTCGTGATCTCTTCCGTCAACATATTCACCTGAAAGTGTAAACGATCGATTTGCGCGCCGAGCGCGTCCGGCGGCGGCGTCTTTGATTTATATTGCCACGTCACGCCCACGAAGACGCGACTGGGATCCCGCGCGCGCTCGAATAAACGCTTCAACGTGTGTTCCGCCTCTCGGTTTCTGTACACGCTCAGCACGACGAATATTTCTTCGTCATCATGGCCATCGACGAACGCGCCGGACGCGTCGACGCGCTCGCGAAGACGCGCAGCGCCCTCGTCATGTCGCCAAAAATCCAGAGAAATCGCGTCGTACGCGCGGTGAATCGCTCTAAGTTCTTTCGCGGAACCACCAGCGTCTGGATGCGCGCGCGCGACGGCGTCTCTGTACGCCTTGCGCACGTCAATTTCCGACGCGCTCGGAGCGACGTCGAGCGCGGCGAAACTCGGTCGAAGCGCTGGATCTAAACCCGCCGCGAGCGTCGGCGTCTCCAACGCCTTTCGCGTGAAATGACGCACCCACCACGGTCCGCTCTGTTCAGAGGCGTCTCCATCGTCGTCCTCTTCTCGCGTCGGCGACGCGATCGCGTCCTCAATGACTCCATCCTCGCCGTCGTTCTCCGACTCCGTGTCGCTCTCGTACGTCGCCGCGTCTCCGACGCGCGGCAACCTCGCGGGTTCGTACGATTCCGGCGACACGAGCGGTAAACAACACGACGTGCACGACGTCACTTTGGCGTGACACACGTTCCCACACATTTTGCATCGTTTATGCGCGTACGATTCCACCGCCTCGTCTCGTTCCCTCGCGTCGCTCGCGAAGACGACGTTTTCCACCGCCTTGACGCCGAGTTCCATCAACATTGGTCTCTTCCATTTCCCGGCGTCTCTCGACCCCTCTCTCGCGCGGTCTCGCGCCTCATCCTCATCCTCGTCCTCATCTAATCGCGGATCAAACGACACCCGTCTCACCCGCGCCTCCCGTCCATCGCTCGTTCCCTTCGTCCCCTTGACGAACGCGGGCGTCGATTGCGTCGGCGCGCCCATCTTCATCTGCATCCCCGTCCTCGCCGCGTGTATCCCTCTCGCCTCCTCCTTATCCATCTCCACCGCCATCGCGTCCACCTCTCGCACCATCACCATCGATGCATCGTCTCCTCGTCGCATCAACAACGCGCGACACGTCTCGAGACTCTCCCTCGCGCGCGCGTACTCGCGTCGTCGGCGCATGGCGTCGGCGCGTCTCGCGTACGCCTTGGCGTACGTCTCATCGCACGCGATCGCGCGTTCCGCGCGCACCGTCGCCTCGACGACGTCATCGAGCGTTAAAAAACACTGCGCCTGATTCGCGAGCGCCTCGGCGCGTCGACGACGACGCCGCGCGCCGTCGTCGTCGACCGCGTCGTCTCGACGAGACGTCGTCTCCTCTCGGTCGAGAAGGTCGAGGGCGTCGTCGAAGAGTTCGATGGCGAGCGTCGGGTCGCGCGCGCGGGCGTACGCGACGCGCGCGGCGGCGAAGGCTTCCTCGGACGTCGTCGGACGCGCGCTCACCGCGCGCGTCGTCGTCGTCGACATGCGCGTCGTCGACGTGTGGCGACACGATGAAAAAAAACGTTCGAAAACGCACAGTCTCTGGGACGGACACGTCGCGCGCGTGTCACACGCGTCGAAGCACGTCTCGACGAGCCGCGCGTACCACGGTCGCGGTTTCGGCGGCTCGAGCGCTGTCGCGCCGTCTCGGACCGAACGCGTCGCCGCCTCGTCGACGAACTGTCGCGTACACGCGCGCTCGGCGCACCGGGTCGAGTCCGGGGTACAACACCCGGGTGTTCAAGACCCCCTCGACGTTCCGGGTGTTCGAGTCCTCCCGTCGTCGACTCAGAACCCGTCACTGGAAATAAACACACGTCGCCGTGTGCGAACTCATACATAAACGCACCATACGCCATGAAGACAACGGGT
>Ga0255782_10002484_pt1 | contig 14682 bp, 10 predicted proteins | sample 101ome_26_FD_179980 | JGI IMG/M metagenome (GOLD analysis project Ga0255782, IMG submission 179980) | Coastal salt marsh microbial communities from the Groves Creek Marsh, Skidaway Island, Georgia - 101408AT metaG (version 2) | ecosystem: Environmental > Aquatic > Marine > Intertidal zone >...
AGGCGGTCTTCCAAGGGCAGCACCACCCAACCCGAGGGGCTCGGAGCGACCGCCTCCAGGCTCGCCTGCTCGGAACGCGGCCGGTTTTGTTCGGGTCGGTGTTGCTCGGGCCGAGCCAAGCGCTGCTCGAAGCCCACGCCAAAGCTTTGCCCTTCCGCATCGCGGAACTGCACCACGGCCTGGCGCCGCTCGATGCGCACCACCGTGCCGTCGGGACGCTCCACGCGATAGCCGAAGCGACGCTCGGAGCGCACCTGCAGCTTGCCTTCCCGGCCCGCCTCCGCCATGCGGCGATGCAGCGCGGTCAGCACCGTCCGGCGCTCATCTACCGACAGCTCGGACCAATTAGCCAGCTTAGACCGAAGGCCTTCCGGGGCTTCCAGCGCAGGGGCCGCCGCTTCTTCCGCACGCACGCTCGCACCGCCGGCCAAAAGGCATAGGGCAGCGGCTGCCCGCACCCAGGGGGCACGGCGAAGCGGTCGACGTCGTATCGGAGAAGCGAGGGGCATCAGCGCGAGCCCTCTATCAGGAAACAGGTGAAAAGCTTAGAGGGGTAGAACAGGGGACGCAAGACCTAGGACTCGCCCCAGGTTGTAACAAGTTGTTTCAAAAACAAGCTGTTAGACCAGCGGGCGAGCGCCCGCTGGTCTAAGCAGGTACTTAGCAGGCTTCGAAGAGGCCCGCCGCGCCTTGGCCGCCACCGATGCACATGGTGACCACGCCGTACTTCTGATTGCGGCGCTTGAGTTCGCGCAGCACCGTGCCCGTCAAACGGGAGCCGGTCATGCCGAAGGGATGGCCAATGGCAATGGAGCCGCCGTTGACGTTGTACTTCGCCGGGTCGATGCCGAGGTGATCGCGGCAGTAGAGACACTGGCTTGCGAAGGCTTCGTTGAGCTCCCACAGGTCGATGTCGTTGATGCCCAGGCCCGCGCGCTCGAGGAGGCGGGGGATGGCGAACACGGGGCCAATACCCATTTCATCAGGCTCGCAGCCCGCGACGGTGAAGCCGCGGAAGATACCGATGGGCTCGAGGCCCAGCTGAGCGGCGCGCTCTGCGGACATGAGCAGGGTCATGGACGCCCCGTCGGACAGCTGGGAGGCGTTCCCGGCGGTCACGGAACCGTTCTCTTCGAAAGCCGGGGGCAGCTTGGCCAGGCCTTCGATGGTGGTGTCGGGGCGGTTGCACTCATCCCGGTCCACAATGGCGTCAACGATGCTCTCTTCGCCCGTCTCCTTGTTGACCTTCTTCATCTTGACGGCCATGGGGACGATTTCTTCAGCGATGGCGCCGCTAGCGGCCGCGGCGGCATAGCGCTGCTGGCTCATGAGAGCGAATTGGTCCTGGGCTTCCCGGGTCACCTGATAGCGACGGGCCACCACCTCGGCGGTGTTGCCCATGGCCATGAAGATTTCCGGCTTCTGCTCCACCAGGATCGGGTTCTTTTCAGCCTTTGCACCTTGCTGGCGAGCGCCCATGGAAATGGAGTCCACGCCGCCGGCCATGGCCACTTCCGTCTGCCCGCTGGCGATCTGCGTGGCTGCAATGGCGATGGACTGGAGGCCCGAGGAGCAGAAACGGTTGATGGACTGGGCCGCGGTGGTCACCGGCAGCTTGGAAAGGATGACGCCCAGGCGCGCGATGTTGCCGCCCTGCTCACCCTCGTGGTTCGCTGCGCCCACGATCACATCTTCGACCTCTGCGGGGTCGAGGGACGGGTTACGCTCGAGAATCGCATCAATGCAGTGCGCGAGCATGTCGTCGGAGCGGGTTAGGTTGAAGCTGCCCCGAAAGGACTTCGCCAGGCCCGTACGAACACTATCTACGATTACAACATCACGGCTCATGGTCTCTCCCCTTATGCCACGTGATCCGGCGCTTCCCACCGGGGTCGGCGAATGGTACTGCAATGCTCCCCGCCTCGCACCTCACGAGCCGCCAAGATCATGGAGGCATGGTGGAGGCGCTGGGGGCAAGGCGTTATCAAAAAAAAGGGCTGCCGTAGCAGCCCTTTCATAGCGGTTAGGGGTGGTCTCTTAATAGAGCTCCCACTGCACCGAGAGGGAGAAGGTTCGGCCAACCTTCTCATTCAGCGTTTCGATCCCGTTACGCTCGATGGAGATGGGATCATCGAGGAGGTTCGAGGCCTTCAACTGCACCGTCAGGTTGTCCGTCGGGTAGAAGAAGTAGGTAGCATTGATGGAGTGGCGCGTCTGCTCGAAACCATCGGGGGCGCCATTCCGGCCCGCCACAAAGAGGCGATCGTCGAAAGCGTTGTAGGCGATGGTTGCCGAATGCCGGGCGTCCATGGAGTCGTAGCCAACAATCATGTTGACGATCCAGGGCGACGCGTTTGTCAGCTCCCGGGTGTCGTTGGTGGGCGCATCAGCCCGGCCACCGGCTACGATTTCCGAATCCTGAAGCGTGATGTTCCCCTGGAGGAAGAAGGGGGATAGGAAGCTGGCCACGGAGCCCAGGTCCTTCAGCACCTCAAGCTCTACCCCATAGACCTCGGCGGAGGCCGCGTTGACGATTTCCCGCGCCACCGTGGTATCGGAGGCCGTGGTTTCGAAGAACTCGATGGGGTTCTCGATCTCCTTATAGAACATCGACACGGTGAGGGAGTCGCCGCTGTTCCAGAACCATTCGGCCCGGAGGTCGTAGTTGGTTAGGGTCGCGGGAATCACCCCGGAGTTACCGAACACGAGGTCTTCCGTCAGTGGGTCAATGTAAGAGGCGTCGGTGATTTCCCGTAGATCCGGGCGCACCACGGTCTCCGAGTAGGTTCCCCGAAGCTGGAAGGTGTCGGCCCAGAAGGGACGCATATAGGTCAGGGAAAGGGACGGATAAAGATCATCGTCCTGGAAAACGTTGCTCGCTAGGCGCTCCGGGTCCGTGGTCACCACGGGGGTGGTGGCAGAGAAGCCATAGGGATCGTAATCGAGGCCCACCTGCCGGTACTTCTCCCACCGCAACCCCGCGGCGATCCGCCAAGTGTCATCCAAGGTGAGGTCAAATTGGCCGAAGTAGGCGTCAGTCATGGTGGCCGCGATGTAGCTCTGGTTATTGGAACCCACGCGGTTGAACACGAAGTTGTTGGCCGAGCTGTTCACGTTCGCTGTTGAGAAGACCTCACCCAGGGGCCCTCGTAGGGTCGAAAGATCGGCCACGGCAAGGGGCCCAAGATTGAACTGGGACTGTACATAGACCCGATCCTGTCGGCGGTGGTTATAGCCACCGGAGACTTCCAGGGTGAGGCGCTTGGTATAGAACGGCGCCTTCACTTCCCAGCCATGGTTCAGCACGTCGTCGTCGAGCTCCGTGAAACGGAAATTCGCCGCCTCGGAGCTTTGCACCACCTGGGGATTGGGGATCTGGAAGTTCTCATCCGTGGCCCCCTGAAGGGAAATGTTCACCTCGCTCGGGATGGACGTCTCGGCCTTTGAGTCGGAATAGAACCAGTTGTACTCCAGCCCTTCGGGAATGAAGTCGATGAGAGACGCAGGCAGCAAGTCCCCAAAGCGATCCTTCAGCACCTGCTTCGTGTTGTAGCCGATGCTGTGATTTCCCTGGTACTGGGTAATCAGGACATCCCGCTCTTCAAAGCGGAAGCCCACGTCCTGGAAGCCATTGCCCGACTCCCGCTGCCGGTTCTCGTTGAAGAAGGTGCGCTGATAGGTGTCGTCTTCGGTATTCCGCAGATAGATCGCCGTGGCCGAAACTTCATGCTCGTCGAGATAACGTAACCCTACTCCCGCGTTACCGGTCATGTTGACCTGCTGGGTGGCCTCGAGTCGCTCGTCCGTGCGCTGCTCCGGGAAGGCGAAGCTCCGATTGAGACGGGTCGTCTCCCGCCACTGGTTGGAATAGCCCCCGGCCGCCAGCGCCCCTAGCTCAAAATCGTCCGTCAGAAAAATACTGTTACCGAGGTAGCCCCGAATATTGCGATCGAAGGGGGTGTCCTTCTCGAGGACGGAAAGATCGCGGTAGAGGTAGCTGCCGAGCTGGCGATTGACCGCCTGGGCGTCGGCCAAGGTGGCGTTGGGCTCGGTGGTGCCGCGGAGCCGCGACAGGATGTTTTGGACGCTGACGTTCCCCTGATATTGAATCAGGGCCTCCTGGAGCCGCGGGGACAGGGCGCGCGTGCCATCATCTTGGCCTTCATTGTCCTGGCCACCCCCCGCGTAGGTGATGACTTCATCGTCATTGGCATCATTGAAGGCGCTGCCCAGCTGAAGCCCGCCCACGAAACCGTCAGGAATACGTTTGGTGCGGATGTCGATGGCCCCGCCCCCAAAGGAGGCCTGGCGATCGGCACTATAGGATTTCTGCACCGACAGGGAATCCACGATAAAACTCGGGAACAGATCGAGGGGCACCACGTTTCGGGACAAATCCACGGAGGGGACCGACGCACCGTTCACGGTGGTTTGGGAATAGCGCTCCCCGAGACCCCGCACGTACACAAACTGGCCATTCACCAGGGACAGGCCAGGCACCCGCTGCAAGGCGATGGCCACGTTAGAGTCCCCAACGCGACTGATGGAATCTGCCCCGAGAAGATCGGATACGGCGTCATCCATGATGCGCTCATCGGTCAGCTGCGCCGCCGCATTGTACTGCCGCGCCGTGACGACCACCTCCTCGATGGCGAGATCCATCGCGGGCGCCGCGCTGCCTTCCGCGGCGCGGGCGGCACCGGCGGCGGACAGCAGGGCGATGGAGAGCCCAAGCAATGCGCGTCCTTGGGAAATGCTGACCATGGTTCTACCCTCGATAGGTTCTGAATCGACCGCGCCGGGACAAGGCATGCCCCATCCCGGCGCGCTTACCGCCCCGTGCTAGGCCAGGCTTACTCGAAGTAGAGCGCCTGGGCACGGTTGCCGTCGAAAATGCCGTAGGTCCAGCCGGCGAAGGGGTTGGTTACCGCCTGGCTCACCGCACCGATTTGGTCGCCGGTGAGCGTGACCGTGGGCGCTGCGTCATCCACCACCATGGTGGCGAAGGCGACGGAGAAGACCGGCGTCGTGCCCTCAAGCAGCACCAGGTTGGTGTCCGCGTTGGCCGTGGGATCGGTTGCGCCGGTGATGGTGGCGAACTGGATGTCGTTGGCTGCCGCGACGGCAGCACCGTTATCCTTAACCGGGTCTTCGCAGGCGAAGATGCCGCCAGAGACCGTGGTCTGGGTGCCGAAATCCTGGGGGCGGAAGCAGTAATTGCCGTCGTCATCTTCCGGCCGCGGCGTGCCGTCGCTGTCGGCGTCATCGTCCAGGAAGCTCGAGATCACCAGCAGGTCCGTGATGTTGGACTCGAGGCCCTCCCGGAGGCGCAGGCCTGCACCGGGATCGTGGGTCGCATCGTTAGCGCCGTTGGGGGACACGATGCAGGTCAGGTTGATCAGATTCGCCTGGCTGTGCAGCCCCCGGGCGATGAAGTCGCTGATCTCTGCTTCGGCGAAGCCGCTGTAGGAGCCAATGCCATCCGCTTCCACGCAGTGGTTGCCATCGGTGGCGGACTGGATCACCAGGGCCGTATCCACCGTGCCATTCCAACCCTCGTCGATGTCGATAGAGTCGTCGTTGACGTAAACCGCAGCGTAGTTGGTGACGTTCACCGCGCCGCCAAAGAACTCAATGCCGTCATCGAACACGGAATACACTTCCAGGTTACGGACGATGGTGTTGCTACCCACGGCGCCGAAGGTGATGCCGTTTAGCTCGTCGCCATTCCCCACGGTGGCACCGGTGTGCTTAACCACCACGTATTCCATGCGACCAGAACTATCGGCGTCGTTCACGCCGCCGTAGTAGTTTTCATCGAGGCCCGCAGAGCCCTCAGACGCCACGTGGCACTCTCCGGCCAGCGCCAGATCCACGCCCCGGGTACCGGTGTAGGCGCACTTGTTCGTAACGCCAAAGCCGTCGATGACCATGCCGCCCCACTGCTGGACGTCCTCCGGGCCCACCGTGCCATTGACGTCCGAGAGGGAGGTGAAGGTGATGGGGGCATCTGCCGTGCCCACGGCGAAGAGCTGGGAGCCGCGGTTAATCACCATGAAGTTGGCGTTGGACTGCCAAGCCAAGGTGGCGCCCGCTTCCACGGTCATGGTGGGGCCATCCCCCCCTTCGCTGATACCCGCGGCGGCCAGTTCGGCGTCGCTGTTGTAAGCGTTGCCAATGAACAGGCTGCCCTGGAAGACGTGCGCGCCGCCATTCGGCAGGGCGGCGAAGTCGATGTCGACGGTGATGTTGTTGCCGGCGTCAGCGAAGGCCGAGCTGTAGGTGCAGTTGCCGTCGTCCCCGTAGGTGCCCTGGCGGGTCTGGCCCCCGGCGATGGTGTAGGAAGCACAGGGGTTCACCGTTTCCTGCGGCGCCGTGGTCGTGGTCGTGTTGTTGCTGTTCGACACGGAGTTGTCGACGGTGGACGGGGTGATGTTGATGTCACCGCTGCCGCCGCAGCCAGCGAGGACCGCTAGCGACGTGGACGCGATAAAGGCGTACTTACGAATCATGATGAGCCCCCAGGGGTCGGTTTCTACCTGTGACCAAGACCGTTGCCCCCAAGGGAACCGCGGACTCGAGCCGTTCAGGCGCGCACTTTAGGCAGGGCGTATGACTCACCGATGACAAAGCGCTTCATTTCCGTGAACCTTCCATGACAAATCTAGGAGCAAAAAACCCCTAGGTTTTTAGGACCTAAAGGCGCTTCGTCACACAATTGCCACGCTCGCTTCATACGCGGCCGCTAGCCTCTTACTTCCCCTACTTTGATAACTTGAGGCTTGCCCATGGGTTACCGCGCACTCCTAAAGAAGGTGCTGGCTGCCATTGAAGAGGAAACGGGCAGCCTTCCCCTGGCGACCCTAGAACGGCAAGCAGAAACCCGCTTCAGCAAGCGCGACCTGGGCGAGCTACGCGCGCTAGCGGCCGAGCTCTGCCGGGAGCGCGCTCCCCGGCGCCGCCCATCCCCTGTGCCACGAAGCGCTCCCCCTCCCGAGCCCCCTTCGCCCTAGCAGCCTATGGCATGCTCTAGGGATTGGGGCAAACGCGAGGGGACTCTTCATGACCATCAGCACCGCAACGATTAGGGCCCGCGGCCTTCACTTCGGTGAAGGGCCCCGGTGGCACGACGGCGCCCTCTACTTCTCCGACATGCACGCCCGAAAGGTTTGCCGATGGCGAGAGGGAGAAGCCGTAGAAACGGTGGCCACCTTCCCGGGGCCCGTTTCCGGCCTCGGCTGGCAACCCGATGGCACACTCCTCGTGGTGTCCATGCTCGAGAAGCAGGTGCTGCGCAGCGACGGGGCCGGGGGCTTTGCGGTGCACGCGGATCTGTCCGCCCTCGTGCCGGAGCGCTGCAACGACATGGTGGTCGATGCCGCCGGCGGCGCTTACGTGGGGAACTTCGGCTTTGACCTCCACGGGGGCGGCGCACCGGCCAGCACCGTGCTCTGCTACATCCCGCCAGAAGGGGGACGCGCCGTGGTCGCCGCCGAAGACGTGGCCTTCCCCAATGGCACCGTGATTACCCCCGACGGCAACACCCTCATCCTGGGGGAAAGCATGGGACGCCGTCTCACCGCCTTCACCATCGCCGCCCCCGGGGTACTCACGGAGCGCCGCATCTTCGCTGAGTTCCCGGAAGGGCGCCTACCGGACGGCATTTGCCTGGACACCGCAGGGGGAGTGTGGGCCGCGTCCCCTACGGGGAACGAGTGCCTACGCCTCGAAGCCGGAGGCGAGGTCACCCATCGGGTCACCGTAAGCCAGGGGGCCTATGCCTGCATGCTTGGGGGCCCGGGCGAGCAAACCCTCTATGTGCTCACGGCAGCGGACAGCGACCCTACGGCACCCGCAGGCACGGGGTGCATCGAGGCCGCCCCCGCGCCCTACCCCCGAGCGGGCTTACCCTAAGGTCCAGGGTCTAATGGCTAAGCCCTAGGCCGGACGACGGCGCATGAGGCCGCTCCGCTTGCAGGTGCCCACGAGCACCCCATCCTGATTATGGGCGCTGTGCCGGAAGGTCACGATGCCGGCCTCGGGGCGGGACTTCGAGGGCCGAATCTCTAGCACCTCGCTTTCGCACGCCAGCGTATCCCCCACGAATACGGGGGCGGGGAAGCGCACCTCGTCCCAGCCCAGGTTCGCAATGGTGGTGCCCAGGGTCGTATCGCCCACGGAGACCCCCACCATGAGCCCCAAGGTAAACACGCTGTTGACGATGGGCCGTCCGTACTCGGAGGTCTTCATAGCCTCCGCGTCCAGATGGAGCGCCGCCGGATTGTGGGTCAGGGTGGAGAACAACAGGTTGTCCGTCTCCGTCACCGTGCGCCGAATGGCATGGGTGAAGGTCTGCCCCAGGTAAAACTCCTCAAACCACAAGCCAGCCATGGCGGCCCCTCCCGATCTCAGAAATGAAGGCGTCACCTTGCCACCCTTCCAAGGCTGGGTCACCGTAGGGCCATCACCCACCCGGAGCCCACCCATGGACCAGCCCTTCCCCCGCCGCAGCCTGCACTTCGTTCCCGGCGGCCAAAGTCGCATGTTCGAGAAGGCCCTGTCCCTGGAGGCTGACACGCTGATTCTCGATTTAGAGGATGCGGTAACGCCAGACCGAAAGGCCGAGGCTCGACAGGAGGTGCTGGGGTGGCTTGAGGCGCTCGCTGATCGCCCCCAGGAGCGCATGGTCCGAGCCAACCCCCTGGACACCCCCTGGGGCGAAGCGGACCTCGAAGCCCTGGTGCTCGCCCCCGTGCCGCCCCATAGCTTGCTCGTGCCCAAGGTCTCCAGCCCCGAGGACGTGACGGCCCTGGTTCAGCGCCTTGAGGCGCTGGAGGCCCAGCGCAGCACGCCCTGCGCCCCGGTTAATCTCATGCTCGTGGCCACGGAAACCGCCGCCGGGGCCCTGAACCTCCCGGCCACGGCCCGAGCGCCCCGGGTCAGCGCCGTTACCTGGGGGGCGGAGGATCTCTCCGCGGTGCTCGGCGCCACAAGCACGCGAGATAAGAACGGGCGTTACTGGCCCGTCTTTGCCCATTGCCGCCTCATGACCCTGCTGTCCGCCTCCGCCGCGGGCTGCCTGCCCATCGACGGGGTCTATACCCAGATCCGCGATGGGAAGGGCCTAGCAGCCGAGTGCGCCGAGGCCGCCGCCGTGGGCTTTCGGGGGAAGATGTCCCTCCACCCGGACCAAATCCCCATCATCAATGCCGCCTTTACCCCGAGCGAAGCCCGCATCGCCGCGGCCGAAGGCCTGCTCGAGGCCTTCCGAGCCGCGCAAAAGGCGGGCAAGATGGCTTTCGCTTTCGAGGGGGAGATGGTCGATGCGCCGCATCTTGCGCGCGCCGAAGCCACCCTCGCCCTTGCCCAACGCCTTGGCCTACGGCCCACGGACAACGACTAGGAGCCCGCTATGCAATACGAAGCCCCCTGGATGAATGACGAGCTGCGCATCCTGAAAGACGCCGCGAAGAAGTTCTTCGAACAGGAGTTCGTCCCGGAAGCCGCTCGCTGGAACGCGGAAGGGGTGGTCGATAAGGCGGCCTGGCGGAAAGCCGGAGAGGCGGGGCTGCTCTGCGCGGAGATGCCCGAGGCCTACGGCGGGGGCGGCGGGGACTACCGCCATGAAACGGTCATCATGGAAGCCCAGCTGGAAGCGGGGCTCGGGGGCTTTGGTAACCAGGTGCACTCCACCATCGTGGCGCCCTACATTCTCCGCTACGGCACGGAAGAGCAGCGCCAGCGCTGGCTACCCAAGCTCGCCAGCGGCGAGTGGGTCGCGGCCATCGCCATGACCGAACCGAACACCGGCTCGGACCTCCAGGCCGTGCGCACCACGGCCAAGAAGGACGGCAATGAGTACGTCATCAACGGCTCGAAAACCTATATCTCGAACGGTCAGAACGCCGATCTCATCATCGTGGTGGCGAAGACCGACACCACCCTTGGGGCCCGGGGCATTTCCCTTTTGGTGGTGGATCCGGAGGAGGACGGCAGCCCCCGGGCGGGCTTCCGCCGGGGCCGGAACCTCGACAAGATCGGCCAGCATTCCGCGGACACCTCGGAGCTGTTCTTCGACGACGTGCGCATTCCCCAGAGCAACCTCATTGGGGAAGAGGAAGGGAAGGGCTTCTTCATGCTCATGGAGCAGCTGCCCCAGGAACGGCTCAATATCGCTCAGGCCGCCGTGGTGGCCATGGAACGGGCCATTGAGGTGACCCTCGACTTCGTGAAAGAGCGTAAGGCCTTCGGCCAGCGCGTGCTCGATTTCCAAAATACCCAGTTCAAGCTGGCCGAGTGCAAGACCAAGGCCCGGGTGGCGCGCACCTTTGTCGATAACTGCGTGCTCTGGCACCTGGAAGGCAAGCTCGACGCGGAAACGGCCTCCATGGCCAAGTACTGGTGCACCGATACGCAGTGCGAAATCATCGACGAGTGCCTTCAGCTTCACGGCGGCGCGGGCTACATGAACGAATACCCCATCGCCGAGATGTACGCAGATGCTCGGGTGCAGCGCATCTACGGGGGCACCAACGAAATCATGAAGGTGCTGATCGCCCGGGGGCTTTAAGCCCCGGTGATGCCCCCGGTGACGGCCCAGGCGCGGTACTGGGCCTTCTACTGGCCTCTGGCTCTGACCGGGGCCGTAACCGTACTGGGGACGCAAATTCAAAATGGCGTCCTCGCCCGCATGGAAGACGCGGCAGCGATTCTGGCCGCCTACGCCGTGGCCCAGGCGGTGCTCAGCCTCTTCAACGCAGCCCAGGCCTTTGCACCCCAGCTCACCACTCGCTTCGCCCGGGGCGCGAAAGCCACCGCTCGGGTGCGAGGCTTTATTCTCGGGATCAGCGCTGTCCTTGCCGGCCTTGTCGCGCTCCTCGCCACCCTCGGCCAACCCCTCATTATCGCGAGTTTTTCCCTTAGCCCTACCCTGCAGACCCAAACCTTTGCCTTCCTCCTGGCCCTCGCGCCCCTGGTCTGGCTGAACGGCCTACGCTTTTACCTGATCGGGCGCCTGATCCAGCAGGCGCGCACCGGGCGAGTAACGGTGCTCAACGGCGTCCACCTCACGGTGCTGATCGTCGCCCTGGCCGCTGGCCTCGCCCTACACCTGGGCCCCGTACCCACCCTGGTGGGCGCCCAAGCCTTCGCCGGGCTCGTGCATGCAGCCCTGGCCATCGCTGCCCTCCGCCCCGGGGCTCCCGAAGCGCAGTCCGAAGCGCAGTCCGAAGCGGAATCCGAAGCGGAATCCGAAGCCGTCCCCAGCTACCAACGGCTTCGCGCCTTTTTCGGCCCCGTGGTGCTCACGGGCATCATGTTTGCGCTGAGCCGGCCGATTCTTTATGCCGCCATCGGCGGCACCGGGGACGGCATCTTGACCATCGCCGCCCTGCGCATTGCCTTCGACTTCACCTTTTTCTTTCAGCAGGCAGCGAATCAGTTCCGGCACTTCTTCGTCACCTTCGGTCTCGACGCCCTGGCAGAGAAGCGCCGCTTCATGTTTCACGTCGCCCTCGGGCTGACGCTGGCCATGGCGGGAACGGCCTTCACGCCCCTCGGCCCGCTGCTGATCGCCCAGGGCATCGGTGCGGAGCCGGCGGTCACGGTCCGCGCCCTCGCGGCCTTGCAGGTCATGACCCTTCTGCCGCTCCTCATCATCGTCCGCAATCTCTTTCACGGCATTCTCATGGTGGAGGAGCGCACCGGCGGAATGGCCCTGGGCAGCGTGCTTCGCGTTCTCACCATTGTGGGGCTCGCCCAGGGCCTCGCGCCGGCGGGGCTGCTCACCCCCAGCACCGCGGCCTGGACGCTCTTGGCCGGCTTTGCCACGGAAACAGCGGTGGTGGCCTATCGCGCGCTTCGCCCCCACGCCCTCGCGCCCTAGCCTGGGCCTCGGTACACTGCGCGGCCTCGGGCGGGGGCAACACACTACGGTGAGGCACGCCTGTGGCACTCGATTCGCTCCTTCCCCCGGAACTTTCCGAACGCGCTCGTTGGCTTAAGGCCGGGGACGCTGCCCCCCAGGGGCGCTACGTGCTCTATTGGCTGCGGGTGACCCAGCGGCTCCACGATAATCCCGCGCTCCTGGCCGCCCAGGCCCTGGCTACGGGCCTTGGCCAACCCCTGCTGATCTACCAAGGGCTTGATGAGCGCTACCCCTACGCCTCGGACCGGCACCACCGCTTTATTCTGGAAGGGGCCCGAGCCGTGGAAGCGGAGGCCGAAACCCTCGGCCTAAGCTACGTTTTTCACTTGGCACGACGAGGCCATCGCGGCCCCGTGCTACAGGACCTGGCAAGGGACGCCTACGCCGTGGTCACGGAGCTCTTCCCCTGGCGCCCCATCGCCGGCTGGACTGAGCAGCTGGCGCGGGGTTGCCCGGGGCCGGTCCTCGCTGTGGACAGCGCCTGCCTCGTGCCCATGCCCCAAACCCGCGCCCAGGATACGCAGCGCGCCTTTCGCTTCCGCGATCGCTATGCCGCACGGCGCGAGGAAGCGCTTCTGAGCCCCTGGGCCGCGGCGCGTCCCCATGCGGGCCCCGAGGGCCCACTCCCTTTTGAGCCTGTGGGCCTTCATAACGCCGACCTCGCCGCGTTGATCGCCCAGTGCGCTATCGACCACGGCGTGGGACCGGTGGCGGCCTACCCTGGCGGCTCGGCCGCGGGCTATGGGCGCTGGGAAGGCTTCAAGGCCGCGGGGCTTAGGACCTACCACCGGCGGCGGAACGATCCATTAGAAGCGGGCGGGGTCAGCGGCTTGTCCCCCTATCTTCACTACGGGCAAATCTCCCCCTTCCGCCTGGCCCGGGAAGCCGCCGCCCTCGGGGGCGCCGGCGCAGAAAAGTACCTCGATGAGCTGCTGATCTGGCGGGAGCTCGCCTGGGCCTTTTGTTACCACGAGCCGCGCCACGAAACTCTGGCGGCGATCCCCGCCTGGGCCCGGGAAACCTTGGCGGAGCGCCCCCGGCCCACGGCGGAATCGCTCAAAAGCTATGAAGCCCTGCGCAGCGCCCGGAGCGGCGAACCGCTCTGGGACAGCGCCCAGCGAGCCCTCCTGCGCCAGGGCATGCTGCACAACAACCTACGCATGAGCTGGGGCAAACAGATCCTCCCCTGGAGCCCCCATGGGGAAGAAGCGCTCGCCCGGCTCATTGACCTAAACCATCGCTACGCCCTCGATGGCCGGGACCCGAGCAGTTATGGCGGCTTGCTGTGGTGCCTCGGCGCCTTCGACCGCCCCTTCACCCCGCCGACACCGGGCTTTGGCACGATTCGACCCCGGAGCACGGAAAGCCATCGCGATCGCTTAGATCCAACGGCTTTCGCCGAGGCCTGCGCGGCGCCGAATCCTGAAGCGCCCCCCTCCGTGGCCATCCTTGGCGCCGGGCTCGCCGGCCTCACCTGCGCCCAGGCCCTCGCCGAGCAAGGCTGGAGCCCCACCCTGTTCGATAAGGGGCGTCGCCCCGGTGGCCGTCTTGCCACCCGGGAAAGCCGGCACCACCCCCTGGCGTTCAATCACGGCGGGCTGGAGTTCGAGGTGCGGGACCCGCGCTTTAGGGAACGGCTCACGCAATGGGCGGAATGCGAATGGGTGGCGCCCACCGCGCAGGCGGATCGATGGTCCCTCGCCCCTCGCGCCGCCCGCCTTCCCGAGGCCCTTGCCGACGGACTCGCCATCCATTGCCGGACACGCATTGTTTGTCTTCACCGAGAGGCGGCGCAGTGGTGGCTAGAGGCCGAATCGGGACCGCGCTTCGGGCCCTTCGAGGCCCTCGTACTCACCCTCCCCCCGGCGCAGCTCGCGGAACTGATCGCCGCCAGTGCCCTGCCCGAGCTTGAAGTTCTTGCCGAGGCTGCCGGAGAAGCGACGGCGGAAGGCGCTTGGGCGTTCATGCTTGCGCTGGAAGGCGAGCCCAAGGCGCTCGCAGAAGGGGCCTGGCCAGGCACCCTGCGCCTTTCGGAACCTACCAAGGACGGTAAGCGAGCGCTCACCGCTATTCTGCCCGAGGGCGCTGATGGGGTAAGCCTTGAGGAGACCCCGGAAGCCCTTATCGCCGCCTGGGCACCGCGCCTCGCCGAGGCCCTGGGCCAGCCTGTCGCGGCAGACGCGATCACCACCCACCGCTGGCGCTACGCGGGCTTTTCCGCACCAACGCCCTGTGCGCCCTGGCACCCGACCCTGGGTCTTGCACTCGCAGGGGATGGCTACGCCCTTGAGGACACCACCGCCGAAGGGGTAGAGGCCGCCTACCTCGGCGGCCGCGCGGCGGCGGGGCGCCTCATCGCCTGGGCTCTGGCCCGCAGCCCGGGGCCGAGCGCTCCCCTAAGCCCCCGGGCCCAGGCAAACCAAGGTTCGCTGTTTTGACCCCTCGCCAAAGTAAACGCTGCGCAACCTGCGGTCGCACCATGACCTGGCGTAAAAAGTGGGAGAAGAGCTGGGATGAGGTGAAGTACTGCAGCGACGGATGCCGGCGCCGCCGATCGGAAGCGCAGGACCCCGAGGGCCTCGAGGCCGCCATCCTAGAGGATTTGGCTAAGCGCGCCCGAGGCGCGACACTGTGCCCCTCCGAGGTGGTGCGCGCCCGCTTTGAGCACTGGCGCGAAATGATGGGCCCGGTGCGGGAGGCAGCCTGCCGTCTCGAAGCCGCCGGAACGATCGAGATCCTACAAAGGGGCAAGGTGG
>Ga0255782_10002501_pt1 | contig 14633 bp, 9 predicted proteins | sample 101ome_26_FD_179980 | JGI IMG/M metagenome (GOLD analysis project Ga0255782, IMG submission 179980) | Coastal salt marsh microbial communities from the Groves Creek Marsh, Skidaway Island, Georgia - 101408AT metaG (version 2) | ecosystem: Environmental > Aquatic > Marine > Intertidal zone > Salt...
GCGAGCCAGTACATGCGCTTATCGATACCACTGACGAGCTGCAAGTGCTTTGAATTGTTACAGCGTTCGTACACGGGGAAAATAGAGACACCAGCGCTCAATACTGCGAGACCCATGACGACGAACATGCACACGATGAAGGAGGTGTTGGCGTTGGCGTCCTGTTCGACGTCGCCATCCTTGTAGTTTTTCAACTCGCTCGGGTAAAAGTGCAGCGTCATCTTGATACTAGCGTCAGCATTCGACGTGCGTTCGCGTAAAATTGCTTCATTCACACTGTTAATCACAGCTGGCACGGCGTGCTTGGCTGTTTGATGTGAAAAGAGCGTGTGGCTGTAATGTCCACTGGCCGTGTCGTAAGAATCGACGTACAACACGTCGCAAGGCAACTTGGGTTGAATATCGCAAGGCGCAGAAGCCTCCTGCAAACCAAGCAAGTGACCATCAATGCTGGAATCAATGGAATTCGAGCACGAAAATTGCAAAATATCCGGTTGCACGTCGAATCCGTTGGTAGACTTGACGCATTCACCTTGCGGACGAGCTATCGCGGCGGCGTAGCAAAGGTACTCAGTCGTTCTGTTGAAAGAGCAGCACGTCGCCGCGGACATTGTGATCTCTTGCTTATCCGCCAAGCAATTGCAAAGACAAGATATTTCTGGTTGATGTTGTCCGTACAAAGTGTAAGAATCCGCGTCCAACTTGGTCACCGTCGAGGCGGCATCCGTGTCGGACGTAGCATACGACACCAACGACTGCTTGCCGGCAAGCAAACTTCTATCAATCACCTTGGGCAACAGATCGCCGGTCGGCTCAAAATTCAGCGTCGTCATATACAACGCCAAAACAACCATGAGACACGGCACCAAGAGTTGCATGAAGACGGATTTAACGGTTCGTCTGTAGTTGAGCCATCTCTTCCAAAGCAGCCGCTTGAGCTGCACCTTGAGCAGCGCCTTCCCCTTGGCGAACGTCGTGCGAGTTTCCTTTCTCTTCATCGAGAGCATGCGCGCGTCAGCCGTCTCATCGTCGTTCGGTACGGTGACGGGGGACTCGAGTTCCACCACAGGCGTCTTTGCAGACTTTTGCACGCCGTGAGCGAGGGAAAGGAAAACTTCTTCCAACGTTGTACACGAAATACCGTAGGAGGTGTACCCGAGCGAGTTCAACTGGTCGTCGAGCGCCTTGAACAACGCCGAAAACTGGCTAGTAGACTCGAATGGAAGCGAAAACGAGAGTTCGGCGCCGACATCGCTGTGCACGACAGCTTTAGGCACGTAATTCTGAATTAATCTCAACGTGTTGTTGGTGTTGTGTTGCGCCAACGCCGGAAGGTGCTTTGAGGAGCCGCTTCCCACGCGCGCAAATGTCAGCAAATATCCGGTACCAAACTTGGACTTCAAAAACAGGGGTGACCCGATACACGACAGATGTCCAGAGCTCATGATGGCGACGCGATCACACAACAAGTCTGCCTCATCCAAAAAGTGGGTGGTGAGCAAGACGGTGCAATTCGCGGCGCGCTTTCGAATGACGTCCCACGTAAATCTCCTCGAGTAAGGATCCATACCCGAAGTAGGCTCGTCGAGGAAAACGACGGATGGGTTGCCGATGAATGCGATGGCGAGCGACAATTTTCGCTTCATACCACCAGAGAGCTCTGATGACTTGACATCCACCTTTTCCGTCAATGCCACCTCGGCGACGACTTGGTCGATTTGCCTGGCGGCGTCCTCCTTTGACATTCCAGAAAAGGCGGCGTACAGCTGCAAGTGCTCTCTCACGGTGAGATTCGGCCACAAGACGTCAAATTGAGGACAGATGCCAAGACCAGAGCGAATTTCTTGCATTTGAGTCGCGGTATCGTAGCCGTCAATCATGGCTTGCCCAGACGTTCGATTGATCATTCCGGTGAGAATGCTAATTGTCGTCGTCTTACCGGCTCCGTTGTGACCCAAAAGACCGCTGACTTGCCCCGGAACGAACGTCATGCTGAGGTCGTTTACGGCGGTGACGGTTTCACCAAACTTTTTTGTCAAGCCTCTTACCACGATGCTCGCATTCTTCATTTGCTCGTCGCTCAACTTTTCCACCGCGTCTCCCGACTCTTGCTCGAGCATGTTCTGCTCGACGTCGTCGTGGTGCAAAGTCTTGTCACCAAACCAGTAGTTGCGCGTGAACAAAAACCAAGGACGTTGCGTCGTACCGTACTCGTTTTTCCAAACCGCGTCAAAGTAAAATGTTAGAAAAGAGTACAAGATGCAATCGAAAATCACCATGCCAAAAATTCTCGCGCACGAAACGCCACCATCCAACGTTACGTCCTCTGTAAACGTGCTCCAGGTAATGCCCTTTTTATTCACCTCTAAAATGGCGAGCGCCGCGCCCCACATGTTCATCGCACCGGACGGGAACACACAAGAGAGAATCCACCCGGGCGACCCCCCGGGAACGGTGATGCGCACCGCGATTGCCGGTACCATTGTGATGCTGTACGCGAAACAACCAACGATTGTGGCGGTGATTGATTTTGAAAAAAATGTGGAGAGCCAAAAGTTCCATAAGGTGAGGGACGCGACCCAAAACGAGTAGAACAAAAATTGTATAAATTGATCAGTGTACGAGAAGGGATAAATGCCGATCAGCGTCACCAGCGCGACGGAAATCATCGCAGAAGACCAGTGCGTGATGAACCACGACGACCAAAACATCGAATTCGACATTCCCATCATCTTCATCCCTTCTCGTAGTCGTAGCTCCTTTTCCACGACGATGGATTTCATCACGAGCACGACGTTTGTTTGAAACGCCAACGCACCGACAAAGCCGTAAAATGCCGCGGCGATGACACCACCGATGTTGTAATCAAAGCCCAACCACGGATACGGTTTCAGCGACGCATCCAACACGACAGAATAATCCGATCCCGAATCCTTCATGTCTATGATGGCGGCGTCAAACGCGTTTTGGGTGTACGCTACCGCCTTGTAGTCGCTCCAATCCTTTGTGTTGTAAGAGCTATCCCAACGACTCGTAAAGTCGTCCTCCATGTACTCAGATAATCGTTTCTCTTTGTCATTCATGTTGGTCGAGTTGACTCTCAGCGTGTACTCGAAATTCGTCGTCTGCGAGACGTCGCCAGAGCTCAGACCCACGTACGCCAAAACTTCACCCGGATGTTCGTTTATGTACTCCAACGCCGCCGCCTCGTCCGCCACCGTGACGACAACCTCGTCGAGAATGGCGTCCCAGTTTGTCGTAAACGTTCCTGCGTTTCTCAGATTGGTCGTCGAACACGCGTCGGCCAACCTTGTCGAATTGTACGCCAAATACTCAAACTTTGACTTGACCCCAACCGCCACCGCGGTTCCATTGACGACTTGATCCCACATCAAGTTGAAAAACGCCTTCCTATCGCTCTCTGTATCGTCCGCATCCGCCTTATCCGACGCCGTCGACAACTCACTCAAACACGACGCGTGCACGTACGCCAGTCTCCCGAGCGTCTCTGTCTCCGCCGTCGCCGGACTCACCACAAACCTAAACCCTCTCAACTCCCTCGTCCCGATCGCCTCGATCCCACCCGCCAACGAATACGGCCTCGACAGCTCATCGTTCGTCCTCTGATCCGGCACCAGCGCCTTGGGCAGGCACATCAACGCCAAAAAAATCACCGGGACCAAAATCTCGCACAGCGTCGCGCATCGCAACAGTCCCTTTGTTTTCAACAGGTAGTTTTTCCGCACCAGCGCCCGGAACTGTTCGCTTCGTCTGCGTCGTTCGTCATCGCGGCGTCTTCTCGTCAGTCACTCGTCATCTTCCTTCACAAACCCTTCGCGGGGTCCCCGTTCCGTTCCGTTCCGTTCGAGGCGAGTCGTCAGTCGTCTACAATCCACGCTAAAAAGTGCCACGCGTCGTCCAACTCTCGAATCTCATCCGATCGATCCGATCCGATCGTTCCGTCGTCGTCGTCGTCGTCGTACCTCACGATGCGTCGTCCATCCGACCGCACGCGCGCGCTTCCCCCTCCACCCCCCGTCTTCGTCGTCGTCGCCGTCGCCATGTCGAACCGGTTCGAGACCCGACTCCGTCGCCCGGGCGTCGACGTCTTCGGTCGAACCGACGTCTTCGGTCTGGTTTTTAAATTCAAAACTACCGGTACATACCCTTTACCCGTCTTCAATACGAGTCTCACGCTTCTTAGGGACGAAACGACGAGTCAAGACTCGCGTTAACAAAACACGACAAAAGTACTACGTCCCATAATTGGGAAACACCAATGTAAAATATACATAAACGCGCGTCCACCCGAATCTGCATCGGCACGCGCAGACCATATGAGGGAAAGAAAAATGGGGTGCGGGTGCGGTGGGGTCGGGTCGAAAACTCGAATCGTGAACCGTCGATAAATCTGTTTCCATAAGTCCGAGTCAAGCAGGGGGGCGCGGACGACGCGATGGGTTCCGTTCGCCCGAGACCGAGGGACGGTTGGACGGTACGACGACGACGACGGAACGACGCGACGGCACTCCGAGGACGACGGATAGGACAGTCAGTCATGAGGTGCGTGCGGATGCGATCGCGGACGGACCGGACGCGCGGATGATTAGTTTGCTTCGAGGGGATCTCTTTCGATGCGCGGGAATTCCGCATCGTTCGTTCGTTCCCGCGGCTCTGCGCTGGCGTGGAATTGCGTTGAATTGATTGATTGGTTGCGAATGATTTCGAGTCGGCGTTCGGGGACCCGCGATTCCGGCGGGCGGACGCGGATGGGTGGGAACGGGGAAGGTTCCGTCGGGATCGAGGCGATGGGATGGACTTCGCGCGGGGGCGGCGTCGGTGGCGAGGACGCGGTCGAGTGGAAGACGTCGATCGTTCGGGGAGAGTCGCCAGGTGGCGAGAAACGAACGGAGAGTCGCCTCGCGCGGTGTTTTGTCTTCATCGCGGAGCGGTGGTGTGAGGAGACTGACTGACGATGACGATGATAATTTTCTTCTTCTTTCTTTCGTACAGCGGAATCGATGCGCACTTGAAAAAGCCGCGAAGATGTACGGACTTTTTGTTCCTGCTCATCTTCGTCGGTTTCTGGATCGGTATGCTGTCGCTCGGTTTTTACGGCGTCGGCACCGGTAACCCGAAGGTTTTGGTCTTTGGTACGGATTACACCGGTGCGATGTGCGGTGATGGCGTGAACGCCAACCGAAAGGCGCGATACTTTGTCAACCCGGCTGAGGTTGCGTTCGCGGCGGGTCTCGACATCACGGGGAGCAACCCCCCCAAGGTGAACACGGGCGGCTACAACCTTCGCGACGCAAAGAGCATCTGCTTGCCGGATTGTCCGGCTATCAAAGATGATGTCAACAACGGTCCTGCCTGGGTGTGCGAGTACCCGGGCGCCGATGGTATCACTTTCTCGAACGGCGATACGTTCACCGAGGCTGACTGGGACGCGGCCAACGGCGATTACTACAGCAAGCTGACCTCAAGCGAGCAGAGTACTTCTATTGGAATGAAAGGTCCGTGCTACCCGGTGGTCATTCCGACGATCAATACTTTCCATACGTGCACGTACTACGGCTCAAGCGCGTCGCAATCGATCACCTGGCTGGATAACGCTGGCAACTTACCATTCAACGCCGATACCATCGACGACGCCGTTGCGACTCTCAGCAAGGAAGTGGATGACATGCTCACTGGACCGCTCGACACTCTCGAGCGCTACATCGACGACTTTACCACGGGTTGGAAGGTTGTCCTCGTCGCTGGTGCCGTGTGCCCGATCGTTTTGAGCATCATGTACCTCTTCTTCTTGAGATACTTCACGAAGGTGTTTGCGTACACTATTCTCTTCTTGGTCAACGCGCTCGCCATTGTGTTGACAATTTACTTGTTCCTTAAGGCTGGTGTGATTGGTTCTGACCAAATCAACGCCTATCTCTCTGAAGTGTCCGAAGGCGCGGCTGAGAGCCTCACCAACTACACCGATCCGGCTGAGAACAACCAAGACATTCTCAAGATTTTCGCGTACATTTCGTGCGCCGTCACCGTCATCTTCTTCCTCTTCACTGTGGTTATGCTCCCACGCGTCAAGGTTGCGGTGGGCGTCATTAAGGTTGCCACGAGCGCGCTCGGTAAGATGCCGTCGCTCCTCGTCTTCCCAGTCTTCCCGGCGCTCTCCATGGTGCTCCTCGGCGTCTTCTGGTTGATCACCATGGTGTGGTTGTACTCTTCTGGCGAAATCGTCATGCAAGACTGCGACATGAGCGATGCCAGCGGGCCGCCGAAGGTTTTCTGCAGAGGAGATGTAAACGACACGGAGACGTGCCACTGCGGTTACAAGACTTCTTTCGACCGCAACTTGCAAGGCGCGCTCGCGTACTACGCCTTTGGTTTCTTGTGGGGTTCTCAGTGGATCATCGCTGTCACCTATTTGATTCTTGCCTGCGTGTTTGTTCAATACTACTTCGCCGCTGGTGAGTACAACGCCCTCAAGAACTCGCCGCTCACCACGGCGTCCAAGAAGATGATCTGGTACCACAGCGGTACCGCCGCTGTCGGTTCCTTCTTTGTCGCCATCTTGCAGTTTATCCGCGTCATCGTGCGCTTTGTCGTGCACCGCATGAAGAAGCTCGGCAAGGATAGCAAGATTATGAAGTACATGGGCTACTACGTCGAGTATTGCTTGTGGTACTTGCAAAAGTGCATCGAGTGGCTCAACCGCAACGCGTACATCATGACTGCGATCGAGGGTACCTCGTTCTGCTCCTCCGCCTGGAACTCGTTGTCGCTCATGGTTAAGAACGTCGCGTCCGTCGCCGCCGTCAGCGTCATCGGTGACATCATGCTCTTCCTCGGCAAGCTCAGCGTCGCTCTCGGCTCTGGTGTCATCGCCTTCCTCATGTTGGACGACAAAAACTTCAACTATGGCGACGAAAAGGTGAGCTCTCCCCTCTTCATCGTCATCGTGGTGTGCTTGTTTGCCTTCGTCATCGCCAGCGTCTTCATGTCGATTGTCGAATTCGGCATTGACACCATCATCTTGTGCTACTGCAAGGACTGCGACGACAATGCCGGCACCCCGGTCAACGCGCCGCCGGCTCTCACGAGCGCCCTCGGCATCGCCGGCAAGGTGAAGCAGCAAAGAATTGAAGCTGCGCAAGCCCGAGCCGAGCGCGCGCACGCCGACTAAAGCGAGGAACTAAATAATACGCAAGGATAAATAAAACGCGTCGGCGTCGCACCGAAACGGATGCCCGCTGACGACTGTTATTTTAAGCTTTTAATCGATACACACATACGCATACGCGAGTACACCGCGCCATCGCTCGCCCGCTCCGTATCGCTTTCCCCGACTCGGTCGCTTCCCTCTTCAAACAAGAACTCGACCCTACTCATAATCCACGATTCATGAATCGTCGCTAAACCCGCACAGAACCTCATCCGAACCTATAATATGGGCAAACAGTATAAAGTCAAACCCAAAGGATGACGCCGACGCGCACCCCGACGCTTCACACCGAAGCGCGCGCGAACGCGCGACCGGAGCGAAGACGCACCGCTCAGATCTCGCCCGTCGTTCCTCTCACCTCCCCCTCGCGGCCGAACATGGCGAGCACCTACCTCTCGCGCGCGTCGACGCTCACGCGAAGCGCCTTTACCGTCGCCTCGGGTGGGTTCGCGGGCTCCGTCAGCGCGGTCACCGGTCTCGGTGGCGCCGTCGTCTTCATCCCCGCCCTATCCAAGCTCGGGTACGAGGCTAGACACATCGTTGGTACCGCAGTAGTGGCTGTCACCGGCGCGACGTCGGCGGGTGCGTTTGCTTACGCGCAGAATGGGGTGAGTGACGTGCCGGCGGCGGTGACGGTGGGGTGCGTCGGAGCGGCGTGTACGCCGATTGGACAGATTATGGCGAGACGTTTGAGCGGTAAAACGCTGAGAAAAATGTTGGGTGGGGCATTGATTTTATGCTCGCCGAGCGCGATGTTGAAAAAACACGCGGCGGAGACGGAAGAGAATGACGATGCGAAGAAGGACTGGGTGATAAAGATTGATAGACCTGCGCCGACGAACACGTGGGAGATTGTGAGAAACCAATTCTTGGACAGACACGACCGATGGGGTGGTTGGATCGAAGCGATCAAGGCTGAGAGAGAGTTTCTCGCGTTGGGTGCGGCGTGCGGGTTGCTTCAGGGAACGGTCGGGGTCGGCGGCGGGGTTCTGGTGTCGGCATATCTCACGGGGGCGACGGATATGGAGGTGCACAGAATTTGTGGAACGGCTTTGCTCGCCACGGTGATTACGAATCTAGCCGTGAGCACGGCGCACTTTAGGAATGGGAACGTCAAGATTCGCTCAGCCGCTCTTTTGGCTGGATCAGCCATGGCGTGCTCTTACTTGGTGGCGAAGAACATATCGATGCAGATACCGGAGTCTCAAGTCAAGCAGTTCATCGTTGTCGCTCTCATTTCTTCGGGGGTGTCCATGTTAAAGTGATAGCGTTTACATAGTCGACGTGCGCACGCGCGCACGCACGCGGTGGCTTATGAGATACATCTCCCATACTCTCCCCCTTTGATTGTTTATGAAGTTGTTTTAATAATTATAATGCGAGTTGTCGTTCCAGGCGGCGAACTTTCTTAAGCTAAAAAGTTTTCATTTGATGACAAATTTTAACGCTTCCTACGATTCACTTGCCATCGTCTCGGCTCGCTTCCACCTCGACGACGACGTGATGATATGACAAGAGCCAGAGCTTTTCGCTCACTGGCAATACGCTATATATAATCTTTGCTCAAGACGGACGCTTGCCCGCCTCGAAAATACACAAACTGTCCTACACAAAAGGCCTTAATCAACAGCTAATTAATAGTAAATTAGTTGGCCATTTACACCCTCTCAGAGTCAGAAAGATCTCATCTCCGAAAATAAAAAGGCTGAGACGCCCTCAAACTTTGCATTCACCATGAGGCCCTCTCCGTACTCTTCAATCATCGACGAGTCTCGAGTTATTCTTCGCAAAAACTCCATCGGTTCCTTCAATTCTTCCTCCGTGTACCCGGCGACTTCTTCGAGTATGGGGATCTCACTCCATCCAATTTTCAGAAAGCTGAGCGAAAACGCAACGGCGGCTGCGGCGAGCAAAGACGGCGTAAACTTCAAACCGTCGTGTCCAATGGCCGAGAGTTCGACGAGGTAGTACGTCGTCTCCTTGAAACACGTCGTTTGCGAGCCATAATCGGCGAACACGCACTTTCTGAAGTCAAATCTATCGGAGAACTGAGTGAGATCACGCGTCGCCTTGAGCACTCGCTCGACGTACGCTTCAGCGAATGAAAACGCAGTCGGTCGAATGAGCGCGTAATTTAACTCGCGCAAGAGAGCGCGCTCGGCGAGAAGAAGCTGATCTCTGGTGAAGGAGGACACTTGGGCGTAGCCGGCAAACTCATTAGCGGTCGGCGTCGTCACTTCCGTGACTTTTGCCGCGACAAAGATGCAGGTGATTCCCAATCGCTTAAGTTTGTTGCACAGCGGATTCAACGTTTCCATCGTATACAAGACCCTCTCGCCCATCAACTCTCTCAGCTTCGGCGCCGCGACTGGCATCGATCCCGATCCGTGGCGCTGCAGAAACGTATCTGGCACTCTCTGCGTCAAGAACGTGTCCACATATCTGATGGCTAAGTGCAAAGTCTCATCAGTGAGCGCCATGGCGTTGTGCTGTTCCGCCATCCAGTCGACGAGTTGCTGTCGCATGGCGATGCTGCGCGCGCGCGAAACACACAAATCGAGAGACGGTTTCAGTCAGTCGTGCAATCTATAACATAAAAACGTTCCGTTGAAGCGCGAGAAAACATCGTAAACGAGAGCGGAGAACATCGCGCGTCGTCGAAAACCGCTCGCGACGACGACGACGCGGCACAAAGAATCACGAAGCACTCAGAACATTCGCGCGCGTCGACTTTTAAACGCACTTGAAGTATCGTCCGTTCACCACGTACGGCTTGAGCACGTTTGCGCTCACGCTCTCCATCTTCCTTCGTCCTCCGTGAACGGTGAACGGAAAGTCCTCACTATTAGTAGCCACCATTCCCCGCGCATCGCTCGGCACCGGCGCTGTTTTCCAAACGAAAACCGCAATTCAAAACAAGTCAGTCTTCGTCCGCGACGTCGTTCGCGCGCGCAGCTTTCAAAATTTCAAAAAATTTCAAACACGCAAAACGCATCCAAAACCGTCGCAATGCGCCCTCGCGATCGATACGCACCGTCACCGCGCGTCAAGTTTTCGGCGCACACTAATTCTTCCTCTCGTTCCGTCGTCTTTTCATCCCCTTTTCTCCCTCGCGTCGTCTCCCGCGTCGTCGGTTTCGCCTTTTTCGTCGTCGTTTCCCGCACGCCATCGCCCTCTCGTCTCGCGCGTTTCCTCGTCGCCCTCCCACGCAGCGCACCACCGTCGTTCGTCGACGCTTCCCCCCCGCGATTGGTGAGATCAATCAGAGCGTTATTACTTCCGCCGTTCCCTCGCGTCGCTCGCGTCGCCATCGCGCGTCGAGGCGGCATTCCGTCCGTCCTCTCGTCGCCCCGAACGATGCCGTTGGACGCTCGTCGTTTTCAAATGAGCAACACTTTGAAAACCAAACGAGCCACCGCGCGCGCCTTCGCTCTCCGTTAAACACCCCCCACGCCGTCGCGCGTCGCGTCGACCGACGTTGCGAAAACAATTCCCGCGATCGACGCCCTCGCGACCGGCGTCCTTCGCCCGCGCGCGTCGCTCTGTCGCCCGAGACGTCCGTCCGTCCATCGCGGTCGAACGCGCGAACTCGCGAACAGTTTCGAGCGTCGGCTCGGTCACGAAAACGATCCAATTTCTAGAGTCACGACTCGTCGAAACGAATGAGACTCCTCTGACTGACATCACGTCGCGTTCGCGAAGAGAACACGAAACGAACGAAATGTCCGAACGAACCGTCACTTTTACTTTTATCGCACTTTTTTGTTCGCGCTATTTTTTACAAAGGAAACACACCGGTGTGCGCTTTGTAGACGGTTTTAACACCGTCTAGAGGGTATTTTGATTTTTTTAAGCGGCGCCCGAAATGGACGCCGGTGGTTCGTCTGATTGAGTTGGTTTGTGAAGAAACTATGTGTCTGTTGGTATGATACACTGTTTACACACATACATGGTAGATGTGTGCCGATGGATGATGATGATGATGATGATGTCGCGAAATCTGGTTCGTTGTTTCGGTCCAGTCTCGCGCGCGCGTTTCGGATCGGTCCGAACGCTCTCGGCGCGTCGGAATGACGGACGATGCGGCGGTGGTGACGACGCGACGGGACGCGGGGGACGACGGCGACGCGCGATGCGGTGAGGACGGTGGTGCGTTGGTGACGCATGGCGAACAGTCAGCCGGTGTCAGACTCGACGACGACCCGTACGGCGCGCCCTGGCGACGACGGAGCGATGGAGGACGGGCGAGCTCGTCCGCGCATCGGTCGCACGCGTCGCCGTCGTCGATCAAGCCGTCCGAGGAGCGACGGAAGAGACGGCGGCGAAGCGGGAGGACGTCTTCGGCGTCCAAGCGCGCGGCTCGGACGCTGTCGAGCCGAGTGCGAGCGAACGCGTTCAGGGCGGTGCTGAGGGACGATGTCGCGCTCGCGACGGTGGCGAGGATGTCGTTGGGGATGTGTGATCCCACGAATGCCGAGTTGGGGAGGTTCGGGGTGAGAGAGAGGTTGGGGGTGAGTCGGGCGGCGGAGCGGTCTTCGCCGGCGACGGACGCGGAGCGGTGCGCGCGGGCGACGATTCGGACGAGGTATCAAGGGGATTGGCTCGATGTCGGCGGAGATGGGTTCGGTGGGGAAGATGCGAGTGAATATCTCGATCGGTGGGCCGGCGCACCGTTTGAGCCGTATTCGGGTAGGCCGAAGGATTGCGTGTACGGCGTCGTGGCGCCGAGCCTGAGTCAGAGGCGAGGCGCAGCGACGCTTATGCGAGAGATTTCTAGAGAGTACGACGCCTGCGGTCTGGGGCGACACGACTCGATGTTGGCGACGGATGAGAGCGGTCTCTTTCTTGGGCGCTCGGGTGACGAAAACGACTGTCAAAAGTCAACGGCGGAGCTATACGGAGACGCGCTGAGCGCCTTTGCGCAAATCGCCACTGAAATGGTCAAGACTTCCGCGACCAAACCGTGCGTCTTGTACGTCGTCATCGACGACGATGCGGGAGAAATAGAAACTTTGGGCATTATGAGCTTGGCTGCCCACGTCGCGAGCGCGGCGATGCGGTCGTGCGAAACGAGTTCGCTTTCCATCACCGCGCAAGCGATTCCGTCTTCGTGGTGCGAAGAATCGTTTTCGTGGTCCTCAACGGACACTCGGGCGATGGCTTTCAATCTATTTCTCAAGATTTCCAGACCAGCCATCACTCGTTGGCGCAAACTCAATGATGAGTACGATTTCGGTCCGAAGAGCGACACTGACGCGTCAAAAACGGAGGGTCGGCTTGGCGTCCGCGGGGCGTCCGTCGTCGGCAGGCGCGAGCCACATCCTCTCTTCAAGATTCCAGAGACGGCGACTGGTCGAAATGCGCCGGAGTTTCCAACCTATGAGCCCTTGTACGTTTTACGCGATGACGGCAAAGAAATTTCCACGTGGGGTTTACACTGCGCATACATCATCATCGCGTCACGGTGGATCGTGGCGTCCTGGAGCGACGCGCACGGAGAGTTTTTCAACCTCGAAGCCGAACCGTTTGATTTGACTCTACCGAGCGCTTCGTCTCGAATGGACGCCGCTTTTAAGTGGCTCCTCGAGCGCACGAGCGCGCTGTCGGAACAGTTATCATTTGCTTACGGCGTTAAAGCGAGCGAGCGACTGAGATTTGATCGCGCGGTGATTTGTCGACTCGGAGCGACATCCGCGGACGAACGCGAGTCGCTAGAACGGGCATCCGCAACACCGTCGCATCCGCTCGCGCCTGAACGCTTGATTCGAGTGGAGATGTCGTGTTTTGAACCGGAACACATTCCGCGATCGCTCGCGTCCTTCGTGTCGGAATCTACGACGAACCTGACGTACGTCACCGCCGTCTCTGGCGAGGCATCCGTCAAGGCGTACGCGCTTCCCTGTTCAAAACCCCGCTCGCATCGAGCGACGACGAACACTGAAGCCTCGAGCGTGGAAATCAGAGAAATGAGTGGAAATCCGTCGAGATTGCTCGAGATTAGAGAGCTAAGTGCGCTTTATGCGTCAAAATTATCGCAATTGTCCATGTTGTGCTTGTACGAGAACGCCGTGACGGAATCCGCGAGCGTTCGACCGCCGCTGCCTGCACACGCCGAGGCGTGCTTAAACTTTGCTGGAGCGCTCCAAGCGATGGAAGTGAACGGCAAGAACTGCCTTTAGCGCGTAGATTCAATCTGCGCACATTGTATAGATTTAGACTGATGATTTGAAAGTGTAAAAACAACATTATTACAATTGCTCCTCTGTCTGTGCGCTCTCCGGGCTCGGCGCCTCGCGTTGCATCTCGCTAAACCGATACGCGTTCGCTTGCAACGCCTCCATATCCTCTTCTTCGTCTTGTTGTTCCTCCTCAAACTTTGCCGCCGCGGTCTCGCTGTAATACCCCCCATTAGAGCCGAAATCCCCCGACATGGCCCCTCCCGTCGGCGCATCGACGACTCGAAGCGCCGCAAGCGACATCATCGCCACGGCACCGCACCCGATCAAAGTCTTCCTCAACATCTCCACGATCGGCCGAACCGTGTACGTCCCCAACAATCTATCCCTCGCAAGCATTTCCGGATCTTTAACGTACACTTGCCCGTCGTACCACCCCGTTTCCTCGTACTCCACCGTCGCGCTCAGCAACCTGTCTCGCACGTACGACCACCCGTTGTACATGTTCAAAGACATCGCCGCCGTCGCCCCGCTCGCCCCCACCATCGCGCTCACCGCAGCCTCAGTAAACTGCGTCGACGGATCGTACGACCCACACGCGATCGGGTACGCCACGACGCCGTAAAAGAACCCGAACAAGCCCAACATCCGCGCCGCGTACGCCGGTCCGCCCAACGACGGCCACGACAAGACGAACGAATCCTTCAGTTCCGCGTACTGCGACGCCGGTCGCTGATCCCGCGGCACCGGGCACGAATCCTCCATCGCATCCATCAGCGATCCGCTCGATCCCTCGTCTCCGTTCGCGCGCACCGCGACCAAAGCCCGCCGCGTTGGCTCTTCTCGCAGCCGGCTCTTCTCGCCCGTCATCGTAATCTTTCCCGGCCATCTTCTCGTCGCCGTCACCGACCGAGACGCACCGGAAGACACCACCGCCGCCGACACCGCCACCGACGACGATACCGACACCGACGTCCGCGTCCTCGGCGCAGTCACCGCCCCGCGCGGACCGAGCCGCGTCGCCGTCGACATTTATTCCCGCGCGCAAGCAAACCACTGACGTCACCCAACCCACCCGCGAGCTGAGCTCGACGCGCGCAGACACCGCGTGTACGACGCGTTGTACGACGAACAAGCCCATCTATCGATATAAACCAACTCGGACACATGGGGCGCACACGTACTGTAGTTATAAAATATGCTAGCTAATCCTCAAACGGGGGCTAATC
>Ga0255782_10002509_pt1 | contig 14601 bp, 7 predicted proteins | sample 101ome_26_FD_179980 | JGI IMG/M metagenome (GOLD analysis project Ga0255782, IMG submission 179980) | Coastal salt marsh microbial communities from the Groves Creek Marsh, Skidaway Island, Georgia - 101408AT metaG (version 2) | ecosystem: Environmental > Aquatic > Marine > Intertidal zone > Salt...
GGTGACGTCGATTCGAGCGCGCGCGGGAGGGGGACGGGGGGGGGTCGAGTCTCGAGTCGTGAATCGTGAATCGTGCATCGTGCGTCGAGTACGCATCATCATGGGTCATCGGTGGTCTCTAGTATGGTAGAGAACGTCCCGTGCGCCGCGTGAGAGAGAGATAACACACGGCGGTGATGGAATGGACACTCGTTCGGACGCGTGGGTACGACCCGACCGACGGACGAGTCGTGAGTCGTCGTGAGTCATGACGACTCCTCTCGTGACGGGATGTTGACCGTCCCGCGCGCGCGTCGGCGTCGTGTCGGCACACGGACGCGCGTCGTCGTCATGGCGGACGTGAGCGTGGATTACGGCGAGTGTAGCGACGAGGAGGATGTGTACACGGATGAAGACGATTCCGGGTCGGAGTTTGACGAGAACTCGCCGCCGGTGAAGGCGGGGAAAGGGAAGAAAGCGGCGACGACGGTGCGTCCAACGGCGAGGGGAACGAGACGAATCGACGGCGGGGGGATGACGGACGAGGGGGCGGACGCGACGGAGACGGAGACGGAGACGACGAGAGAGTCGAGACTGACGGATCGAATCGAATCGATGGACGCGCGCAGAAGAAGAGTCCGTTGGGGAACGCGACGAACAAGGGCAAGGGGAGCAACAAGACGGTTGAGGAGATTTATCAGAAAAAGACGCAGCTCGAACACATTTTACTTCGACCGGACACGTACGTGGGGTCGTGCGAGCGCGCCGAGGAGAAGGCGTGGGTGTATGACGCGGCGACCAAGTCTTTGGTGCACAAGCAGGTGTCGTTCGTGCCGGGTTTGTACAAAATCTTTGATGAGATTCTCGTCAACGCGACGGATAACAAGGTGCGCGACCCAAAGATGAAAGAGTTGCGAGTGGATATCGACGTCGAGCAAGGGATGATTCGAGTGTTCAACGACGGTAACGGTATTCCGGTCGAGATGCACAAGGACGAGGGCGTATACGTGCCGGAACTCATCTTCGGTCACCTGTTGACGTCGAGCAACTACGACGACAACGAGAAGAAGGTTGTCGGAGGGCGAAACGGTTACGGCGCCAAGTTGGCCAACATTTTCTCCACGGAATTCATCGTCGAGACGTGCGATGGCTCGCGCGGGAAACGATACCGTCAAGTTTTCAAAAACAACATGAGCGTGAAGGGCGAGCCGGAGCTCTCGAAATGTAAAAAGAGCGAAAACTGGACGTGCATAACGTTCAAGCCAGATTTCGAGAAGTTTGGGATGGAATCTCTCGTGAATGAGGATGTGTCGGCGTTGATGTGCAAGCGCGTGTACGACGCGGCCGGGAACATCGGTAAGAACACGAACATCTTCTTGAACGGTGAAAAGCTCGAAGTCAAGGGCTTCAGCGATTACGTGAGCCTGTACTTGGACGGCCAAGCCAACGCACCGAAGATTTTTGAAAAGTCCATGGATCGATGGGAAGTGTGCGTCACCATCTCCGAGAGCGCGCAGTTCCAACAGTGCTCGTTCGTGAACGGTATTTGCACGATGAAGGGTGGTACGCACGTCAACTCTGTCGCCGATCAAATTTCTCAAAAGTTGTTGGAGAAGATTCAAAAGAAGGAGAAGAGCTGCAAAAACTTAAAGGCGTTCCAAGTCAAGAACCATCTCTGGGTGTTCGTGAACGCGCTCATCGAAAACCCCGCATTCGATTCTCAGACCAAAGAGACGCTCATCACGCGTCCGAACAAGTTTGGTAGCGCGTACGCGCCTTCCGACGCCATCATCAAGAAACTCATGGACTCGGGCGTCGTCGAGAACATCATGTCTTGGGCGCAGTTCAAGCAGAGCAAGGAACTCAAGAAGACTGACGGCGCCAAGAAGTCTCGCTTGACTGGTATTCCGAAGCTCGATGACGCGAACGACGCCGGTGGACGTAACTCTGAATCTTGTACGTTGATTCTCACCGAGGGTGATTCCGCCAAGGCGCTCGCGGTGAGCGGTCTCTCCGTTGTCGGTCGCGACAAGTACGGTGTCTTTCCGCTTCGCGGTAAGCTCTTGAACGTTCGAGATGCGTCGCACGATCAAATCAAGAACAACGCCGAGATCAATCACATCAAGCAAATCCTCGGTCTCCAACACGGCAAGGAGTACGATAGCGCCAAATCGTTGCGTTACGGCAAGTTGATGATCATGACGGATCAAGATCACGATGGTTCGCACATCAAGGGTTTGCTGATCAACTTCTTGCACGCTCACTTCCCCTCTCTTCTCAAGATCCCCGGATTTTTACTCGAGTTCATCACGCCCATCATCAAAGCGACGAAGGGCAAGCAAGCCAAGGTGTTCTACACCATGCCCGAGTACGAAGCGTGGAAGGAGGCTCAGGAAGGCACGTCTGGTTGGAGCATCAAGTACTATAAGGGTCTCGGTACCTCCACGGCGAACGAGGCGAAGGAGTATTTCGCGGCTCTTGATCATCACCGCAAGAGTTTCGTCTGGGAGAGCGACGGCGACGGAGATTTGATCGACATGTCCTTCAGCAAGAAGCGCGTCGACGATCGCAAAGCTTGGCTCACCGCTTATGAACCGGGTACCTTCTTGGACATGACTGGGGATTCCGTTCGATACGACGAATTCATCAACAAAGAGCTCATTTTGTTCTCCAGAGCTGACTTGATGCGTTCCATCCCGAGCATGGTCGACGGCTTCAAGCCGTCTCAGCGCAAGGTTCTCTTCTCTTGCTTCAAGCGTAAGCTCAAGTCTGACATCAAAGTCGCACAACTCAGCGGCTACGTCTCCGAGCACTCCGCGTATCATCACGGTGAAGCTTCTCTCGCCATGACCATCGTCAACTTGGCTCAAGATTTCGTCGGTTCCAACAACATCAACTTGCTCGTGCCGAGCGGCCAATTCGGTACGCGTCTGCAAGGCGGTAAGGATCACGCCAGCCCGCGTTACATCTTCACTCGTCTGCACGAAGTCTGCCGAGCGATGTTCCCCGAGTGTGATGACGCGCTGTTGAACTACTTGGACGAAGATGGACAGCGCATCGAACCGGATTACTACTACCCCGTGCTCCCTCTCGTGTTGGTGAACGGCGCCGAAGGCATCGGTACGGGTTGGTCGACGAGCATTCCCAACTTTAATCCGCGTGACCTCATCTCCAACATCAGACTCATGCTCGAAGGTGAATCTCCAGTGACGATGCATCCGTGGTACAGAAACTTCAACGGCACAATCACCGAAGAGCTCGTCAAGGGTGAGACTCGCTACTCCGTCACCGGCACATACAACATTCGCGACGAGTGCACCTTGGAAATCACTGAATTGCCGTTGCGATCTTGGACCTCTGATTACAAGGAATTCCTCGAAGACATGCTCGTGCCGAAGACGAAGAACGCCAAGCCGTTCATCACCGACTACAAGGAATACCACACGGACAGCACCGTGCACTTCGTCGTCACCATGCCGCCGGAAAACTTGGCCGCCGCGCAAGTCTCTGGCATCGAGAAAAAGTTCAAGCTCAGCACCAAGTTGAACATCACCAACATGCACTTGTTCAACCAAGACGGCGTCATCACCAAGTACTCCTCTCCGCTCGAGATCTTGGAAGCGTTCGTTCCGCTGCGTCTCAACGTCTATTCTCAACGCCGAGACATGCTCATTCGTCTCGCCGAGTCTCAGCTCAAGCGTTTGTCCAACAAGATGCGCTTCATTCTCGCCGTCGTCGACGGAAGTTTGGTTGTCAATCGCAAGAAGAAGCAAGAACTCATCGAGGAGCTCGATGCCTTGTGTTACGATCGACTCCCGAAGACGGACAAGGGATCCTTGGCTGAAATCGACGAAGACGGCGAGCTCGTCTCCGCCGAAGTCGCCGGCGCATCGTACGACTACCTCTTGGGTATGCCTCTTTGGAACTTGACACTCGAGAAGGTTGACGAATTGTGCGCTGAGAAGGAGGCCAAGGAGGCGGAAGTCGCGGCGCTTCACGAAACCACCGAGAAGGATCTTTGGATGAAGGATCTCGACACGCTCGAGCAAGCTCTCGAACTTCTCGAAGAGGAAGACGAAGAAGCACGACGAGTGCTTGAGAAGCAACAACGAGCCGCCGCACGCAATAACACGGCTGCCGGTAAGAAGGCTGCGAAGAAGAAGCTTGCGAAGCAACGTGCCGCGAACAGTGATGAAGAAGACGAGTGGGATGATGACGACTTCAGCGACGACGACTTTGAAATTGCCAAGCCGAAGAAGAAGGCTGCTCCAAAGAAGGCTGCGCCGAAGAAGGCTGCGCCTGCGCCCGCTCCGGTCGTCGCGAAGGCTGCTGCCAAGGCTGCGAGCGATGACGAAGAAGAGACCGAACCGATGTCTCTCGCTGAGCGTCTGGCTCTGCGCGGCGGCGCGGCTTTGAGTAAGCCCACCTCCAAGCCGGCGGCGAGCTCGTTCAACATGTCGTCCATGAACGCCGCCGTCGAGGACGTTGCGTCGAAGCCCGCTCCGCCGAAGAAGGCGCCCGCGCCGAAACGCGCGCCCGCGAAGAAGGTGGCTGTTCTGTCGGACTCTGAAGAAGATTTCGACGAAGACAGCGATTCCGAAGTCGTCGCTCCGGTTGCCCCGCGCTCCACGGCTCGTCCCGCGCGCGCGCGCGCCACGAAGACGTACGTCGAAGAAGACTCCGAAGATTCTGAAGATGGCTTTTCCGAGGAAGAGGACGATGAGAGCGACTTTTCCATGTCCGAATAAATGACGAACAAAACGAAAAAAAATTGGAATCCGTGTTCGTAAGCACGATTTGAACGATTTCCTCAAATTTGTAACAAAAACTAACATCAATTAATACTATAATCGTTTGTCCAACGAATGCATCCGTCTAATGCATCCAGAGTCGTAACATCTTATCCTTCCCACCACTCGCGGCTTTGTTACCGATCGGACTCCAATCCACCGCGTACACCTCGTCGGCGTGTCCCGGCAAATCCTCTTTGAGCTTTTTCAAACGCGGATCCCAAACTTTCATCGTGCTGTCCTTGCTCGCGCTCATCAACAACCGACTGTCGGCGGACCAGGCGAGCTGATAGACCGCGCCCACGTGTCCGCGGAACGAGTGAATGAATTTACCGCTGTGTCCGTCCCACAGCTTGACTCCCTTGTCGAAAGACGCGCTCGCGAAGTATCGGCCATCCGGCGAAAATAAGACGTGGTTGATCAGCTGCTGATGGCCAGTCAGACGCTGAAGTGGAATCTTCGACGTCGACGGTTCCCACATAAACATGGTGAAATCGTCGCTTCCACTGATCAAGCGCTCGGGTTTACCCCCGGTGGCAGCCTTGTATCTCTGCAGCGCCTGCGCCTTGGCCTGCGCGTCGCTCTCGGGCTTTTTCCCGGTGTGATCGTACGGTCCCGTGCGCAGCGCGTACTCCGTGGAGAGGGCCAAAGAATTCACCCAGTGCGCGTGACCTTTGAGTTGACGCACGACTTTGCCGTCGGTGGCGTCCCACACAAAGATCGTCGTGTCTCGAGACGCCGTGTAAATCAACCCCTCGCCGCCCCACTTGACTGAGGCGATGGCTTTGGTGTGCGCCGACATGGTGAACAGACACACGCGCCTCACGGCGTCCCACACCCGCACCGATCCGTCCGCGCTGGCCGAACAAAACCTCACGACCGGATACGCCACGTGCGCCGGTTCCCACGCGAGCGCGGTGACGTGCTTCTTGTGTCCCTTGAGCGGTCCGCCTCGCGCCTCTCCCGTCGTCGGATCCCACAGACGAACCGTGCTGTCCATGCCACCGCTCGCTAAGAAGACGTTATCCGAGCTCCACGCGATGCACAGCACCCAATTGGTGTGCCCCTTGAGCGTGAATTTAGGCGCCTGTGAGTCCAAATTCCACAGACGAATCGTCGAATCGCCGCTCCCGGATGCCAAATTTTTCCCGTCGCTCGAAAACGCCACGCTCAGCACCGCCTCGGCGTGTCCAGCGATCGCCGCCGAGCATCGAGTCACCGCTCGCACTCGAAACACGCTCTGTGGTTGAAACACAATCTTCAAAACCTGTTCCACGGATATCTTACGCTCCGCGATCGTCGTCGCCAGGTCCCCCGTCACCTCCTCGCCGTCGACGTAAAACGCGTACGGCAGCGTTGCCCGGTCATCGTCCTCATCTGTCGCCGACGCCCTGAGAAGTTCTCTCAGCAGCGACTGCAACTCCTTCACCCCCACGTCCGGCGGTAAATCCAGCTCGGGTCCCGCCGGCGTGCCCTCCACGTCGACCAACTGCGCGATGAGGTTCACATCGCTCGTCGTCGTCGTCGCATCCGTGCGCGCGCGTTTATTCGCCGCGGACATGACCACCGCACCGCGTCCACGCCCTCGACGTATCCGTCACTCTTCGCGTCGCCGTCTCTCCCGCTCGTCCGCGCTCGTCCGCTCTCGACGCGTCGACGAATAACGGCGTGGGGGCGGCGGCGGCTGCGCACTTTTTCTCTTCGCTCAGATTATTATGAAGGATGTTCAATTCTATTCGATTCGATTCACGGCGGGACGACGGCGACGCGAGGACGGTCGGACGCTAAATCGAACACGACGGTGCAGCCGCGAAAGAGATCGGCGCAGACGGCGCCGTCGGCGTGCGGAGAGAGATCGGCGTCCGGAGGGTCGCCGTCGAGGTGGGCGACGGCGCGGACGTTGATAAACTCGAAATTCTTGAAGCGCACCGCGGCGACGCGTCCGGTGACGATCTCGCCGCCGACGCGCTGGAGACGACCGGTGTTTTCGCCGGGACCGCTCATGATGCCGCCGGGTTGGAGGGCTTTGGTTCGATTGGCGAGGTCGGAGGCGGCGGCGACTTTGGCGGAGAGCATCGCGCCGACGCCGCCGACGCCGAGCGCGAGTTTAAATAAACCTTCGCGCTCCATCGTCGTCGCGGCGATGCCAGCGAATCCATCGTCGGCGATGGTGTACGCAAGTCGGACGTACGGAACGCCGTCGATGAAGGTGACGGGTTGCCACGCGCGCTCTATCTCGGCGGCGGGCGCGTACTCATCTCGTTTCACGACGGTGACCTCGAGTTTGGGCGCGTCGCGACTTCCGGCGACGCGCATCGGCGCGCGAAGGCGCACGACGGCGTGTGCGAGCGCAGGCATCCCGAGAACGCCGCCCAAACGCTCACCGCCGGGCACTCGAATCGCTCCGTCTAAATTTTGTTCCATGAATAGCGGAGACGACAGAGTCAACGGTCCCAACGATAACGCGTGACCGCGTCGCATGGCGCCTTCGAGCGGCGCCGCCACGCCGGTAATCGACATCGTTCCGAACGCCGACATGGATACCGCGTCCGCGACGTCACCGGTCACGGCGAATCCCGTCGAGGCGGTGTCGAGAACGAACCAATCCGATGACGTCGTCGCGCCGTCGGCCGACTCGAGCTTCGGTTTCACGAGTATGTGTCCACCCTCGCCTCGACACGTCGACACCGCGCCGGCGGCGCTGCTCCACTCTCTCTTCGGCGACCAATCCGCGACGGATGATTCTGGCTTCGAAAAAGACATCGCGGAGGCGGCGAACGTCGTCTCTCGCGCGCGAAACATCGTCACCTGTCCCTCCGCCGACGTGCGATGCGCGAGCGCGGGCGTGAAAGCCTCTCTTCTATCTTCAGACACCATTCGTTCCCATCCTTCGAATAACCATCGTTCGACACCGCGTTGGTGGTAAAATTCTGCTCGCCACGCGAATCCCGTCGCCTCGTCGACGAAGACGCGTCCGCCGACTTTCCCCCCATCCAATATTGAGATTGCGTACACCGCGCACGCGCACTTCGGCGGTTTCGGCGCGTCGCTCCTTCTCTCTCGCCCACCTCGTCGCTTCTTCCCCTTGGCGCCTTTACTCTCGACGCGTGACGACGATTTCGGCGCTTCGACGCTAAACCGCCGAAGCGCCGCCTCCGCTGTCGCCCCCTCCGCGAGCTTCTTCACTCGCACTCGCCCTCTCGCACCGCCGTTCCACTGATTCGTCCGCACCCATGTCATCATCGACGACGTCTCCGCGCCGTCCAACGCGTTCGCTCGCGCGTCGCCGAACCAATCCGCGTCCCACGTCGCGCCGTCGTTGTCCCGACCGCTCGTCGTCGTCAGCGACTCGGCGAGTTCCACCCTCTCGACGAACGCCGCGCCGTCGACGTCGCGCGCGAGGACGAAATGACCGTCCACGCCGTGCGCGCGAACGGTTCCCGTCGTGATGGCCGTCGCGCGCGCGTCGGCGTCGTCCGCGGTCGCGCGCGTTCCCGGTTGACGATGACGATGCGAACGACGCCTCGGGGACACGGCGCGACGCGCGCGCGAGAGAGAGAGAGACGCGCGAGACGCGCGAGACGCGACGACGGCGGTCGCGTCGACGCGTCCGCGCGGCGTGGTCGCCATGTCGCGCGCGCCGACGACGTGTGTGGGGTCACTCTGTATTCACGCACTCACTCGTGAGCGCGTTCTCGTCGAGACGGTTATTTAATAAGAGCGTTACATTACACCTCGTCAATCGAGTTTGCAGTGACCGCGAAAGTACGGCGCGCTCGACGATTGACACGCGCGCCACCCGTCGTCGAAGGCGTCGAGCACGTCTCGAGGGAGCGGCTCGACGACGTCGGCGGAGGCGAGGTTCGCCTCAAGTTGTTTGACGCTCGACGCGCCGATGATGACGGCGTCACCCTTGGAACCGTCTAACGCGCTGTGGTTGTACATCCAACGCAGCGCGGCGTCAGCGGCGTCGATGTCGTGTTTTCGACACGCCTCGACGATGGCGTCGACGGCCTCGTGGTAACACTCCAAAAAAAATCGGCTCTTGTACATGTCGTTTCCGTCAAACCGTCCGCCGGCGAGTCGGTCGGCGTCTCGCTTGCCGACGTATTTCCCAGTCAATAAGCCGCCAGCGAGCGGATTATACGCGACGAAACGCATCCCACACGCTCTCAACGCCGGGACGAGTTCGCTCTCGACGTTTCTCGTCAACGCGTTGTACATGCCTTGGTACATCGTCGGTCGCTTCCATCCGTTCCTCTCGCAAATCTGGCACGCCATGACCGTCTCCCACGCGCTGAAATTACTTAAACCCAAATCCTCGAACGCATTCTCCTCCGTTCGCAATCGTTCGCACTCTCTGAGCGCGTCTTCCAATCGAGTTGTGGAATCCGGCGCGTGCAGGTACAGCGTGCGAATCTTCCTCCCATTCAACGATTCCACGCTCTGACGCACCTGCGCCCGCAGTTCGCTCGCGCTCAACCCACCCTTACCGGCATCTTGCGTCATCACGCCGCCCGGCCACGGATTCGCCTTGGTATCGATCGCTGCGTCGCTCGCTCGCAGCGCGGCATTCTCAGCAAACGCTCGCCCGAGAATTCTCTCCGTCTCCCCACCCGCGTACGCGATAGCCGTGTCCAACTCCGCGAGACCACCACGCTCGCACACAAACGTCGTCAACATCGCCGTCGACGCCTCATCGTCGCACGTCTCGCTCGCGTACCTCCACCCGAGCGTCATCGTGCCGAAGATGGTCCCCACCCTCTCATTCTGGTTCCCCGTCGCCATCGCCGCCGCCGTCGTCCTCGCGCGGGGCGTCCGCGACGTGCGCACCGTTACGCTCGTCGTCATCGCGCCCGTCGTCTTCGCGATCGGCGCGATCGCGGCGCGCATGCGTCCGCCCTCCTCGAAGTGACGTCGTTAGTGTGGCGCGCGCGAAAACTTTTCGAGCTCAGGCGTCTTTCTCTCGCGCGCGGCGTCGCGCGTCTCGTTTTCGCGCCCTCGAGCAAGCCTCGCGACACCGCGAGCGCGTCGTCTCGCGAGGCGCGCGTCTCGCGAGGCGCGCGCGGCGGCGGTGTCGCGAGACGCGCGAATGTACGCCGGAGACCGGCCCGGAGGGCATCATCACGGCGCGGGCCCGCGAGGCGCGTACGGCGGTAATGACGCCGTGACGCGTCGCGAGATGGACGCGCGCGCGTTTCACGCGGTCGGGGCGCCGCTCATGCCGCCCGTACCACCGATGGCGCCGCACGGTGGGGGGTGGTACGCGTCGCCGCCGCCGCCGCTCGGCGTCCCGACGACGCGCGCGCCTCCGCACGCGGGCGCGCCGATGGGTGGATGGCGCGATGGGTACGGGCACGACGCGATGTACGCACCGCGCGACGCTCGAGGGAGGTTCGGGACCGGACGAGGCGGTGGACGAGGTGGACGAGGTGGACGCGGCGGCGGTCGCGGCGGTCGAGGTCGCGGCGGACGAAACGGGTACGGGGCGCCCGCACCGAAGAAGGAACCGAGAATCGCGTACGCGTCGAAGATTAAGCGATGTGTGAACACAGGAGACGTGAGCGGGGCGTTTGCGTTCTTTTCGCACGCGATGAATCGGTACAGAACGGAGACGGCGGCGGGCGTGTTTACGAGGTTCCCGGGCGATCCGGCGACGACGTGTCCTATGGGAATCGACGAGGCGACGTACTATAAACTCATCATAGCGCTCGTGAAGGAGACGCACGCGGACCACGCAAGCGAGGTGGCGCGCGCGATGGCGTCGTTTGGGTTGAAAATGCCGGTGAAACGGTTCACGGAGATTATCGCCGCAGTGCCGTGCCGTACGAGGGCGAAAGAGGCGTTGGCGTTCGTGGACGCGTGTTGTCGAGGATCCGATTTCGGCGACAGCACGGCGTCGGCGTCCACCTCGGGAGGCGTGCTAGAGTTTGGCGATCGCGCGACGGCGGTGTATTACACGAAGAACGCGCGTTTGCTCGTCATGGAGTTTTGCGAAGAGTCGAATCAAATCATGGATCGCATCAAGAAACGTTCACCGAAATCTCTTGAACAGGCGGGCACGTGCTCGATCGATCTCGTGGCAAAACCGTCGAAACTGAAAGGTGGTCGTCTGTGTCTGTCCACGCGAACCGATCCCGAGAAACCAAACGTAATTCCGCGCATGGCGTGTTTGAAGATGCTCGACGAGGGCAAGCGAGGCGTGCAAGTCGGCGACAGCGTCTTGGTGCGAAGGTATCGCCCGCCCGCCGAGGCGGAGTCCGAATCCGAACCGGAGCCCGAATCCACGCAAACCATCGCCGCTGGATCGTCGCTGAACGTGTCGGCGGCCGCGTTCGTGCCGAAACCGAAGGCTCCCAAACCGCTCGCCGCGCCGGAGACGCCGATGGAGGAATACGAGGGCGTCGTCGAAATCGTCCCCTACACGTGTAACGAGTTGCACATCAAGCTCGACCACGGAGACGTTCAAGAGCTCAAGGGCGATGATTGGCGCATCGATCGTCTGGCGAATAGAATCACGTACACGCGTCAGATTGAGTCGCTGTATGAACTTCTCGAACCCGTCGATCCGACGAAGAAGGCGGTGTGCAAGACAAATCCCGTCTTTAGACAAATTCTCACCGCCGGGTTTCAACGCTCGGGGAAAGAGTTGGCGGATGAGCTCGCCAAGGCGATCGGCACTCTAAACATTCGAGGCAACGACGCGACCGGCGGCGACGCGGGCGACGACGGCGCAAAGAGTGACGTCGAAAAGGAGCATCGATTCAGCGTGTGCGAGACGCAGCCGTGGCAACCGGGTTGCGAGATGATCGACAAAGAGGCGATTCCGGCGCTGTGTCAGGGCACCATCAATCCCACCGGTGATCTCTCGCAACCGGGACCATACGACCGCGTTGTGGACAGCGTGACGAGAATTCATAACCTCAACACGTCTCAACGAGACGCGATGAAAGCCGCGCTCGAGAGACGTCTGACGCTCATCCAAGGTCCGCCGGGGACGGGGAAAACGCACACCTCGGTCGCCATCGTTCGAGGCATGCTCGAGATTGGGCACGGACCCGTGCTGTGTACGTCCGATTCCAACACTGCGGTGGATAACATGGTGGAAGGGTTAGCCAAGGCGGGCGTCAACGTCATTCGTCTGGGTCGTCCCGAGGCGGTGCGTCCCGACTTGGCGAAGTACCAGATCGAAAACGCCATTCCACCGGGAGCCACGAAACACGAGGCGTACGAGGCGCAGTTGAGGGCGGTGCGGTACGCGCAAGCCGTGTGCGCGACGTGTTCGGGCTCTGGGAGCGATTTCCTCGATCGAATCAGTTTCAGCGCGGTGATGTTGGACGAGGCGAGTCAGGTGACGGAACCGATGTCGCTCGTGCCTCTAGCGAACGGGTGTCAACAACTCGTGCTCGTGGGCGATCACAAGCAGCTTCCACCGACCGTCGTCTCACGCGAGGCCGAGCTCGCCGGGATGACGCTGTCGCTGTTTGATCGTCTCATTCGCTCGGGCGTGCAGCCGTACCTGCTCGACACGCAGTTTCGCATGCATCCCGCGTTGAGTCATTTCCCTTCGCTGTCGTTTTACAACGGTCTCGTGAAGAGCGGGACGCCCGCGGTCGAGCGTCCGGCGCCCAAAGGATTCGCGTGGCCAATTCCGAGCGTCCCCATCGCCTTCTGTCCCACACCAGAGGACGCCATGGAGACGAACGATAACCTGAGTTACTCAAACAAGGTTGAGGCGGAGCACGTCATGAAGGTGCTCCTCGGCGTGCTGAGCGCGGGCGAGCTTCGTCCGTGTCACGTGGGCATCGTCACTCCGTACGCCGCGCAGGTGAAGCTCATCCGCTCGTTCCTTCGCGCTCGAGGCGTGCGCACGGGAATCGACAAGGACACGGGCGAGGCGGGCGTCGAGGTGTCCTCCGTCGACGGATACCAAGGACGAGAGAAGGAACTCATGATCGTCTCCACGGTTCGAGCGAACAATCTGAACACGATCGGATTCGTCGCTGATGCGAGGAGGTGCAACGTGACGCTCACTCGGGCGAGACGCGGCGTCATCGTCATCGGACACGCGACGACGCTCCTTCGTGACAGACGCACGTGGGGACCGTGGGTGCGATGGGTACAAAAGTCAGGACTCACCGTCGGTCATAAGGGGAGACGCGAGGACATCGAGGCCGTCAAGGCGATTGATGCGGACGTCGAGAACGGACCGGCGAAGAGACTCGTCCCTCCGCCTCGAGGCATGCTTCCTCGCGGCGTGCGCTGACACTCGCGGTCGCGCAATTTTCATTTTTTCATTTTCCACCGCCGCGTAGTCTAGAGAAAGACAACTAGTTGCAGTGCTTTAGTGCTTTAGTGAATTGAATACATACTTGACACATACATCTACTAGTTCTGTACATCTACACGCGAAACTATCGCGTCACGACTCGCGCAACTCCTCGAGCGCGACGTGCGCGTACTCCCCATCGCCGAGCGCGTCGAAACGGTCGTTGAACCAAGTGTCGAATTCGTCTTCGCTTGCGCGCGCCACGAGAATCCCTCGAGACGCCGCGATGCGTAAGAGTCCGTGGTATACCGATGGATAAAGCATCGACGCGCCGTCGCCGAACGTGGCGAGGGTTTCTTTCATGCGCCGGTTGGATGCGCGCTTTTCGCCTCGCGCGCTTTCACCGCCCGCGTCGTCATCGCTGTCGTCGTCGTCGTCGCCTCTCTTTCGGTCCTCGTCCTCGACGCTCGAAACGAGTAGTATCTGTTCGGCAAAGGCCAGAGCGTCGCGTCTCGATATCGGACGGTCGTCCACGACGTTGTACACGTCGCTCGCGCGTCTACCCGCGTTTGCGGCGGCGATGACGAGACGCGCCGCGTCATCCACGTGCACGCGACTCGTGAACCGTCGAGTCGATCTCGCGCGCTGACTCGCGCTCTCTCTCGCACCGCTCTCGCGTCGCATCACCGTCTCGAGCGCGCAACGACCGGGTCCGTAGATACCACCCAATCGAAACGTCGTCGTCGCCAAGCGTCCGTTCGATTCCCTCGCCAACGCGCGCCATCGCTCTTCACCCTCAAATCTCGCCCTCGACACCGCCGACGTCGGTCGACACGCGGTCGTCTCATCCACCAACTCTCCTCCGTGATCGCCGTACACGGACGTCGAGCTTGCGTACCCGAAAAATCGCGTCCCCGTTCCGTCGGCGCCGCGTCCCGACGCCAACGCGCTCGCGAACGCGTCGTACACCGGATCTCTCCACCCATCCCCTCCGCTCGCGCGAACCGGCGGCACGAACGACACGACGTGCGTCGCCGCGCGCACCTCCCGTTCGATCTCCTCGCACGCGCGCTCGCCGTCCCACTCGTACGCGCGAGAGACGACGTCGAGCGTCGACGTCGTCGCCGCGTCGTCGCCGCGAAACGTTCCGCGCACGACGTACCCCTCGCTCGCGAATCGTCTCGCGACGGCGGCGCCGAGGTACCCGACTCCGAAGATGAACGCGCGTCGGTCGTCGGCGGACGCGTCGTCGGCGCGCGCGACGACGCGAGACGCGCGAATGCCGTCCGGGACACTTCGAGCGCGGCTTCTTCTCGGCGCCGTCATCGCGCGCAGACGCGCGTCATCGACGAACGCGCGCGACGACATGACGACGCACGACACGGTCTCTGATCACGGTCTCTCGTCTCTCTCGCGGTGACGTCGACGTCGACTCATGCGCGCGCGCACGAATTCGTCGTCATTCCTCGGCGGCACCCTCTGACGCGCGCATGTCGTCAACCACCGCGCGCGTCGCCGCGTCGGCGTCGTCGGCGTCGTCCGCGCGAAACGCCCGCGCGCGTC
>Ga0255782_10002523_pt1 | contig 14533 bp, 10 predicted proteins | sample 101ome_26_FD_179980 | JGI IMG/M metagenome (GOLD analysis project Ga0255782, IMG submission 179980) | Coastal salt marsh microbial communities from the Groves Creek Marsh, Skidaway Island, Georgia - 101408AT metaG (version 2) | ecosystem: Environmental > Aquatic > Marine > Intertidal zone >...
ATCGTGAAACTCAAGATTTTAATGATTGGTTTTATTTTGATAAACAATATATTGATAATTGGTCTGTATTGTTAGATATTAAAATAATATTAATAACGCCTTTTAAAATAAAGTCTTCAATATAGAAAGTTAAAATAATGTTCTTTAAAAATTTAAAAGTATTTGAAAATATTTTAATTTGGGTTTTATTAGTAGTTTTTATATTTATTTTAACTTTTGGACGAGATGGGCAAGATTTTCAAATATTTCAATTTAAGGTTGGCGAAATTTTTATTGCGTTAGCAGTTTTGATTTCACTTTATATTTTACTTATGAAAGAAGTAGATAATATTTTTAAAATTTTTATAATAACTAACTTTTTATCTCTAATATTTTACTTTACTTATCCAATATCATTCAGGCTTAGTTCTTATGTTTGGTCTATGTCTATATATTTCTTTTTAGTTAATAAGATCAATGTAACTAAAAAAATTTTGAATTTAACTTTCATTCTTTTATTTTTTCAAAATTTTATATTTTTGTCTTCTTACCTATTGCCTGGTTTTAAGCTTCAAAGATATTTTAATTCAACAGAACAAGTCGTTGTTTCTATATTTTTTCTTTTTATTATTTTGAACTCTTCTTTAAATTTTAAATTTAAAATACTTTGTTTAATTATCCTTTCTCCAACAATAATTTTGTTAATAAATTTTTCTAGAGCATCGGGTATAGCTATTATTTCTTGTTTAATTATTATTTCACTTTTAATGAAAAAATCAGAAGTGAATTTTTTAATAGCAACTTTAATACTTTTTACATTTATCTTTGGTTTTTTGTTTAATAAATTAGATATAGCTAAAGACTTAAATCAATATGATTACTTACTTCAAGCTAATTTAGAACAAAGTATTAATAATTTAAACTCTGATGAATTTTTAGATACAACATTTAGTGATAGTTTAAATAAAGATTTCTTTGGTGGTGAAAATTTTTATTCAAGCCAGTTATATTTTCATACATCTAAATCTGCAAATGCTTTATCTTGCAATAGTAGCTTAATAAGGATTCCAATAAAACTAAATGATCCAAATTTAACTTGGCGAGTTGAAATTATTGAAGATGTTTTAAATTGTTCAACATTGACTACGAGTACATTTTTGATAGGCAGGGGTTACGAAAGAGTTATGATACCTTTAGATAACATTTACAGAAATGGTGGTAACCCAAGCAGACCAACCACAAGTCCACACAACATATTTTTATATGTTTTTTACCATGGTGGGCTAATAAGTTTATTAATCTTCATTTATATGCTATTTAAAATATCTAAACTAGACGGAACGAAGATTCCATCCCCAACTTTAATTGGCTTCATAATAAGTGGACTTTTTGGAGTTGTCTTTGAAACAGTTAATCAGCTAATATTTTGGGCATTTTTGATTCTTGAAAAAGAGATGGTAAAAAAAATTCATTAATGAAAAAAAAACGAGTTCTTTTAATTTTTAATAAATACCAAAATTTTGGCGGAGAGGAAGTCTCTTTTTACAATGAGCTTAATTTTTTACAAAATAAAAATATAGTAGAAACACTGGAATTTAAAAATAAAAATGGCTTGAGTGTTTTATGGTCAAGTTTTAATATAATTTCATTTTTTAAAACAATTTACAAGATATTTATATTTAGACCTGATATTGTTTACATAAATAATTTATGGTTTAAAGCATCTAATTCTCCACTGATAGCATGTTTATTTTTTAGAAAATTAATAATTAATATAAAATTACATAATTATAGATTAAGTTGTTCCAATGCCATTCATTATAGAAATGGAAAGATTTGCAACGATTGTAATATAAACAATAAAGTAAAATCTTATCAACATAAATGTTACAAAGATAGCTTAATATTGACCTTTTTAGTAAATATCTATTCCAAAATACAATTTCAAATTTTAAAAAGTAAAAAAATAAACCATATTTATGTTTTAAATAATTTACAAAGATCGATATTAGAAGATTTTGGAATAAAAAGGAGTAAAATATTTGAAGTTAAGAATATTGTAAATTTAAGAAAAAAATCTAATTTTGTAAATTCTAATGAAAGTAACAAATTTTATTTTATTGGTAGATTGGAGGAAGAAAAAGGTTTATTAGATTTAATCAGTATATGGAAAAACTTAAGAGTACACAAATTCGAACTGCATATTATCGGTGAAGGAAAGCTTGTAAATTTTGTTCAATTACAAGGTGAAAAATATGAAAATATAATTTTTCATGGCAATCTTTCAAATGAAAACGTATTAAAACATTTAGAATCTTCAAGAGCATTAATTTTTCCAACTAGGTTATATGAAGGGCAGCCAACGATAATTTTAGAAGCTTTGGCTTGCAACACGCCAATTATTTCTCCTGACATTCCATTTTTAAACACATATTTAAAAGAAGATAAAATTTTAACCTATAAACTTGGTGATTCAAAATTATTAAAAAATGTAATAGAATCATATTTTGAAGATTCAGTTTATTTAAATCAAAAAATTTTATGGAGTAAATTTAAGGATAATTTTTTTAAAAACTATCCTGAATTTAATCTTCATTAAATAAATATAAAAGATTATCTACAATCAATTTACTACTAAATTCTGTTGTATGGCTTCCATCGTAATAAATTAAATTATCTTCAATTGTTTCATAACAGAATTTTTCATCACAAAATATCTCAAATAGATTAAATAAATTCACGTTGGTATTCAATTTTTCTTTAGAAAGATAATCATTCCAAATAAAGTTTTTTGAATTTTCTAAAAGATATTTATTGGAGCACTCTGAAAAATAATTTAATAAGCATTTTATATAACCACCATCAAAATTAGAGTTTGGAGAAGGTCCAATTAAGACAATATTTTTTGAATTTAATTTATTAGATAGTAAATTTATTTCTTTTAAAACATTTTCATATTGTTTTAAGCTTTTTATGTTATTCCAACTGAATGAAATAACAATATTTTCGTATGAATCTATCGAAGGGTTGTTAAAAAATTGACTCTGATTTTTACATTCATTTGTTACTATTTTATTTGAAGAAATTACTAGATTATTTAATGAAATACATCCCGGTTGGATTGAGTAAAAAACTCCATATTTACTTGATAGTTCAGGAAGCAACTGTTGAGCAAAAGAATCGCCATAGAGAACTACAGAATCATTAAAATTTGTAATTTTACCAGGGCCTACTACACCTCTGTCACCTGAGTAATTTGTAGATTTCAAATTAAAATTATTTAATCTGTGTTCATAACCATTTGAATAGTGACCTATCATTGAAAAAACTATCAAAATAATTGTGAATAAAGCAATAGTAGTTTTTGATTTTATATTATATTTTTTACGTCGATATTTTTTTTCTATAAATTCATTAATAATAAGTGAAATAAAATAAATTAAAAATAAAAGCAGAGATGAATTTAAAATTGATAACTCTGTTCCGTTTAAATATTTGTATATAGAGAAAACAGGTTGATGAACTAGGTAAATAGTGAATGAAAGTTTTCCAATATGAACTAGAAAATTATTTGAGAGTGTTTTATTTAATATACTAGATGGATCATTGTTCAATATAAGTAAAACACTACTTACAACTATTAAAAGTGCATTATAACCTGGAAAAGCTGTAGAAGAATTATATAAAAACAAAGATATAATTAAAAAAAACAAACCAAGAATGCCTACCTGGTTTAATCTTTTTAATTTTTCGTAAATTAAGTCTTTATAAATATATATAAGACAACCAACGGTTATCTCCCAAAACCTAAAAAATGGTAAAAAATAATTTGCTTTCGCGTATAAATCTACTGTGAATATAGAGATTGTTAATGAAATTAAAGTTATATAAATTAGTATTAATTTCCATTTTTTTTTAAAAATAATAATCAATATTGGGAAGAAAAGATAAAATTGTTCTTCTATTCCTAAACTCCAAGTGTGAATTAATGGTTTTAATAACGAATCTGAATGAAAATATGAATTTTCAGTAAAGAATAAAAGATTAGAAGTAAAAAAAATAGTAGAAATTACACTTTGAGAATAATCTTTTAAATGTGAAGGTGTAAAAAAAATAAATGTAAATATTGTCGTAATAATTAAAACGGTTAATGTAGTGGGATACAACCTTTTAAATCTATTTATATAAAAATTTTTTATTTCAAATTTATTTTCTGAAACAATTTTACTTGTAATTAAATACCCTGAAATTACAAAAAATACATCTACACCTACATAACCTCCGCTGAATAAATTCGGTTTTATATGATACAAAACTACAAAAATTATAGAAACACCTCTTAAACCATCTAAGTGCTTTATATAATTCATTTTTTTTTAGTTATCAATTTTTTTTTAATACTGGATATTATATATATTTAAGTTTGAAAGTTAAGTTAATCTATATTAAATGAACTTAATAATTAAAAATTATTTAAAAAAGTTTATTTATTATCTAGATTTTTTATTACCAAAGACAACTAAAACTATCTTGTATGATAGTTTTCCTGATTTTTCAGATAACACTTTTGTTGTTTTTAAAAGTATTGCAACTTCAAATTTAAAACATAAACATGTTTGGCTCATAAAAGAACCAAACAATATTGAGTTTTACAAAAATAAAATCAATTTAAATAATTTAAATAAAAATAAAGTAATCTTTGTAAAAAAGAACTCCTTTAAAGGTATAGTTTATTATTTATTTACTAAACTTGTTTTTACAAACATAGGTGTAATTTCAGGAATAAAAATTCCAAAAAAACATATAGTAATAAATTTATGGCATGGAATGCCAATTAAAGCAATAGGAAAAAATTTAACTAAAAATTATTTATTAGAAAATTCTAAAGAAAAACAATTAAAAAGCTTTAGCTATATCTTGTCTACATCAAGTTTATATACAAAAATTCTTAAGACTTCTTTTGAAGTCGATGAAAGCAAAGTTTTAGAATTTGGAATGCCTAGAAACGATTTATTAAAAAAAAATATAGTTTCAAACTCTAAAAAAAATTTTTTATGGATGCCAACTTACTCAGAAAATAGCCAATCAAGTTTAATTTTTAATTTTCTAGAAGAAGAAGAGATCAATCAACTAAATAAAGTATTAGTAAAAAATAAGATGTTTTTAACAATTAAATTGCATATGCTAGAAAATAATTACAACTACAATTTTGATTTATCAAATATAGAATTAATCGACAATAATTATTTCTTAAAAAGCGGAATAGAAATTTATGAATATATGAATAAATTTGATTGTTTGATAACTGATTATTCTTCTGTATCAATAGATTTTCTTGTAACAGATAAGCCTATATATTTAGTTTCTAAAAATTATGATGAATATTTTAAATCTAGAGGATATTCTTGGTCTGGTTTTAAAGATATATACGAAGATATATGTATAAATAATTTTGAAGAATTTTGTAAAATTTTTGGAAACTTACCAAATAAACAATTTAACAAATTAGAGAAAGATTTTATTTCAGAGAGAGAAAATGCAACTGAAAAATTATTAAATTTTGTCATAAAAAAAGGATATTTGCATGTATGAAAATTTTAGATCCTTTAAAAAGCTAGGAGGAAATACAACTTATTTATTATTTTTACAAATAATCAACTTTTCTATTCCGTTATTTGTTTACCCTTATTTATCTAATTCTATAAAGCAGTCTGAGTTTAGTTATATTTTAATTACTTTTTCAATATTGAATACTTTTGTGATTTTAAACGACTATGGAACATATAAAATTGCTTCTAAAAATAATGATGTAACTTATATAAACAAAATTACAAATGAAATAATTTTAATAAAAGCTATTCTCTTTATCCCCTTATCACTCATAGTCGTATTACTTAGTTTGCAAACTAATTTTTATGTATTTAAAGAAGTAATTTTTACTGGTTTATTTTCAGTATTTTTTCAAATTTTTCAACCATTATGGTATTTTCAAGGAAAAAACTATTTTAAGAAATACTTTATATATATGAGTACAGTAAGGATTTTGTTTATCCTTTTAATTTTTAATATAAACTTAGAAAGAAATAGTGCAATTCAAGTTATTTTAATTTGGAGTATCTCTAATTTTGTGGGAAGTTTAATTTCCATTAAATTTTTAATAGATGAAGGTCATAAATTTTATATTTCTTCTTTAAAATCTTTGAAAATTCTCTTAATAAAATCTTTTGAATATTTTATTTCAAGAGCTGCCGTAAGCATTTACACTACAGGGACAACTTTTATTTTGGGTTTTTTTGATTTTTATGGAGCTGCTGTATTCTCCATAGCTGAGCAATTTTATAGGGGTGTAAAAGCCTTATTGGCTACAATTTCTCAAGCTGTATATCCAATAGTTCTTAAAAATAAAGATTTAAATTATTTTTATAAAGTAACTGCTCTAGGTTTTGTATTTACAATTCTAATTTCATTAATTCTGTATTTTTTTGGAGGTTATTTAATTACTGAACTATTTGAAAAATCTTACTTTGAAGCAGTTATAATATTGAGATATTTATCTTTTGTTTTGCTGGTTCATTATTTTGGTTTAATGTTCGGCTATCCTCTTTCTAGTCTTTTGAAAAAAAATAGAATTTCTAATATTTCAGTGGTTTACGGTCTGTTAATTTTTATTTTAATCTCTATTGCACTTGTGCTATTAAATATGATGAATTCGCTATCAATGGTAGTTTCAATATTCTTAGTTGAAACTTTTGTATTTTTATTTAGAGTAATAAAATTGAGAAGAATAAAGCTTAAATAAATATGTGTGGATTTATTTTTTCTCATACTACAAAAAAAAATAGTAAAGTAGCAGACTTTCAAAATTTTCAACATGTAGTCGATAAGCTCTCATGGAGAGGTCCAGACAATACGAAGTGCCAAAAAAACAAAGATGCTTTTTTAGGGCACTGCAGGTTAACTATATTAGATAAATCTGACTCTGCAAATCAACCAATGGAGTTTGAAAATTTATCAATATTATTTAATGGAGAAATTTACAACCACCTTAGTCTAAGAAAAAAATATAACCTGGATTGTCAAACCAGTAGTGATACAGAAACTATCTTAAAAGGATATATTAAATTTGGATATAAATTTTTCAATAATCTTGATGGTATGTTCTCAATAGTTATTTATGATAATTTATCAAATAATTGGTATGCAGCACGTGATTCTTTCGGCATTAAGCCTCTTTATATATACAACAAAAATAACGAAGTTGTCATATCATCGGAGGCAAGTTCAATTGCAAAAATAACAGGGTCAGAATATGATATGGATTCGATAGAAGAATGGAAGTCTTTACGAAGACCAATTCCTGGCAAATCTTTTTTTAGAGACATCCAAGAAGTTTTACCGGGTCAAATCATATCAAATTCTGGATTAATAGACAGTCTTTGGGATTGGGTTGAAACAACAGAAGAATTTAATTTAGAAAAACTTCAAGATCTATTACTAGTAGAGGTGAATAAGCACGAATTAAATGATTTTACTAATGTAGGTTTGTTAAGCGGTGGAATTGACAGTTCTATTATTGCAGCAATTTCTAGTGTAAATAAATTTTATTCCGTAGGGTTATCAGAAAATAACGAATTTGCTGAGGCTAAAGATACTGCTGATAAGTTAGGAAAAAAAATAAAAATAGTCGAATTGGACAATAACAAATTAGTGGAAAACTGGAGGTATTTGACTCAGTTAAAAGGTGAACCACTTTACTTGCCTAATGAATCTCTTATTTTTGAAGTTTGTAAAAATATGTTACCTAACGAAAAAGTGGTTCTTACAGGTGAAGGAGCTGATGAAATATTCTTTGGATATGACAGGATATTTAGGAAATTTCTTGATAAAAATTACAATTTTGAAATTTCAGGTTTTTTACAGCAATACAGTTATTCTGAAAACTTAAATTCTGAACGGTTTTTTGATTATATTTATGATTTAAAAAGAAATAAAAAGAATATAGATTTTTTAGAAGATTTCTTTTTGCAATTTCACTTACCTGGATTACTGAGAAGAATGGATTTTGCATCCATGGCTGCTTCAAAGGAAGCAAGGGTACCTTTTGTAAATAAAAGTTTAATTTCACTAATGTATAGAAAGTCTCCGAGTTTAAAAATAAACAATAAGTATTCGAAAATACCTCTAAGAAATATTTTAAAAAACCTAAAATTAACATCTCCACTGAATAGAAGTAAGATAGGGTTTAGCGCTACTATTAATCAAAATTCACAAAGCAGGTTTAATGAATATTCATTTTTTCAAAAAACCATATTAGAATCACTTAATATAAGTGAAAATTAATAGAAAAAAAAATACAATTGTTGGTTACACAACTGGAGTTTTTGACTTATTTCATATTGGTCACGTAAATGTTTTAAAAAGAGCAAAAGGTCTATGTGATTATCTCATTGTTGGTATTACTACAGATGAATTGGTTTCATATAAAAATAAGAAAGCTGTAATTCCATTCGACGAAAGGATTGAGATTGTCTCATCTATAAAATATGTAGATGTTTGTGTACCTCAAAACAGCATGGATAAATTAGAAGCTTATGAAAAATTAAAATTTAATATAATGTTTGTAGGTGATGATTGGTATAAAACTGAAAAATGGGAAGAAATAGAAAATAAATTAAAAGGAAATGGAGTAAAGATAGTTTATTTTCCATATACAAAGTCAACATCCTCAACATTAATCAATGAAACGTTAAAAAGTCTAAGAAAGTAATTCAAATTTTTATAATTATAAATTTAAGTAATTATATTATTTAAATAAAAATGCTAAAAAACAAAAAATGGTAAATAATTATCTAAAGAAAAGATATTTTAAAAACTTATCTCTATTTCTATTTTTATTTACTTCCATAAAAGTTACTTATTTATTTGTCAATTCATTAGGTGGTGATGATTTGAGTTATTGGATTTTCAATACATCTCTAATTATTGATAAAGATTGGATATTTCTCGAAGAAATATACGATTTAAAAATTAACCTTGTTAAATCTTATGCTCTAAATGTTCCTTTGCATTCTTTTGGATCAAGCTTAATTTCTATTCCAATTGTAAGCATTTTATACCCAATTGATGTTTTATTTAATTCACCTATATTATCAAATCCAAATTTCGTCATGAATTCTTTTATGTATTTGGGGTATTTTTTTGTAAGTTCTTTTTCAGGAATTTTATCTATGGTGATAATAAAAAAAATATTAAATGAATTTAGTTTTAAATTTAGTAGTACTAACTTACTAATACTTTGTCTCGGTAGTAGTTACTACTATTTTATATTTCACAGATTTACACTTAATCATACATTTGAAGTCCTGGTTAACAGCTTGATAATTTTTACAACGGTAAAGTTTCTAAATAAAAGAAGAAAAATATTTTTAGCAATATTAACATTTCTAGTTTTTTTGGCATTAAATATTAGAATATCCAATTACAACATATTATTTTTCCCAATATTTATTTACTATTTACATAAAGATTTAAATAAACAAAATAAACCACTAGATAGGAGAGATTATCTAACTTTTTCAATATTCTTTACAATCTTCTTTTTGATTTTTGGAATAATAAATAATTTTTTGTATGGTTCTGCAATTAGAACAAATTATTGTAACACCAAGCAACAGTGCGATGCTTTCATACATCCTTTTTTAGGGCAAAGTATTTCTGATGTTTTACAAAACATTCTTAATATTTTGAAAAATTTAGATGGCTTTCTTTTTAGCTTAGGACCAGGATTAATTTGGAGTTTTCCAATGATGTTTTTTTTGATTCTTTTTTTATACATACCAAAAATTAAATTAAACATAAAATTTCTATTTCTTTTATCTATTTCAATTCCTCTAATAACAACTTTATTTTGGAGAGGTCTTGAATCAGAGTTTAACCCTAGACTGATGGTTGGGTTAATCCCAATTCTTACTGTATATTATTTTTATTTAGTACATTTAGATCTCTTGCCAAATTTAATTAAAAAAATTATTTATTTTTTAAGCTCTTATAATATTTTTAATCAGTTTTTCTATCATACCAATCAATTCACCACACTTAACTCAGAATTAGGTTACATGGGATTAGAAGTACCTTACAGCAATAAAGATATAAATCTTGATATTCTTTTTCAATTTTTTGAAAATATACTTTTTTTACCATCTGTTATTGGTAAATCTCTTTTAGGTGTTGATTTAATATACATAACTAATCTAATAAATAAAAATATGATAAATAGAATATCTAAAATAAATGAAAATATTTATGAGTTTATTAATAGTTATTCCCAAATTAATGTTTGGATATTGGTATTAATAAATTTATATGTATTTATACTATATTTTTTCATAAATGAAAAAATCTTAAAAGATTAATGCTTACCTAAGCAAATATTTAATTTCTTATATAGTTAATTAATTATTAACGTTTAATTAATTAGCTTATATTTATTCTGGCAAAATGAAGATTCGTACTGCCAAACCTTTTTTAAGATTTTGGCAAATCATTAAGTCTAAGTAAATTATAAATAATTTTTTTGCATTAAACAGCACTTCGCGGTACGCATATGTCACTTTTTTGTAAGTGAAATATTGCATGGAATGTTTTAAATTTATTCACATTATCAAATTTTTAAAAGTTCATTTTTTAATTAAAATAAATAAAAATTTCTAATTAATATTGCAAGTGTGAATAATCTTAGTAATTTTAAATTTCCTATATTTCAATTTTTTTTAGTAAATTACTTAATTTTTAATTCTTGGATGCTAGACGTCTTTAAAAATTATGAACAGCTTTTTTTTTCAAATATAATATCAAAAAAACCATTCTGGCTTTATTTCTTATTTATAAATTTCTTAATATCTTTATTGATATTTACTAAAAAATTAAAAATTTCACATTCTCCAATTTTTTATATTTTAGGATTTATATTTTTTCAAATAGTTCAAAAATTTAATGCTCCTGTAATTTATTTTTGGGAAACTATTCCAGATGCCCGAACATATAAATCTCTTGGAGAATCCTTATTTAAATGTGGAAGATTAGAAATTAATTGTAGTGGAGAACCATTTTTGCAATGGCCAATTGGCCAACCAATAATTTCAGGAATTCTTTCAAAATATTTTTATGAATACGCACATTATTTATATGTCTTATTTTTTTCGATAGCGATATATGTAGTCTTATATATTACATATAAAAAATTTGGAAAGTGGTATCACTTTGGTGCAGGATTATTTTTTTTAATGCAAAACAATTATGAAATTACTATGTTCATAATTAGCGAGATACCATATTTGCTTTTTACAGTTTTAGGATTGTATTTTTTATTTTATAAAAATTACAATGTATCACTACTATTTTTAATTTTTAGTGTATTAATACGTCCAATTGGGATAGTAAATATATTTGGTTACCTCTTATTTCTTTTACTTCAAAAGAAATATAAAAGATTAAATATCTCATTACTTTTAATTTTTATTTCGTATTTTTTGATAATTACTTATAACAAAGTTAATTATGATCAATTTGTATTTTCTGAAACGGTATCTACAAATATTCAAAATGATTCTATAGTTAAGAATTCTGATACGAGAGATTTTATTTTTAATACATTTACAAAAGAAAATTTGATATTTGTAAAAGGAAATATTCAAAGATTATATGGACCTGGGTCAAGGGATTGTGTATTTGAATATTGTACATTCTATAATCCTCTTTTTACAGAAGAAGGAACAGTGCCTAATTTTATTCCAAGAAATACGGTCATGGGGTACACATTTAATAAAGTTATTTCTGAGCTTTTTAAAACTGGTTCACCACTTGGATTTTGGGTTTATTTACCTTTGCTCTATTTATTCCTTTTAAGGAGAAAAGATCAGTTCACAATTCTTATTATCTTTCTATTTTTTTCAAATATTGCTCTGAGTGTTCTTACTGCAGAATATGGAAGTAGGTGGTGGCTGATGCCAAATTTGTTATCGATTTATTTATTTAGTAATTTAATTTATAAAATTTTTAATAAATTAACTACCAGAATTACATAATTTATTAAGTTCTATTGTTTAAAATCTTTCTAAAAAATTATTTACACTTTGTAAATACAAATCAATCAAATTATTGAAAAATTCTAAATTATAAAAATTTACACCATCGACAATTCTTCCATCAGCTCTTTTTTGTATCTGAAATATTCCTAAAAAATACATTATTTTTTTATCAAAAATATTCTCGAAAGCATCCAAAAAATTTTTATTCGTAACTAAATATAAAATTATTGGTACAGCTAGAAGAGTAAATATACGAGTATGGTCAATAGTATGAAAAGAAATTAGAAATATAAATAAAAATGAATAAAGAAATTTTTTATCTTTAATCATTTCACTTAAAAAAATTACTATCCATAACCACATAAATAGTGATATAAACCCTCCGAGAGTATTTGTAAAAATAGTTTTAAACATCCTGTCAAGCTCACTAGTAATTACGTCAAATCTACTTTGAAAACTGTTTAATTGAATGTAGTAAATAAAATAAAATACATAGCCAATAGATATTGTTAAAAAATGGTAAATTTTTAATTCGAAAATCTTTAGATATTTAATTAGTAGAAAATATATTAATCCCACTTGTGGATGAGAAAAGATTAGAACTAATACAAATATGAAATGTAAAGCTAAATTGTTATTGAAAACAACTAAATAAAATAATGAACCAACTGTAAAGGTATCTGGCTTACCCATCCACGTAAATAAAATTAGAAAAAAAGGAGTAAAGTACAGTATTTTTGAAATTTCTTTTCCATGAAATTTTTTAATATCAAATAAATACATTGAAAAATATAAATAAACAAAGCCAAATACAACAATTATCCAATGTGTAACAAAAGTATTGTTAATAAATGGATTAATTGCATAGCCAATAAAGAATTGTAAGGGACTTTCTTTTATCCATTCTTCTCCAGATATATCGCCTAACGGATCTAAATATAAAGTTTCAGAGTATCCATATAGATTTGAACCATTGTTGTATAGCAAAATAAAAATTGGTAAAAATATTAAAATATTTTTAGTGTATTTCTTAAACTTTGCAATTTTAAACATTTATATAAGATTACATATATAAACATGAGAATACTTAAAAATAGTGCCTATTTGAATTTTAAGCAAGATGGATTAGCTTATATATTTATATTAATTTTCACTTTCTCAACTCAATTTTCTACACATCACCAAGAAACACTTGGCTGGGATGTAAATACTTTTATTGTTATGAGCCAGGAAATTTTAAGAGGGAATTTACCATATGAAAACTATTTTGATAATAAAGGTCCTGTATTATATTTTCTTTATTCAATACCTACTTATTTTCAGAGTTTGATATTAATAAAAATATTTAATGATTTAATTTTATTTTCAGTCTCGGTTCAAATGTTTTTCATAAGTAAAAAAGTGTTAAACAATGAAAAATTAATGTTTAGTTTACTTCCATCATTATTTTTCTTGTCTTACATGAGTCATCCACAAGGTCATTTAGGAATGTCAGAGGTTTATAGTTTGTTATTTTTAAATTTATCTTTAAAGCAACTTTTTAAAAATAAAAAAATTAATTACTTCTTAGCTGGATGCTATCTAGGTTTATCATTTTTAGTAACACCTTCATCTATTCTTTTTGTTTTAGTTATCTTATTAATAACTATTTTTAAAATTTACTCTTTAGGAAGTTATTTTTTAACAAAACAAATTATTTTAGGAACATTATTTCCGATAATATTTGTTTTTATTTTGTATGGATTAAAAAAGAATTTATTAAAAGTTATTTACACTTTATTTGTTTTTCCAATTGAATATAGTTCTTTGTTCTTACTTAAAAATAAATTAATTGAAATATTTAATCACTTAACTCAATACATTTATATAAAAGAATTTAAAATTTTGGGATATATATCGATATTTTTATTATTTTTTTTCGTAATAATATTTATTTCAAATATTTTTATGATAAAAAATTTAGAACTGTCTAACGAAGAACAGTATTTTAAAATTTTGATACTGAGCTTGTTATTAACTTCATTATTTTCTTATCTCTTTACACCAGCAGGACATTGGCATTATTTAATTTATTATTTTGGATTTCTTTCATTTATTCCTTTGTTGATTAAAAGAACAAAAGTTGTCATTTTTATTTTTTTCATGCTTATTGTCAGTTTTTTAAATATTTCTACTACAACAATGAAAGCTAGTTTGGATAATTTATCAAATATTTCATCAATTCATGAAAAACATGAGATATTGCAAGATTATAAATATCTCAAAAAAAACTATGATATAGAAACAATAATTGCACTAGATAATCATTTAATTTTATTTTATTTCAACAAAGGTGGGGAAAACTATATTCTTCATCCATCAAATTATCAAAAAGAATCATATTTAAATAGTCTTATTAATAAAGGTTATCTAGCAGATAATGAAGTAAGTATCTTAATTCAAGAGGGGCGTGCAGATCTTTTAATTTG
>Ga0255782_10002529_pt1 | contig 14514 bp, 15 predicted proteins | sample 101ome_26_FD_179980 | JGI IMG/M metagenome (GOLD analysis project Ga0255782, IMG submission 179980) | Coastal salt marsh microbial communities from the Groves Creek Marsh, Skidaway Island, Georgia - 101408AT metaG (version 2) | ecosystem: Environmental > Aquatic > Marine > Intertidal zone >...
CAGAAGATCTCTCAAATTTTGTTGAAAAATATAACCTGCCAAAACGTGATGGTGAAAAAGTGTTATCAGATGTTCTAGAGAGTAATAAATCTGGTATTGCTGAAATAGTTATTCCACCTGGATCAAGTCTAATTGGCAAAAGTGCGAGAGATGTTTGGATGAGAAAGACTTATGGTCTTTCAACTATTGGCCTTCACCGTGATGGAGAAACTATGAGGGAAGGTGATAATATTAGAAGTATTCCTTTTCATGCTGGCGATACCCTAATTGTTTTTACTTCATGGATTGATCTAGAAAGAATTTCTGATAACAAGGATTTTGTTGTTATTACTACCGAATATCCGAAAGCTGAAAAACTACGTCCTAAAAAGGTTAGATGGGCCGGTCTTTTCTTTGCAATTGCATTGTTTATGGTCTTATTCACTGACATTAGACTTTCAATTGCGCTTCTAACTGGTGCAATGGGGATGATTCTTTCTGGAGTTCTTAAAGTAGAAGAGGCATACAATGCTGTTAGTTGGAAGACAGTATTTCTTCTTGCGTCATTAATACCTCTTGGTATGGCAGTTGAGACTACTGGTACAGCAAAATGGATTGCTGAAGAAGTTGTATCTGCTACTGGTAATGCAGCTCCGTGGATTATTCAATCTGCGATAGCTGTACTAGCAACTTTCTTTACACTTGTAATGTCAAATGTTGGTGCTACTGTGCTACTAGTTCCTCTTGCTGTCAACATTGCCATTCAGGTTGGGGCAGATCCAGCTATCTATGCGCTCACAGTTGCCATTGCTACCTCTAACTCATTCCTAATTCCTACTCATCAGGTCAATGCATTAATTATGGGTCCAGGAGGTTATAGGGTGCCAGATTTTATGAAAGCTGGTGGCATTATGACCGTCTTATTCTTGGTTGTTATGATGACAATGATGAATATATTCCTATAGAGCTTCACTCATCATCAGCATATGGGTTTAACTTTATTCTAGTAAACTAAGTATAAAAAATTATTGTTGGATTACTAGTTTGCTTGAAATAATATATTTATTTTCTCTTATTCTTATCGGTGCCTCAATTGGAAGTTTTATCAATGTTTATGTATACAGAGCACCAAAGATAATTATTGATGAACAAACCGAATTATCTCTAAGTAAACCAAATTCATTCTGCACAATCTGTAATCATCCTGTCGAGCGAAGGTTTTTAATTCCTATTGTTGGTTATTTTTTATCTCAAGGGAAATGTCACCATTGCAGCCAAGAAATATCGATACGCTATCCGATAGTTGAAATTTTTTATGCCGTCATACCAGTATTGATTTATTTCCTAATGGGAATCAATAGTGAATCACTTATTTTAATTGTCATGCTCTTATCGGCTTATCCAATCATAGCAATTGATATGGAGCATAAATTACTTCTAGATTCAACGACCTTAAGTATTTTATGGATTGTATTACTATTAAGTGTTTTTGACTATGGTTTAGTTAACCCATCTGATGCGATCTTAGGTGCGGTTGTGGGGTATTTGATATTATCAATTCCCGCCTTCATTTATAGAGCTGTTAAGAGTAAAGATGGAATGGGGATGGGAGATGCAAAACTCTTTTCTGCAATAGGTGCAACTTTCGGATGGATGGCGGTTCCATTTATATTATTAATATCTTCATTGTTAGGAATATTAATGTATATAGTCTTATCAAAAAAGACTCATTCAAAAGACTTTGCGATTCCGTTTGGCCCCTCAATTATTATTGCGGCAATCATTTTTCATCTTCATAATATAATCTTTTAGAGAATGTCTTCGTCTACTAATAGCAATCAAAGCATCACTTTAAAACAGTTGTATATTTTTATTGCTGTCTCTTTATTTGCTATTTTCATAACTCTTTTTAAACCAACTTTTATAGAAAAACTGCAGTTAATTGCTTTTGATAGCTATCAACAAATCTTTCCAAGGGAGTCATCTGAATTTCCAATTTATGTTGTAGATATTGATGAATCAAGTCTGAAAAATCAAGGTCAATGGCCATGGCCGAGAGATATACTCGCTAACCTAATCACTAAGATTAATTCACACCAGCCCTCTGTTATCGCACTGGACATTATTCTGTCTGAACCTGACAGAATGGGAAAAGATGAAGTTTTCAAAGAGTCTATTGAGAAGGCTCCCATAGTCATCAGTTATTCAACACTTCACCGAGGTGAATTAAAACAACCAATGAAAAAATATTCCCTGGCAACTGTCGGAGATTTCAATATTAAAGAATTGTTCTTCTACCCTTCTAGTCTTACTCCTTTGGAAGAATTCCAAAAAGCCTCTGAAGGGATAGGAGGAATTAATACCCTTCCTGAGATCGATGGTGTGATTAGACAAATTCCACTTTTTATGTCGATTAATGGTGAAGATGGTTATCAAACATTTCCTTCACTCCAGCTGGAGATTCTCAGAGTGCTCCAAGGCGCAGGAACATACTTGATTAAATCAGACCCCGACGGTATTGAGGATATTAGAGTCGGCGACATTGAAGTTAAAACTGATTCCAATGCAGTTCTAAGGTTATTTTTTTCTGACCAAAAAATAAAAACCATTTCTGCTAATGATTTGCTTTCTAATGTCGGTGATTTTAAGGATCTAAATGGAGCAATTGTCATCGTCGGTAGTTCTGCATATGGACTAAAAGATTTAATCACTACTCCACTTAAAAGTGGTTCTGCGGGGTTTGAGGCGCATGTTCAGGCATTGGAGCAAATCTTTCAAGGCAGTTACATTGATCGACCCGGTTGGGTGCTTGGTTTCGAAAGGGTGATTTTATTGCTATTCCTTCTCATTTCATTTTTTGCAGTCTTGAAGTTAAAACCCACTTATGCTTTTGCGAGTTCGATTGTGTTACTTGTTCTTAATCTTGTCCTGGGTCTAACTCTATTTAAGTTCTATGGCATTCTCTATGATCCAATCTATATTGCAACAGCTCTATTAATTCTTTTTCCTGTTCAATCGGTCTACAAATACTATGTTAATGAGAAAACTTTAGTGTCTTCATTGACTGAATTAAAACTCGCAAGTGAGGTCCAGGCTGCCACTTGGCCTAAAGAGTTTCCGTCCATTGAGAACATTGAAGTCGATGGATGGAGTATTCCTGCAGACGATTCAGGTGGTGATACATTTGATTTTTTTAAGATTGACAACAAATTATATTTTGCCCTCGGAGATGCAACAGGACATGGCATCTCATCTGCAATTCATGCGGTCATGATTCGTTCTATGCTGAGAACCAGTCTTAATCTAAAAAATTCCATTGACCAGGTACTCTTTGAAGTGAACAATCAGCTCAATCAAGACACCATCAATGGTCGATTTGTCACCCTTTTCCTTGGTGTTTTAGATAATGAGAGTTTCTTAACTGAGTTTTACTCAGCAGGACAAGGTCCAATTTTGTATTACCAAAAATCATCCAATAAAATATTCTCACTCAACCCAAAATCGCCGCCACTTGGTGTATTAGCTAATACTACCTTCCCAATGCTTAATAAGGCAATTCTGAATTCTGGTGATGCTATTATTGTCAGCTCAGATGGTATCCCAGAAGCAAAAAATTCAGCGGGTGAACAATTTGGTGATGAGAAATTCCAACAGCTGATCATAGAGAATATTCATACAGGATGTCAGGCACTTTCCATGGTGATTCAAAAAGAGTTGGCAAAATTTTGTGGCAACACACCTGCAGATGACGACAGAACTTTCATTGTTATTAAGAAACTATGAATGAGATTACCGTTAAGGCTAAATCGGTCAACCTAAAGAAAATCAGAGAATTTGTAAGAGAACATTTAAAAAGCTCTGTTGACTATTCGTTTCAAGAAAAGATTGTCCTTGCAATTGACGAGGCTTGCCAAAATATTATTCGATATGGTTATGATGGAAATTCAGATAATCCTATAAAAATCAAACTAACTCTGGATAAATTCAAATTGACGGTTGATATATATGATCAAGGTCACCCAATGGACCTTGGTAAACTTAAACCCAGAAAAAAAATCACAGATGTCTCACCTGGAGGTTTGGGCTTGAACTTTATCAATGAGATATCTTCGCGCTATGAGTTTGTTCTTTGTGATTTGAAAAATTATACCAATCATCTAACAATGGACATCGAACTCACTTAGAGGCTATAATTTCGCTATGTTTGAAATCGAAGAAATTGACTCCATACAAACGCTCATCTTATCCGGTGAGGTAGATCTAGACAACAGTTCAAAAGCACGAGAAATGATGCTTTCAATTGTTGAAAAGAATCAAGACATTAATATCGATCTTTCAAAGGTTGAATACATTGATTCATCTGGGGTTGCAGTGTTAGTTGAAGCTATGCAATTGACTCAAAGAACTGGCAAAAAATTCTCGGTGGTCAACGTATCTTCTCAAGTCATGGCTGTTCTGGAGTTAGCGCATCTGGATAAAATTCTCCCTATCTCAAATGTTATGTCCTCGGAAAATGACAATGAAGTAGAAGACAATCCTTTCTCTGGACAAGACAACCCTTTCGCTTCAAGTGGTGATGAACAGGTGGAGGATTCAAGTCCATCTGATGAATCCGATATCAACCAGCCAGAAACACCTTCGAATAACCCCTTTATTGGTTAAATTCAGTCCAAAAAAAACCACCCTTATGGGTGGTTTTTTTTATTCTAGATGAATCTAACTATTTAGAAAGCTACTGTAGTGCTCTCACCAGCATCTGCTGTATCTCCATCACCATTGATATCGGTTTTAATGGCAATAGAAGTAGCAGCGGCAGCAGTAATTTGTGTATTCTGCTGAGTTGCAGCGTTAGCACTCGTAACGAATCCGTCATTATTGAGCTTAGTAACTAATGCAGCTGCACAAGCACCAGCAGGAGTGTTCATATTCGCTTCAGTACCATCACAAATACTTAAGTCCCCTGCAGGGGCAACACCCGCTTTAGCTGCATTTGCAGTCACACGAACAAACTGAACAATTGACGCTTGATTTGATTTGGCAACATTTTCTGATGCACTGTCAGTATAGTTTTGATAACCCACAACACCAGCAGCTGCGAGAATACCAATAATAGCAACAACAACTAAAAGTTCAATTAGTGAAAAACCTTGTTGTTTTCTCTCTCTTAAATTCATATCTAATCTCCTTAAACCAGTTAAAACATTAATTCAAATAATTTGAATAGTATTTTTATACACTAAATAACCATAGGATTAATAATTTTTTTTATTTTTGGTATATTTACTCCTATCTAAATAATTTAAAAAAATATGTCTGAGCGAATTCGAAACCGTTTGAGAAAATATCCATCCGAAAGACGCTTGTCTGATATTCACATTAGATCAGGCAGACCTCTCTCTATCAGAGCTGATGGTGAAATTATCACATTCCAGGATGATGTGGTCAGTGAAAATGAGATTGTAGAGTTCTTAAAAGACGAACTTGAAAAGGAAGAATGGGAGTATTTACAAAAGAACCATGATCTAGACTTTGCGGTTGTAGTTGATGGTCAAAGATTCAGAACTAACGTCTTCTATTCAATCGCTGGACCTTCTCTGGTATTTCGTATTATTTTATCCGACATACCTGATATAGATGTACTAGGTCTTCCACATGCTGTTCATGAAATACTACACCAGAAATCTGGTCTGGTATTGGTTACAGGGCAGACGGGTTCAGGTAAATCAACTTCCCTTGCGGCCATGATTGATAAGATTAATCGTGAGCGTGCTGAAAACATTATCACTGTCGAGGATCCCATCGAATTTGTTCATCCAGATAAGAAATCAATCGTTTCCCAAAGAGAGGTTGGACCTCATACCAACAGTTTTGCATCCGCCTTGAAAGGTGCGCTTCGGGAAGACCCAGATATTATTCTTGTAGGTGAGATGAGAGATCTGGAGACAATCTCACTTGCTCTTACCGCAGCTGAGACAGGTCACTTGGTATTTGGCACGCTTCATACATCGGGCGCAGCATCAACTATCTCAAGAGTCCTTGATGCCTTCCCGGCCGAACAACAGGATCAGGTCAGAGTTCAGTTTGCAAGCGCAATCCAACTGGTAGTCACACAACGTCTTCACAAACTCAAAGGAGATAAAAAAGGCAGAGTCGCTTCCTTTGAGGTCATGGTGGGTGTGACTGCTATTAGAAATCTTATCCGTGAAAACAAAATTTCACAAGTTGCAAATGTTTTGCAAACTGGCGCCAAAGACGGAATGATTACAATGGAAAAATCAATAGATAATCTTGTCCAAAAAGGTTTAATTGACAAACCTAAAGATGAAGTCATTAAGTAGCTTACTTCTCCTTTTCGTTCTAAATTCATTTGCCTCCCCTATTATCAAGGGGACCGCCAACAATCTAGATAGTCTGGTTTTTTGCTACGATGAAAAGAGTGGCATGGTTAATAGATACAAAGTCGGTTTTTTTGGAACCGGGACAAGTCCCAAGATAACCTTATGGAAAATAAAACAGCAATCAAATTGTAACTCCAACTTCACCGCAAAAGCTGAACCGTTTGCTGAAAATATAAGTGAATACAGTTTTACAATCAATAATCATTCTAACCAAGGTGGAAATGGACAAGGGAATCAACAAGGTGGAAATGGACAAGGGAATCAAGTGATACATACTGCAAAATCGATAGACATAAGCATTCAATTTGATGGAATTAATAGTCCTATTAATGAGACGATAATTCTAGGTAATCTTGAATGAAGATATACTCTCAAAAGGGGTTTTCACTCATAGAGCTGCTTTCGGTGATGGTCATTGTTGGTGTAGTTGCAGGGATATCAATCTACTCAATCTCAGGGGAAATTGAGTTTTCCAAAATCAACAAGGAGTATGAGATTGCTCATGCTATTTTAAAAAAAGAGATTGATAGAGCAACATATTCCGGGAATCCAGCCATTGTGAAAATCACCAATGAGAACGTTATCACGAAACGTGATAACAGACTCGCCAACTATTGTATGTTTAATATGCCAGTCACTGCTGAACATATGACAGAAACTGAGTTTAACGTTCAGGTATTCCGTTGTAATAACAATTACGAATGTAATTTCAACGCAACAGAAAATGGTATTTGTATCCTTCCGGGGGGGAATCTACAATATACCTATCTAGTCCGTTTCAATAATAATGACAATAGTTTTAAGAGATGGTTGACAGCCTACTCCACCGGCATGGTTGAAAGAGGCATTCCGCAAAATTCTGAAAGGTTTCTTATTAAATGAATATCTATAACCAAAAAGGGATGAGTATTGTTGAAGTTTTAATAGGGCTGATGTTAGTCACGATAGTGATAGTAGGTGTTTCATCACAAATTAGTGCCCTTGAGTTCACGAACCAAAGTTCAACCAACCACAATGAGCAATTGAAATTAGCTAAGAGAATTATGGGCGATATCACTTTAAGAGCAATGACAGACTACCCTGGAAATAAGTCAATTGATCTTAAGTCTAATCAAGCAATCGCGGGCTTCTTTGCAAACTTTAATCAAAAATGGAAGGGACCAGGGGGTTCAATTCAATCCCTAGTGGCTCAGGGTGAAGCAACTATTGAATTAACGAATTATCAGGGCAATAATGACCTAATTCTTGTAACTGTGGCTATCGGTGATATCGAAATTAGAAAAATATTAACTAAACCTGAAATCTAGAAAATGAATAGAAGCATAGCGGGCTTTACCTTGATGGAGGTTCTAATAACCTTGGTCTTGTTATCAATAGCTTTAATTGGGACGATCACTGTTTATAACTCAGTCACTTCTAATATCTCTAATAAAGTTGATATCAATGAAAGACTTTATGAGGCAAGAGTCTCAATCAATAGATTGTCCTACGAAATTAAGAAAGTTGGATTTAAACCAAATAACAGACCAGAATTCAATGAACCTCTGCCTATAACAACAAGTCCAACCCTACTTGAGTCAATCAACCTACCTCAATAAATAATACAAATGGTATGGTAGAATTAGCAACATGAGTAAGATTAGTTTTTTTTTAGCGCCTTTTTTGTTAGTATTCTCGCTAAATTCGAGTGCCAATAAATTAGAAATTAACTCTTTGGTATTTGAAAAATCAGAGATATTAAATCCCTACGAGCTTGCCAGTATTATTGAGAAAGTTAAAGGAAAAGCGCTTTCATCTGAATCTATAGAAAAGATAGTTGGTTTAGTAGAAAAAGAATATGTAAAGAAAGGTTACCCACTTTCATATGCAAAGATAAAAGGCCAAAAGGTAGTTGATGGGATTTTGCATATTGACCTAGTTGATAGAAATGACTTCAAATTTTTTGGCCCCACGTTGATGACTTCTAAAGTCTCAACGACGAACCCCCTTCCTAAAATTAGTCTAATGATCAATAACGCATCTAGAGACATTCCTATTAGTCTTGATAATAAATCATTCAAGCTTGTTGATAAACTGGAAATTTCAGGAAATTTTCCAAACCAAGCCAAACCCATTCATCTAACAATCCGACAAAATAAACTTAAGGCAAAAGATTCTATACGCTTTGATTTAGAAATTTTCAATCCAGAAAATAGACGAATGGTCAAACTCGGCAATTACAAAGTAAGCATAATTGATGACATTAGGAATGATAATTTAACTGCATCTAAAGATACTTTGTATGATGAAAAAAATACCTATAAAACTGACTTTAAGATCGATAAATTTAATTTCCCGATTCCTGCTTTCTTAAGAGATATTGCAAAGCATATTTTCACTAGACCTAATTCCGGTGCCAATATAGTCGAGACTGATATATGTCCGGTTGATGATGAGTTGGCTAGTAAGGTTGGGCACAATTTTGCGCCTGATTTTGTGCCAAATATTGTTTAGTTATAAAATATCTATCATGAAATTTTTTATCAAAATTTCTATACTTTTATTGTCTCTAGTACTACCATTATCAAATTATGCTGCGACTAAAATTGGAGTTACCGCAGCACTTAAGGGCGAGGTTATTAGGGTTGCTTCAGCAGATAAGAACACCCCTGTTGGTCTTCTAAAATCAGGATCGGTGATCTATTTGGGTGATGAAATCAAGGTAGAAAAAGACGGCAGACTCCAGGTGCTTTTGTTGGATGAAACCGTTTTCACTCTAGGTTCGGGTGCTCAGATGACCATTGATAAATTTGTCTACAACCCTAATAAGGGTGCTGGAGAATTGGTTTCCAATATTACCAAAGGCGCTTTCCGATTTATCTCTGGCAAGGTTGCTAAACAAAACAAAGATGCAATGAAAGTTAAAATTCCATCGGGAATTATTGGGGTAAGGGGAACACAGGTTGCTGGTGAAATTAGAAATGATGGAACATCTAATATTATTCTAGTTGGACCTGGCATCAATAGTCTAGGAGTTGCAACAGGTGCGATCACTTTAACCAATGAGCAAGGCAGTGTTGAAATCACTCGACCAGGATACATGACATCTATTGGTGCCAATGTTGCTCCCTCCACGCCTCAATTAGCCTCACCCGAACAAATACAAGAGATTGAATCTCAAACGCAGGAAAATGCAGAAGTTCAGATCGCTAAAGAGTTAAATGTTGACTCTATTGAAAATGTTGCATCAACAGATGCTGATGGGGATGGTTTTCCAGATGAGATAGAGGCAAATACCGATCTAGGAGAGACGATTGCTGAAGTTTCCTCAAGTGAAGAGGAGGGTGAAAGTATTATTGTCGCTGTTGTTGAAAATATTACAGCTGAGACTGAAGCTACAACAGAGGAAACAACTATTGTAGAGACTACTACTGCAGAGGCCGAGGAAACAACTACTGCAGAGGCCGAGGAAACAACTACTGCAGAGGCCGAGGAAACTTCAACTGAGGAAACAACTACTGCAGAGGCTGAAACTTCTACAGAAACCACTACAGATCAATCTGAGGTTGTTACTGAAGAGGTTGCTGTTGTTGAAACAACTACTGCAGAGTCAGAAGTCGTAACTGAAGTCACAGAAACAACGAATACTGTTGCTGTTGATACTCAGGCAGCAGTCAACTTTGTAAATGAAACTCTATCAATTACCGATGATCAAATAACAACCGCAGTTGCAGAAGGAACGCTTACCGATCTAGTTGGGGAGAACGTGGTCGCACTTGCAAGAGAAGGGAGTCTTGGAAGTTTAATTTCCTCAATAAGGTCCAATAATCCTTTTGATGCTGACTACATTGTTGATGGATCAACAACCACTGATACTTATGAGCCTTCTGCCTCAGAGTGGCTGGGCATGGAACTAGAAATGGGAATAGGAGGTGTCTTTGATCAGACAGTTAATACTTCTATCGCTGAATTTAATTCGGTTCTCACGGGTAGCTCTGTTTTTAAAAAGGAGGGAGTTCAGGTTAATTGCTACTCAAGCACCGCAGGATGTGGTGGAGCTTATAATGTAACTGACACCTGGAATTTTGCAAATAACACCTACAGAACTCAACTTAACACCCAGGCTGGGGGGATTAGTCTAGACACCGAGGGTTCTGGAAATTTAAATGTAGAATTAAATTTTGCTATCGATAAGACGGTTGACTTAGCATCCCAATTCATTATTGCTGATGATTCACAAGATGCTAAGGTTCATATGACTCAGCTAATTGATAGAAATATGAATACTGTTAGTGCCGGTGAGAATTACGGAAGTCAAACTACCATGTGGATTGGTGATAAAGATGCGTATAACCATGATTCTGCATGGATGAATACATTTACCTCAAATACTTCAACTACATCATCGCCGCCCAACAACATGCTTGTTGTTGAAAGTGTGGGATTCATTCAAAACGAAAATGTTGATGGTGCCTCGGGAAATATTGCAAATATAGCCGAACATGAACTTCACATCTACACAACATCAAATACTGCTCCTGGAGATTCTTCACAGAATGAAGAAATCGCCTATGGTTATACCTACACAATGACTCCTGAATGATTAAGGTTGTCATTTACTCTTTTTTAATCTTATTTTCTCTCAGAACCTTTGCAGTAGAGTTCTTTGAAATCTTAAATGATCCAGACAATGTCATCCTGAATGAAAAATTCGCAAAAGAGCGTTTAATATCTGGTGATTTGCCAGCTGCATTATCAGCAATTGAACGTGTTCTAAATTTTAAACCCACCAATACTCCATTGAGACTCTTAAGGTCGGAACTTTTAATTCAACTGGGCAATGATGCGCTTGCAAAGACTGAACTTGAAGCTTTAAATAAACTCCCTTTAGGAAAAAACCAAAAGAAGCAAGTCAGCAAATTACTTCAAACAATTAAAGATCGTCAGAGTCTGACAAAAAATTCTATGGCTATAAGCTATCTTGCCTCTCATACAAATAATGCCAATGCCTATCCTAGTTCTGGACAATTAGAAGCTGTTGTCAATGGCAATAGAATATTCAATGATTACTCGAGTTATGATGGGGAGAGTAAAACAGTCAGTGATTCTAGCATTGGGACAATTATTACTCTTAGCAATGAATATGACCTTGAAACTCAGAACAAAGACCTTCTAGTGTCAAGACTTTCAGTGAATGCATCTAAGGGAGAGAATTCTAGATATTTAAACAACAACTCCTTCACCTTTCAGTCCGGAATGAATTTACTAAGAGGTCGAAATTATTTCTTACCTTCAATTTCCTATTCGCTAAATAAAGGCGAAACCAAAGCTGACTCAACGAATCTCAGACTCTCCTCTAATGCAATTTATCTGATTGACCAGAATACAAGATTTAACTATGGGGCGAGTTTCTCGACTTTAAGATACAAAAATGATGCAACATTCACAACAGCAAATCTGGGGGATGGCGATACAGTTGACATCTCCATTGGGGTTGATAGAAGTTTGGGCGATGACCTTCTGTTCTCCTCGAGATTTAATCAAAGCACATTCAAACCTGATAAATCTCAATTTGCTGAAGGCGGAGTTAATTTCTTGAATTCGCAAGCCAACGAAAAGGTGATTAATGGTTTAAACCTAAACTTGACTAAACTAATCTCTTCTTCAGCTAGAATTCAACTAGGACATACCCTTACCTTGTCAAAAAATAAATACCCCGATCAGGTTGCTGATAAGATCCGCTCAGACAGAAATAATTCTACCTCTCTTACTTTGTTTTTCTCTGGGGATGAGATAAAAGACTCTCCAATTCCAGATTGGAATTTTATGGTCTCTTTCACAAATACTGATAATCAGGCAAATATCACTCAGTTTGATTATTCTAAAAAGGATATTAGTATTGTTGCCTCCCATGCATTTGATTTTTAATCTTTTAAAAAAACCCTATAATGGTCGAATGAATTCACATACTCAATCTGGTTTCTCTTTAATAGAACTTCTTGCAGTGGTTGCAATTATTGGGATTCTTGCAGCAGGGGGTGTTGTGGGTTATCAAAACTACACTGACACCTCTAAAGAAAATGTCTCGAAGAAAACCGGAACCGATCTAGAGGCTTTAGTCAGGAGTGATTTGTATGCACTTTTAAGTGGCGGTGCAAAAGAATCAAACATCTTTGTTGGTGGGGGTGTCAATGGGGTCAGACATACTGCCAACTCAAAGTGCAGTGCATACATCAATGATGTTATTACCACCTATGGTCCCACCGGACAGAACTGGGTCAATCCTTATAATACTCTCGAGCCAGCTATAATCAGTGATACTATAGCTAATCAAGGTCAAATCGATATGATCTGCGAGGGTGTAGATAACGATGGCAATGGCGCAGTTGATGCTGATGAGATTCTTAATGCGGGAGAGAATCTTGTGAAAAGTTCAAGCATCGCTATCTTAAGATGCATGAATCCAACTTGTAATCTATAGCAATTACATATGAAATTAGTGCTTCATAAATTAACTAAATTATTTTTTTTCTTATCCCTTCTCTCCACCGTCCACGCCTACAATGATTCCTGGGATCTAGGTCGTGTTAAGACTTTTAAAGGCGTTACTGCAGAAGCTAATGTTGAAGCGGTCAATCTCGTCAATGCACTTGCAAAGATTAACGCAGCTTCCATTGCAAATAATTGTGGTGGCATTACGATAGATGATATTAATGCTGTGGGAACTGGGGAAGTCAATGTCTTTGCTCCGTTTCTAGTTAACTATCAAGCGGGCATCTGTAACCGCAACGGTATTGCGAACCAGGCAATACTTGAAGAAGTGATTGCTCAAGCGAATATTGATTCTGCTCCTTTGCTAATCAATCCCCCGAATATCGAAGGAAACATTCATATTCCAGCTGCTATCTCAGGAAGAGAATATACCTACACCATTGCTGATAACGTCTGGTCAGGGTTGGGTGAGATGACCACCACTGCGACAATAGAACCCGAGGGTTGTTTTGCTATTGATGGCAGAGTAATTAGTGGTATTGCTCCTGAACCACAAGTTTGTACCGTGACCTATACTGTCAGAAATATAGCAGATGCAGAGATGTCAACAAACTTTATCATTCGTGTTGATCCAGACCCAGTTCAAGAAGCATTAGATAAATTGAACGCTTGTGCTATTGCGAATGATTGTTCACAGATTACGGTTAATGATATTTTGGCAACAGGAGTGGATGCGGATACCGTTTATGAGCCTTTTTTAGATTTTCCAGAGGTTGTAGGGGAAGAATGTCCTAATTGGGATTTTCTGAAAAGTTATAGATGCGAGTTCGCCAAAACTATTCGTGTAAATAATGCCGAACAGGTTCAAAACATAATCAATGTAGTGAACCTGAGCAAAAAACTTCAACAAAATGTCCTTCAATCGTTCAAATTTAAACAAGGAACCTCTGGAACATGGAGACCAAGATGGTATTCATCGGATACAAAGTGGAATAACGCAAATAATTCCGATATTATTTTCTCCCAAAGAGGTGGTTTTCCTGTTGAGGGGGATTTAACAATTGAAGTTCTTAATGATAGACCGCTTCCCCCTGGGGTAACGTTCAATCCTGAAGATCAATCTTTTACCTGGAATAATCCTACACCTATTGGAAATAAGCGTGTATTTGGCATAACCATTAGAGCAACTAATATCAGTGGAGATACAGTAAATTGGAATACCACAGCAGTTGTCAATGATATTGACCCATTAACTTGTCTAAGACTACCCGATGGAAATTCAAAACCCGGTTTTGATGATCGAAATGGACAAAATGGGGAAACATCAGTCATAGGCATTTACTGTATTCAACACGGACTTCAAGCAGCAAATAAAGAAGAGTTGATTGCGAATACAGATAATGGCAAATGTCATACTGAAAATAATGAGGCTACTCAAGCGGTTAGACTGAGTACTCAACCTATTGGTACTGTAAATATTATCTCTGGGAATCTTGGTTGGGAGGCATTTGCAAGGGATGAAGAAGGTCAGTATCCGGGAACGCCAAATGCGACATATTATGGTATGTGTAAGTAATATGATTTATCAAGTAAAAAAACTCACCCTCATACTTACCCTCTCCTTAATTACGCTTGTCCACGCCTACAATGATTCCTGGGATCTAGG
>Ga0255782_10002530_pt1 | contig 14510 bp, 19 predicted proteins | sample 101ome_26_FD_179980 | JGI IMG/M metagenome (GOLD analysis project Ga0255782, IMG submission 179980) | Coastal salt marsh microbial communities from the Groves Creek Marsh, Skidaway Island, Georgia - 101408AT metaG (version 2) | ecosystem: Environmental > Aquatic > Marine > Intertidal zone >...
ATTGGATGGGTTCAGAATTTAAAGACGAAGAACTTGAAGACTTTATTCCTATAGAATATGAGCCTGATTGGATTAAACGTGCAGAGTTAGGAATGACAGAAAACTTTGCTGACGGTAAGAAAAAAGGCAAAAGCAGACCAGGGCGTGTCAAAAGAGCAGGTGCTAGTTGCAAAGGCAGTGTTAGCAGTCTTAGAGCAAAAGCAAAAAAATATTCAGGTGAGCGTGGTAAAATGTATCACTGGTGTGCAAATATGAAAGGTGGCAAAAAGTGAACAGTGAAGATGTAGAGTATTATATCAACAAACACAAGGAACACGAAGCACTTAGGACAAGCACAAACGACAGGAACAAACATTGGCATGAATATAGAAGATCTAAAGAAACTAGCAGGGATAAATGAGTTTAAAGGTTATCAACCTTACGTTCCTGAAAACATGAGTATCACCGGCACAGAAAAAGCCCGTATACAACGCAAGAAAAAAATACAACCTGGCACAGAAGAATGGTTCAAGTTGTGGTTCAGTCAACCACATCTGACAGGAGAAAAGCCTACCAAGGATTAATATGGAATTATGGGCAAAAGATGTCAACAACAAAGATAGCCTGATAAGAAAAATTCATGCTGCTAAGGAAAAAAATGATCCTTTAGTAAAATTATTGTGTTTAGAAGAAGTAAACATAAGTTGGCTTAAAGAAAAAGATGTAGAAAAGATAAATCAAATTTGTGATAATTTACAGATTAAATTTGTTATTACAACAGCGACAGATCTTCCTTTATACTGGGCTTATAAAACATTTTATGAAAATTTACTCATACACAAACAAAAACCTACAGGGCATAACAAGCACATTTCAAAATTGTTTACTACACTAAATGGAAAAGCATGGGGACATAGATGTGAATTTTTAGATTGTTTAGCAAAACACAATTTATTAGAAAACAATTATTATAGTTATAATGCATGGCAACAAAAATATTTTCCAGTTACTTACAAATTCAAACATTTTGACGGAAAAGTAAAAACATTAGACGATATAGATCATAATGGATATTTTTCGGTTCCTGAAGAATGGAAAGACAGCTTGTTCAGTGTGGTATCAGAAACATCTATAAAAAAAATATTTTTCACAGAAAAGCTATGGCACCCTATGTACCATAAGCGTCCGGTGCTTGTCTATGCAGCTCCTGGATATTATCAAAAATTAACACAATTAGGATTTAAAAAACACGACATTATTGATTACTCGTTTGACTTGGAAACAAATGTTGCCAAACGCCTAGAAATGTTTGTGCAAGAAATAAAAAAATTACAAAAATACACTAGTAACTTAGCAGCAATAAAAAAACACTTAGATCCAGTTGTACAACACAACTTTTATAATATTAAAAAATTATTAGAAATAACAGACATAAATTTTGAGTATCAAGGATCAAAATATGAAAGAGAATTGAACATAAATACACTACAAAAGTTTAAAGTATTATGAAATTACAAGATTTATTAGAAGACGGAAGAATAGTAAAGGGTGTTAACACAACAGTTGATGTAGGTGTTAATCAAATTCCTGTCGAAGCTGAAAAATTAGGCAATAAGGTTACCAAAGACGGCTTGCCTCCTTTCCTCCGTACAGATGGCAAAGTACAAGAAGCACGTTATACTGCATATGAATGGAGTTTAATGGAAGGTGGACACACATTAGAAGAGCCAGAGGTTAAACCTAAACTGTTCGATTTCGATAAATACTAACATGTTAATAAGAGAGTTCACACGACCTACGTTTATTGAATGGGATTGTCACATTAGAGTGAGAATGCCCAAGTATAGTCATGCAATCAAAATTAAAATGAGTGCAAGGACAAAACAAGAAGCTACTAATTTGATTAGAGCACAGTATGGCCGTGATACTCAGATAATTTATGTAAGGCGAGCACTATGAGAGTTAACGAGCTTACAGGATGGAAAATTGGCGGCAATAAAAAACGTGCAACTGTAAAGAAAAAACCTGAAAAATTTGAACCCAGTATTCATGATAAAATTACTGCACGTAGACAAGCAGCAGCCAAAGGCGATAAAGATGCTTGGAAAAGCAAAAAACAAGTACCTGAACAACAGATAGATGAAATTGCACCTGCATTAGCAACAGCAGCAATATGGGTAATCAAGATGGCTATAAGATACGGTGCATGGCCCGTTATCAAATGGGTGCTAAAAAAACACGGTGGTAAAATAGCAGGCGGTGCAGCAGCAGCATACTACATTGACCAAGGATGGGATTGGGTAGTGTCACAGATTGGTGAAGAATATGCACAGTTGCTTATTGATAATAAATTTGAAATTGGTATGGCAGTTGCTTTAATATTAGGTGCAGTTGCACTTAAAAAATTCTTTGAAGGCAAAGGTAAAGCAATGATGGCCAAATACCAAGAAGAAAGTGTAAAAGAAGAATACAAAAAAGGTCCTGCAGGACAATGGCGTAATAAAGGCCCAAAGGCAAAACGTCCTGCAAAGCGTGGCGATTTAGTTGGAGGCGGTGCATGAAAATTTCAGATATTCTAGTAGAAACCAGTGCAGGAAGTATAGCAGTAGTGAATGCACCTGTTGGAAATTTAATTAAACGTGGCAAATATGGCGCTCCAGAAGCACCACAAAAGAAAGACAAAAACGGCACAGTTGTAAATGCGCTAGACCAAAAAACAAATATAATGGGTCACAAGAAAAAACGATAAATAATAGCAAGAACTCCGGAGATAAAAATGGCTAAAGATACACATTGTTCAGATAAATGTTGCGGCGCAGACGTAAAAGCAGAAGATTGCACATGTCCCCCAACTTGTAAGCATTGTAACTGCAATGCAGTAAGCGAAGGTCTTGCTGATATGGCAGACATGACAGAACGTGATCACGAAGTACAAATGGCACGTGCCGAATTGTATAAAATTGCAAAGTATGCTCTTAAATTACATGATATGCTAAAAGGTGTTTCGGAGGCCGAAGGTATTGAAGGTTGGATGCAGAGCAAGATTACTAAAGCAGCAGACTACATGGGCAGTGTATATCACACAATGGATTATGATATGGCCAGCGGTGGTGAAAGCAAAAAGACTTTCAAAAGCACAATGAGCGAAGCTGATGCAAAAGCATACAAAAACACATTAGCAGAGCGTATGACTCAAAAAAAAAGTGAACTAAGTGAGCTAGACGCTGATACACTTTACAAATACTTCAACAAAGCATACGATGATGTAAGTGATAGAGATCCTAAAGATCCAAAACGTGCAAAGCGTAGAGCTTTTATGAAAAAAGCAGCAGCACAACACAACAAGAAAAAAGGTTGGGAACGCCCACAGGGTGTTAAAAAGTCTGCAGGCGATGCAAGCAAAAGTGCAGCAGCACTGGCTAAACATCTTGCTAAAAAAGATATGCGAACAGACGAATACACAGCACAGCAGCGTATACAAGCAGCAAAAGATAAAGCAGCAGCAGATAACGCTGAAGCAGATGCATTAGCAGCTCGTAACCGTAAAGAAAAAGAAATTGCTAAACTAATTAAAACTGGCGATGATAGAAAGTTGCATACTGCAAAAGTTGATGCAGAAAGATCAAAACTAAGAAAATCTAGAATCCAATGAAGATCAAAGAAGTAACAGAAAAGGCTCCTCCAGGTAGAGAAAAGCAAGTCAAGAAACTGAAAAAGAAGTTTGACGATCCTGGTGCGCCTTATGCTATTGCTTGGGCACAACACAACAAACACGGTAAGCCAAAGAAAAAATGACCACAGAAAATATTTTTTCAGTTCCATTGTATATTTCTGATGTGACTAACGAGGAAAAAGAAAAAATAAAATCTGCAATCTTAAATCACGATTTCATTTTTATAAAAGGTACAGAACAGGGAGCTGATAGCGATTCTCTTGGAACTGATCAAGATGAAAACTTTTTTAAGTCAGGTGATTTTGAGTTTTTTGAAATGGTTGTGAGAAAACATTTAAGCAACTATCTAAAAAGCGTAGATAGTGAAATATTAGATTTTGATATTGATGTGGCATGGGTGAATAAAACGCCAAAAGGAATGAATATACAAACTCATAATCACAGAGATGTAGATATATCATGTGTATACTATGTGCAAACAAACGGTGACGACGGAGATCTTGTTTTGTATAGTCCCAATCCTGCACTTGATACATCAAGATGGATAGGTAAAGGGAGCCAAGTTAGAATAAAACCCAAAGAAGGACAACTGATATTTTTTCCTTCTTGGTTATTGCATTCAACAACGCTAAATAACACTAACAACGAAAGAATAAGTGTTGCAATAGATTTTATGGAAACAAAATAATGAGACCTACACAAACTGACACATACAATCTTACTCCAGTTCCATCAAGCAGTAAAGCGTATGAAAAACAGCTTGTGCGTCATGCTAAAGAATGGGATACAACCTACAATCTAGCAAGTACATTCAACTGTTCACATTGTAAAAAATGGACACAAAAAGATAAATCGTCTACAAATGTAAAAACACCTCCTACTAATATCGATTTAAACTATAATGGATATTGTAATGTCTTAAAACAAGATACACAGGGTATGCAAGTCTGTAACTTGTTTATGGCAAATCACTTGATAAAGATACCTGACAACGATAAAAGACCTGAAAATGCTTGGGGTCCAAAGGACAACAGATGAAACTGGTTAACCTTTATCCAGAGTTTGCTGAAAATCCTTATCTCACTAAACCTATTGAACGACTTAAAGTTGAGACATTACCATTCAAAGATTTTGACAAAGATGGTTATGAAGTTCCTACTCCTCTTGAATATCTACATTACGAAATAAATGACGTAGAAATAAATAGAGAAATACAGTATCACATTGCACCTGCACAAGAATGGTACACAGATATTGAACAAAGCGAACACGGACTTGTACTAGATCATTGCATGTTGTTAACTCGTTATGCATTTGCAGGAGAAGCAAGAGAGCAGCTAGAAGAAGTAAAACAAAATCGTCCTATACTACAAAAACTATTAAATATCAAACCTAAATGGGGTATTGACTTTTCCTTAGACTATGTAACACACGACATAGTAATGGAAGTAATACACATAGAACAAGATTTTGATAATATAGACGAAGCACAAGCTGCAAAGGAACGTCTTGAAAGTATAATAGATAACACAGACTGGTTTGACGGAGCAATGCGTCTATATCAGCGCAAAGACGAATGGATCAATCTTTCGAGCGACGATCATTCAGATTACAAAGCACAGTTTTTTGGTTGGCACAGAGCTTTTGACAACAAAAAAGTTTTCAACATAGCGTAACCTTGTTAAATACCTTATGTTTTATTATCCATACGAGCAAAGTTTTCTTCAACGACTGAATGGAAAAATTAGCAAATCTCCCACATTAGAGCATATGGTTAGCAACCTGCACTTGCCAGAGTTTTTAAGCAAGTTGTGCATAGAGTCAAGCAATATCATTCTCGATGATTTAAAACATATTTCAAATGAAACTGTTTATTATTTTTGTCCAACAGAACCTTTGCCCTTTGTTACACCTGACTTTATGGAACAGGCAAATAAGTTGTGCAAAACAAATAACAATCATTTTTATATAGTACATAACAATCTACTTGATGATTTGGAAAACTATTATGGTACATTTTCACATATACATTTTATCAACAACATGATATTGAATGTCGGTAGAGCATATGTGGAAAGTTTGCAGTATATCAAAATGGATAAAACATATGATTTTGATAAGGCTTACATAAATCTCAACAACAAAGGTAGATACAATCGGTATTTGCTTATTGACGAGATTTACAAACACGGTTTGGAATCACACGGTTACATCAGTTGGGATAGCAAACAATCAACAGAAGACTTGTTGCACTACAGCATTGACTACAAGTTACAATACTTTAACGGCAAAAGAATACAACTAGATAATAATATCAACTATTTAGACGAATCTATAAACTCAAGAGGATTGATAAACATTTGCAGTGAGGTTCAAGAGTATTGGTTTTATGTAAAAAATATCAGTGAAAAAACCATGTATGCATTGATGACAGAAAAACCGTTTGTAGTTATAGGAGGACAAAATAATAACACTGTGTACAAGGACTACGGATTTGAAATATATGATGAACTATTTGATTACACATTTGATGCAAATGATAGTTTGGAACAAAGGATAAAAGGTGTAGTTCAAAATCTAAAATATATTTCACAACAAGATTACAACAAACTGTACAACAGTGTGCGTGACAAAACCATACATAATAAAAAACAGTTTTTGCAACTAGTGCAAAAACAGCTGGAATACAGCAAAGACTTGATTTCACTGTTGAGCAAGGATAGCGATCATCCTGATATGATCAAACACAAAGGATACTACAATGGCGTCATTCAGTTACTGGAGAACTAAAAGGTATCTCGACAGTGTAGGTGAAGGCTTTTGCTTGGAAAAATGGCACAGCAATACTGTGCATTTAGGCACAGGTACAGAGCACGGCTGTCATCATGTAGCGCCTGTCAAAATACCGCTAGAAGAAATCAAAAACAATCCTTATGCATTATTCAACCACTCTCATAAAAGACAAGTCCGTCAAGAAATGCTACAAGGTAAAAAACCAGACGAATGTGCATACTGTTGGAGAGCAACAAAAACACAAGATAGGGTGCTACAAAGCAGCAAGTATTACAACTGGGAAAACAGAGATCAGGCCACCGGCGAATACAGTTTGCCCAAATATCTAGAAGTGAGTTTAGGAAACACTTGCAATCTAGCATGTGCATACTGCGGTCCTAGTTTCAGCAGCAAATGGGCAAGCGAAATAAAACAACATGGAAATCTGCATCATATAGGTTATGTACCAACTATTACCAAAGATAATCCTTATAAAAAAGCGTTTATGGAGATATGGCCTAACTTACATCCTGGATTAGAAGAGTTGAGATTCACTGGTGGCGAACCTTTGCTGTATCATGAAATATTTGATCTCATAAAAGATGTTAATGAAAAATGTGATGTTATCATTAACACAGGATTGGGAGTTCCAAAAGATTTACTGGAAAAGTTTTTAGAGAAATCCTCACATATTGACACAGTGATATTTGCTATCAGTGGAGAGAGTGCAGGTGCTCAAGCGGAGTACACTAGACACGGTATCAACTACAACGACTTTTTGAAAAATGTTGAGTTGATATCAAAACAGCACAATGCTGATATAGAACTGATGACGGTTTACAATGCACTGTGTCTAGAATCATACACTGATTATATTTCAGATATGCAAAACATTGCCAAAGTAGATATAGGTGTAAGTGAACTCACTACACCCAGTTTCTTACATCACAGTCTGTTTGATGTAAATAAACAGCATCATTTAGATTTTTTAAAAAAGCACAACTCTAAAGCACACAGTCAGCTGGAAAGTATCTTGACAAAAGAACAAAAATATGATATAGTAGTTGAGCGTGAAAATTTTAAAAGATTTGTGAATGCTTACGATCAGCGTAGAAACACAGATTTTACACAAACATTTAAAGTATTAGGAGAACTTATATGAGCGACAGAGTTTATGGCACAGAAGAAAAAGCAAAACTAGAGAGACTTATTCGCGAAGGAGTTACAGTCCAACAGGAGATTGAAGATTTGCAAGGTGGCTTAAAAGAAACTATTAAAGCAGTTGCCGAAGAACTCAATGTAAAACCCAGTCTTATTAACAAAGCAATCCGTGTTGCTAAAAACCGTGATTGGGGACGCCATCAAGACGAGTTTGAAGATTTGGAAACCATTGTTGCTATCACAGGTTACGACAAAGACGCATAATGCATCTAGTTACTGCTCCAGACAAATATGGAAAACATAATCCTTCATTTGAAGAGATTATGGTATTAAATCCTGATAATTTGCATTTTTTAGAATGGTGCGAAGAAGGTGAGGATATTGAAACTGTACTTGAATATGCTAGTCCTCAAGTTGAAGACTATATTAGAAGACTGATAGAAGAAGATAGATTTCACTATCATTGCAATGCATTAAATGATGGCGTGCAAAAGCAATCGTACCACAAAGTCTGGGCTAACAGTGATTTGTTTTTTGCATGGCAGACGCCTGTAAAAACAAATGTTAATGCTAAAAAACTTTTCCACTGTCAAGCATATGTCACCAAGTATCACAGAGATCTGTTTTTTGATGCAGTTTACAAAACAAAACTAGACAAAGTAGCAACACTTGCATATAGCCAAGTTCAATACGAAGGCATTGAAAAATATGCAGACTATGTGCGCAAAGAATATGTGTGGCAAGAAAAATACAAACAGTATTACACAGCATTTGAAGGACATGATGCCGATTTAGTGCATGATGAAAAAAGCAATCCTGCACCACCACTAGAAGTATGGAATCAAAGTGCTGTAAATATCGTGCCAGAAACATTTTATCACCGCATAGGTATTACAGAAAAAACTTATCATTGCATGTTGTTTGAAAAACCTTTTCTAATGCTTAACGGACAACATAGTCACAAGTATTTGCAAATAGAAGATTACAAACTGTATGACGATGTGTTCGATTATTCATTTGATAGCAAAGACAAAATAGAAGATAGAGTTTTCGATATAGTAGAGCAGCTGAAAGATTTACAAAACAATGACTATGCTAACCTTTATAAAAGTTTGTATGAAACTGTGCTACACAACAAGAAAACCTACATTAGGCATTTGCTAGAAGAACCATTGCCCGAACTGTTTGAATACAAGAATGCTGTGTTTACACCCGAAGCAGATAAGATAATGCAAGGCATTCTCAAGGCAAAAAAACAAGCAGCAGATATTAAAATTTAATCTTTTTTGTAGCCATTGGAAATATAGGATGTGTGTCATCACAGCCAGGACACAACGTGCATTGAGGAATAGGCCGATTGTGATTAGCAAAAAATGCATCAAGTTCTTGTTTTGTACTGAAAGGATCACCTGCACGATATTGTTTTAATAAATCTACAGCTCGTGGTTCGATGCTAAACTGTAAAAACAAGTCATCTTTTAATGCAGTCAAATGACATTGGTATAGTTTACCTTTGTGAAAAAAGTTACAGGGTTCATCTTCTCCAATGCACAACTGATAAGCATCATTTATGTTGCTGTGATGCAAATACCAAGTTTTATCCTGTATATGGTCAATAGCATTTTTTATAAAATAATAAGTGGTTTCTAAAACTGCCAGTCGCTGTCGTGTTTTCCTATCATAGTACTCAATGCCTTCATCAACTTTGACTGTTTTATATTTGCGATCTTTGATTATTTCGTGTAAGTTGTGTTTTATTTCATCATACATGGCAGGATCATGTACACAAATATTTAGATAGTATCCAGTGTCTATTATCTGCCGAGCAAGGTCGGCTTTGGTGCCTAATAAAGTTCCGTTAGTAGCAACATAGTGTTCTTCTGCATCCGGCCAAAGTTTTTTCAGTTCTAGAACCCATGTCATAATATCAGGATTTGTAAATGGTTCTCCGCCATGCACTGTGACTATTTCAATGTCAACAAGTTCACTCCACTTGGTGTAATAATCTGCATAGTCTGCAAACTTGACATGTCCTCTAAAGTTGTAGTTGTTGAAACTTTCACACCCATCACAGGTTAGATTACAAGTATTGGTAATATTGAACGCTGCATCTTCTATCACATGCTTTCTCATAACATATTTATATACACACTCGATGGACTAAATATTTTCCATGCATTATGTTGTTACATTAGATAATATAAACGATCCAACAGGGTTAGACACAGATGTTCCCGACGATGCCACACATTTGCATTTTTTGTATTGGGAAGAAGAAGCCCATACAAAGCAAGAAATGCTGTATTTCATCAGTGGCAATGCAAAAAAACTTGTACAAAAAAATGCATACACATATCACTGCAATATACTAGGCCCAAAACACATCGAAAACACTGCCAACTATCAAGCATGGCCTGATTACGATTTGATATTGGCATTTCAAAAGCCTAGAAAAATCAAGCACGATATTGTATATAAGTTTTGTTGTATGCAAAACAGTTTGGGATATCATAGAGATTACATATGTGATAAACTATATGGCAAAGACGGTTTGTTATCATACAATGAACTCAACAGCGATGAAGGATACCTATACGAAAAGTATTTAGAAGACTGCAAACGCTATCCGCTGTGCGAGAAAAAATGGCAAGGACAAATACCAAAGTTTTTACCATGGAGCGATCACGACAAAGATTTTGTCGTAGAATATGCAGACAATCCGCCTCCACCTTTGGACTATTGGGAAAAGTGTTTGATTAATATTGTAACTGAAAGCTATTTTGATATACTTGATATCACAGAAAAATCATTCAGCAGCGTTATACACGGTAGACCAACTGTGATTGTTGGTGCTGAAAATGTTAATAAATATCTTTTTGATACATATGGACTTGAACCGTTGCCTGGCATAGATTACAACTTCGATGCATATGAAAATCTCACAGACAGAATAGACGATTTGTGCGAACAGATAATCCACAAAGATTTTGACGAACAAAAAATGCTAAAAACAGCAAAATATAATCAACAAGCATTGATAAAATATATTGCCAATATGCCACTTCCGCAAGTGCTTGATAGTGCAGCAGTGTTCAGTGAAAACAGTGAAAAAATTAAACAGCGTATTCGCAAAATACAACACTTGACAAAAAATCTTGTCAGTGTATAATAAACTTAAAAGGAGAAATCATGATTCAAACCAAAGTGCCAGTTTGTTGGCAAGACCAAAACTTTTACAGTTTACCATATGAGAGTGCAGGCGGATATGGGCAAGATGAGTACATCATGTATGGACATGATAACTACAAAGCTATTATTAATAATGATGTTGTTGTAGGCAAAAAAGAAGACATGCCAGATTTCATTTATCAGGTTATTGAAGACTTGCCTGATCACGATCATTACGAAGTGGCATTTTACAGAACACCTCCTGCAAACATTTTGCCCGTCCACAAAGACATGTATGCCAAGTTTATGGTAATGCATGATATTAAAGATGTTGATCAAATCACACGATACATTGTGTTTTTGGAAGATGCAAAACTAGGACACATGTTCCAGATTGAAAAAACTGTTTTTGCAGACTGGAAACGGGGCGATGTTATTGGATGGAAAGGCAGCACACCACACGCAGCGTACAACATGGGTATTGAACACAGATATACACTACAGGTTACAGCATATGACAGATAAAGTTGTTGTAGGGTTAGACCAAAATCAAGAACTAGAAGCAGATATTGTAAAACTATGTTACACAAACAACGAAGTTAATGTTCTTAACTATATGGAAGAAGGTTACAGTAAAGACGATATCATAGAACTTGTTGACAATGATACTTTCACTGATTTTGTTGAAAACTACACATTCAAACTGCATTGCACTCATTTGGATCCTTACACCGATAAAGAAGATATCCACGAAGAGTTTCCGGGCTATATGATGCTTACAGGTATACAACCTTTAAAGTATGAAAAAAATATTGAAAAGTTTTTTTGTTGTCAAAATCTAAGTTTGGGATATCATAGAGATTACCTTTTAGATAAACTATGGGATGCAGACTTGTTTAAAGATGGATATATCAGTTATTGGCAAGCAAAACAAGGCGATGACGACGATAACTTGTATGCAAAATATTTAAATGACATAAAAAATAAAACACTGCATCGTAAATGGCAAGATCAAATATATAAATGGTTTGATTATGAAGAATACGAAGACAGATTAGTTTATGATTATTGGGACAATCCTCCGCCACCGCATAAGACATGGAACGCAACTGTATTTAACATAGTAACTGAGAGCTATTTTGATGTTCCAACACATAACACAAAATATCTAAGCGAAAAAACATATAGTTGTCTATTTCAAGCACAACCATTTGTACTAGTAGGATGTCAGCATCAACACAAATATCTGCAGGATGCTGGATTTTTATTATATGATGATGTTTTTGATTATAGTTTTGATGCATTACCCACAATAGAACAAAGAATTGATGCATTAGTTGATCAAATAAAAAATCTAAATAACACTTGGGCACTGCAAAAACGACTTGAAGAAAGAGCATTTAAAAATCAAGAGATTATTTTTAAAAAAATACAAAATATGGAACTTCCAGACATATTGTTCAGCAATGAGCACAGGTTTTTACCATATGCAAAAAAGCACAGAGATGATATTTTCTATGCTAAAACATTTGTAGACAAATATGTGTAACTGTGTTAAAATAAGTTTTATTAGGAGAGTCCATGCCATATGTAGATGCATTTTTTGACAGAGACGCTGACATCATTCGTTGTGTAGAACGCAAGGAAGGCAAGCGTCTATATAATGAATATCAAGCAAAATACACATTCTACTATGAAGATCCACGTGGCAAATACAAAAGTATTTTTGGAGACCAACTTCAACGTGTAGTATGCAAGAATACAAAAGACTTTCGCAAGGAACTTGCTATCAACAAAGGCAAGAAAATGTTTGAGTCTGACGTAAATCCAATATTCCAATGTTTGAGTGAAAACTATCTTAACCAAGATGCACCAAAGTTGAATGTGGCGTTTTGGGATATCGAGACTGACTTTGATCCAGACAGAGGTTTTGCTCCAGTAGAAGATCCGTTTATGCCAATCACTGCTATTACAGTGCATTTGCAATGGCTGGATATGTTGATTACAGTTGCAATGCCGCCAAAAGGTTTGCCATTTGAAGAAGCAGCAGCAATGTGCAGAGAACGTTGGGGCGAGCAGTGTATACTGTTTCCAAACAGCAAAGAAGGCGAAGGTGATATGCTGGAAGCATTCCTTGACTTGATTGAGGATGCAGATATCCACAGTGGTTGGAACAGCGAAGGTTATGATGTTCCATACACTATCAACAGAATACAACGTGTGTTAAGCAAGGATGACACAAGACGTTTTTGTTTGTGGGGACAGTTGCCCAAGCGTAGAGAATATGAAAAGTTTGGCAAGATGAGTGAAACATATGACACTATTGGCAGAGTACATATGGACTATCTCAACTTGTATCGCAAGTACACTTACGAAGAACGTCACACATATAGACTAGATGCTATTGGTGAAATGGAAGTTGGCGAAAACAAAACTGTGTATGAAGGCACACTTGATCAACTTTACAACAACGACTTTGAAAAGTTTATTGAATACAACAGACAAGACGTTGCATTGCTTGACAAACTGGACAAGAAACTGCGTTTTATTGATCTTGCAAATGAGATTGCACACGACAACACAGTGCTACTACAAACAACAGCAGGCGCAGTTGCAGTTACAGAACAGGCGATTGTTAATGAAGCACACAGACGTGGTATGCAGGTGCCTAACAGAGTGAATCATGAAGGCAACACAGCAGCAGCAGGTGCTTATGTTGCGTTTCCAAAGAAAGGCGTGCATGAATGGATTGGATCAATGGACTTGAACAGTCTATATCCAAGTATTATTCGTGCAATGAATATGGCACCAGAAACTATTGTAGGACAAATACGTCCAGACTTAACAGATGCGTTTTTGCACGATGCAATGACATTGCAAAAGAAGTCATTTGCAGGTGCTTGGGAAGGTAAATTTGCAACACTAGAATATGATGCTGTAATGGAACAGCGCAAAGATGTTGCACTAACACTAGACTTGGAAGATGGTAGTAGTCACGTGTTAAGTGGTGCAGAGATTTACAAACTTATTTTTGACAGCAACCAACCTTGGATGCTAAGTGCTAACGGCACTATCTTTACAACAGAAGTAGAAGGTGTTATTCCAGGACTGCTAAAAAGGTGGTATGCTGAACGCAAAGAACTACAAGCCAAAATGCGCAAAGCTATTGACGCAGGAAACGACACAGAGATTGCGTTTTGGGACAAAAGACAACTTGTTAAAAAGATTAACTTGAACAGCTTGTATGGTGCTATTTTGAATCCAGGGTGTAGATTCTTTGATAAACGTATTGGACAATCCACTACACTAACTGGTAGACAGATTGCAAAACACATGGCTGCGGAAGTTAACAAGATTATCACAGGCGAATATGACCATGTTGGTAAAGCTATTATTTACGGCGATACAGACTCGGTTTACTTCAGTGCGTATCCTGTTCTAAAAAATGAGATCAAAGCGGGTGATATTCCTTGGGGTAAAGACAATGTGATTACACTGTATGATCAGTTGTGCGAACAAGCAAATACAACGTTTCCAGACTTTATGGCAAGAGCATTCCATTGTCCACGTCCACGTAGTGAAGTTATTGCAGCAGGTAGAGAAGTTGTTGCAGATACAGGATTGTTTATTACAAAGAAGCGTTACGCAGTGCGTGTGTATGATCTAGAAGGCAATCGTACTGACAAAGACGGTAAGTTGGGTAAAGTTAAAGCTATGGGCCTGGACTTGAAGCGTAGTGATACTCCAGTGTTTATGC
>Ga0255782_10002532_pt1 | contig 14507 bp, 12 predicted proteins | sample 101ome_26_FD_179980 | JGI IMG/M metagenome (GOLD analysis project Ga0255782, IMG submission 179980) | Coastal salt marsh microbial communities from the Groves Creek Marsh, Skidaway Island, Georgia - 101408AT metaG (version 2) | ecosystem: Environmental > Aquatic > Marine > Intertidal zone >...
TCTATTTTTAATCTTTGTGCAAGAGAATTTATAATTTTTTTTATGACATCATGTTGCGGCTTTTGGTTAACTAAAATTTCTAACGACCAATTATCATTTTGATGAAATTCTCCTAGATTATCATTGATTAAATTAACTTTTCTTTTCAGTTTAGGTGTAGTGAATGATTTTTTTATATCAAACAAGCTTGAAGAAACATACCCATCTATTGTTTCAACATGCTCCGTAAAAATATTTTTATATTTATCTTCAACTATTAAGCTTATCTTCCAAAGATCCATAATATTAATCAACTATTTTTACAAAACTAGCTATTACTCTCTTTTCTCCTGCCTTATCAAAACTGATATTTAACTTATCTCCTTCAGATGAGAGAATTAGACCCATTCCAAATTTTTGATGAAATACCCTTTGTCCATTCTTAAAATCAACATTTAAGTTTAAATTGTTCTGGTTTATTTTTGTTTGTTTATATACATCTAAAACGTTAATACCCTTTTTTTTTGCTCTAAAATAACCCGGGCCATAAGAAAAATTATCATTATTAACTTCAAAGTTGATTTGATTATAACTTGAAGCTTCTGCACCCAAGTTACCTTCGATATTTTCATTTAAGTCATTTTTTGGTAATTCACTTATAAACCTGGATGGAATAGATCCTTGCCACAACCCATGTATTTGTCTATTAGCTGCAAAAGTTATGAATAATCTTTTTTTTGCACGAGTTATACCAACATATGCTAGCCTTCTTTCCTCTTCTAAACCAGCTAAGCCTAATTCATCAATTGATCGTTGACTTGGAAACAAACCTTCCTCCCATCCTGGTAAAAAAACCGCATCAAATTCAAGGCCTTTAGCCGCATGTAATGTCATTAGAGATACTTCTCCAGCTTCAGCTTCATTATCACCATCCATAACAAGAGAAATATGCTCCAAGAAGCCAGAAAGATTTTCAAAGCCACTCATTGCATTAATTAGTTCTTTTAAATTTTCTAACCTTCCCTCACCTTCAATTGATTTTTCATTTTGCCAGTGAGATATGTATCCTGATTCTTCAAGAACTTTTAGGGCTAAGTCAGTGTGTGGAATTGTTTTTTCTTGATGTCTCCAATTATTAAATTGATTTATTAAAGCCTCTAGTGTTCTCTTAACATTTGGCCTTAATTCGTCTGTCATGAGTAATTCTTGTGAGGCCATAAAAAATGAAATATTATTTTTTCTAGCGTATGAATGAATTAAGCTTGTTGTATTGGTACCTAATCCCCTTCTTGGTACATTAATTATCCTCTCTAAAGCCAAATCGTCATTGGGTTGTTGCACTACTCGTAAATAAGCTAATGCATCTCTGATTTCCAATCTTTCATAAAACTTTGCACCAATAACTTTGTAAGGTATTCCAATATCTACAAATCTTTCCTCAAAAAATCTAGTTTGGTGACCTGCTCTAACCAACACAGCCATTTGATCATACTTAAATCCCAAAGAAAAAAGTTTTTCAATCTCATTACTAGTCTTTTTTGCCTCTTCTATTCCATCCCAAACAGAGATCAGATCTATTTTTTCACCTTTTTCTAAAGAAGTTTTAAGGCTCTTACCAAGCCTTTCTTTGTTATTAATAATTATACTATTGGCTGCGTCTAAAATTCTACCAGTAGATCTATAATTCTCTTCAAGTTTAATGACGTTAGCCATTGGATAATCTTTTTCAAATCTCAGTATGTTTCCAACTTGAGCTCCACGCCATCCATAAATCGATTGATCATCATCGCCAACACAACAAATATTTTTTGTTTTATCAGCGAGTAGCTTAAGCCATAAATATTGAATAGTGTTTGTATCTTGATACTCGTCAACTAAAAAGTGTGATAATTTAGAATGATATTTATCTAAGATGTCCGGGTGTTTTGTAAAAATTTCTAAGTTATATAGAAGTAAATCTCCAAAATCAGCCGAGTTCAATGTTTTTAGTCTTGTCTGATAAATTTTATAAATTTGTTTTGCTTTCCCATTAGCAAAAAAATCATTGTTAGAAATTTTGGAATCTTCGTGAGTATAGCCTTTATCCTTCCAGGAGGATATCAAAGATGACATTGATTTAGGTGTGAATTTTTTTATATCAATATCTTCATCAAGCATTATTTGTTTTAGGAGCCTGGCTTGGTCATCTGTAGTAATAATAGTATAATTAGAATTTAAACCAACTAAATCTGCATTTTCTCTTAGTATGCGTGCACCTATTGAATGAAATGTTCCTAACCAAACAGAATTTGCCATTGGGCCAATTAATTCTTCAAGTCTAATTCTCATTTCCTTAGCGGCTTTATTAGTAAAAGTAACAGCAAGAACTTTCCATGGTTTTGTAGTATTGCTGTATAATAGATTTGCTAATCTTGCTGTCAAAACTCTTGTTTTGCCGGTACCTGCACCAGACAAAACTAACAAAGGGCCGTTTAAATTATTAACTGCCTCTTTTTGAGGATTATTTAAATCAATATAGGATTTATGATTATGAAAATTGTTCATTATTAAAGATTGATTTCTATTTCACTCTACAAACTCTGTTTTTAACATATAGATTGTTTAACTTGTACAAAATTTGTAAATAAATAATAATGAGTAAAGATGTATATAACTAAGCTAGTAATATAGAATGAAAATATCATATTTATTATCATATAAGACTATTGTTTTAGTGCTTTTTTTAATTTTGAGTGGCTGTTCTAACAAAAATATAACCATCTCAGAAATTAAAGATCCCCTTGAAAATATAAATAGAAAAATATTTCATTTTAATAGATCAGTTGATGAAAAAGTTATTTCTCCAATCAGCGCCTCCTATAAAAAAATAACACCACCCTTAACTAGAAAAGCTATAAGCAATCATATAGATTGGTTGGATACACCATCAACAATACTTAATAGTTCACTTCAAGTAGATTTTAAGAATTCAATATTAGCCTCTGCAAAATTTTTATTGAATGGATTGACACTCGGTTTTTACGATTTAGATAATGGAGAGACAGTAATTAAAGATAGAGATTTTGGTTCAACTCTGGCAAAACTAAATGTTCCAGAAGGACCATTTTTAATGGTCCCTTTTATAGGCCCTAGAACCACAAGAGATTTTACCGGAACCATTTTAGACACAAATATTACGTCTAATATTTCTTCTCAAGATTTAAATAATTTAAAATTAATTGAAATTCCTATCGACACAATAGACACAAGAGCTAGACTCTCTAAAACAATTGATAATATCTATGAATCAGCTGATCCATACATCAAGCTAAGATCATTTTATATTCAAAACAGAAGAAATGTCGTATACGATGAAAAATATTCTGATCTCAAAAACAAAAAGGCAGACGAAGAATTTGAAAAATTATTGGAATAAAATTAAAAAAATATTTGTTTTCCTATTTTTATTTATATCTCCACTATTTGTCCATAACTCATATTCTGATGATATAAAAAATGGAGAACATGTTATCCAAGAATTAATAGCAAAAACCCAAAAGCATGCTTTAGAGACAATTCATCTTTCTTCTGAAGAAAGGTCAAAAAAGATAACACCAATAATTCAACAATACCTTAATTTAAATTTTATGGCCAAGGCCACAACAGGAAGTTTTTGGAATAAGGCAACTAATGATGAAAAAATAAAATATGAATTAGCATTGCTTGATCAAATTATTAATACAGTCGAAGAGCATTTAAATACTCTTGCAACATTATCTTACAAACCTATTAAATCTGAGTTCAGAGGTAAAAAATTGCTTTATATAACTGGAGTAATTGAAGATAAAAGTAAAATCAAACCTCCTATTAATTTATTATGGAAACTTTCAAAAGGTAAAGATGAAGCCATAAAAATTCTTGACTTAGAAATAGAGGGAATATCTTTAATTCGCTCTCATAAATCAGAAACAATGTCAATCTTGAGAAAAAATAAAGGCGATTTCAACGATTTAATAGGAAAGCTTAAAATCAAAAAATAATTTATCTTGTAATTGGTTTATATTTCATTCTTTTAGGATTCAAAGCTTCTGCACCTAATCTTCTTTTTTTATCATTCTCGTAATCTTGGTAATTTCCTTCAAACCACTCTACATGACTATTACCCTCAAAAGCTAATATGTGAGTAGCAAGTTTATTTAAAAACCATCTATCATGAGAAATAACGACAACACAGCCAGAAAATTCTAAAATCGCTTCTTCTAATGATCTCAAGGTATCCACATCTAGATCGTTTGTTGGCTCATCGAGTAATAATACATTCCCAGGTATTTTTAGCGTTCTTGCTAAGTGAACTCTATTTCTTTCCCCTCCAGACAATTGGCTGACAATTTTTTGTTGATCAGAACCTTTAAAATTAAACTGCCCCACATAAGCCCTACTTTGAATAGTTTTTTTACCAATCTGGATTTCATCCAGTCCATCACAAATAGATTCCCAAACATTTTTTTCAGGCTTTAAAACATCCCTAGTTTGATCAACGTAGTTTAAACTAACAGTCTCACCAATTGAAATTTTTCCATTATCCGGTTTTTCTTCTTGTGTAATAAGCTTAAATAATGTTGTTTTTCCTGCCCCATTTGAACCAATTACACCCACAATACCACCAGGTGGGAGTTTAAAAGAAAGCTTGTCTATTAATAATTTTTCTCCAAAAGATTTACTAACATTTTCAAAATTTATAACTTCATTCCCTAATCTTGGTGCAGGAGGAATGACAAGATTTCCAACATTGACTTCTTTTTTATATTCTCTAGCAACAAGCTCTTCGTAGGAAGATATCCTTGCCTTTGATTTAGCTTGTCGAGCACGAGGTGCTGCTTTAATCCATTCTAACTCTTCATTTAATTTTCTTTTTCTTGCTTCTTCAATTTTTCCTTCTAATTCTAACCTTTTTTGTTTTTGTTCTAACCAACCTGAATAGTTACCTTTATAGGGAATACCTTCACCTCTATCTAATTCTAAAATCCATCCTGCTACTTCGTCTAAAAAATATCTGTCATGAGTAATTGTGACTACTGTTCCAGGAAAATCATGAAGAAACCTCTGAAGCCATGCAACTGACAAAGCATCTAGGTGGTTAGTTGGTTCATCTAATAATAAAAAATCTGGATTTGATAGTAGTAACTTAGCTAGTGCTACTCTTCTTTTTTCACCCCCAGATAAATGACTAATATTTTCAGATGCGGGTGGCAAGCTTAGTGCATCCATTGCTATTTCTGCTTTGCGATCTAAATCCCAAGCATCCATATTATCTATCATCTCTTGAAGTTCGGCTTGTTTTAAAATTGTTTCATTCATTTCATCTTCAGACAAATCTTCTGCAAATTTTAGAGAAATATTATTAAAATCATCAACTAACTTTTTAGCCTCTGACATGCCCTCCATTACGTTTTCGTAAACATTTAATTTATCATTAAGTTCAGGTTCTTGGGGCAGATAACCAACTTTAATTCCGTCAGCAAGTAAAGCTTCCCCATTATAATCTTTATCTAAACCAGCCATAATTTTTAATAACGTAGACTTACCTGCACCATTACCACCTAACACACCTATCTTAGCACCTGGTAAAAAAGATAAGCTTATATCTTTAATGACTTGCTTACCTCCTGGATAAACCTTATTTAGTTTATAGGTTGAAAAAATATATTGTGGGGTGTTCATAATTTACCTCTAATTTAAGTGTATATTATTTTGATAAAATATTAATTTTTTTTGATATTAAGTTAATAATAATTTTTCATTTCTCAATTATATTTGTATAAACATAACATGATAAATACGTTTCCTATTTGGCTTATTATAATAGACTATATATTTGGTTTTATAATGATAATTTTAAGCCTTAAGTTTATTTTAAATCTTTTTATAAACGAAGACAGTAAATTAAGTATCTTCCTTTTTTTCAATAAGTTAACATCACCAATTGTTAATGCAACATCTAAAATAACACCAAATTTTATCGTGGCACCACTAAAACCACTTTATCTTGCCTGGATAATACTTATGATTAGGCTTTACTTTCTTCCAATATTAATTGGATATTCATACTTAGGAACATTTGCTTTTGTTTTTGAGAAAAATATAATATCGATAATTAATGATATAACACTTAATTTAGCCCTTTATCTTAACTACGGAATCTAACATTTAGAACAAAAAGTATTTATTCTTGAAAGTAGCTCATCAATTTCGGATTTTTCAGTTTCAAAAGACGTTACAAATCTCAATATGAAATTATTATGATCTATCCTACTCCATAGGTTTGATATGATATTTAATTTTAGCATTTCTTGATATGTTTTTTTACTAACCTCAAGAAACACTTCATTAGCTTGGGTTGGATAAGCTAATTTGAACTCATTAAACTTAGATAATTCTTTACTTAGATAATTAGCCATAAAATTTGCTTTATCTGCTAAACTAATCCATAGACCATCCTGGAGCCATGCGGTTAATTGAGCTGAAATAAATCTTGTTTTTGATAATACGTGACCAGTTTGCTTAATTAACTTTTCTGCTTCAACAGCAAGCTCTTTATTAAAAAAGATTATGACCTCTGCCGCCATAGCACCATTTTTTGTTGCACCTAAGGACAAACAATCCACACCTACTTTCCATGTGATATCTGCGGGTGACAATGATTTTTGAAATGCTAAAGCATTTGAAAATCTCGCACCATCCATATGTAGAGACAGATTATTATTTTTACAAACTTTACTAATATCTTTTATTTCATCTGGAGTATACGTAGTTCCATTTTCAGCCAAATGAGTAATTGAAACGCCACAGATATAATTTTGTTTACCTTTGAAGTTAATTTCGTCTATTTTCTGAGATAGTTCATTAGCCGTTATTCTTCCTAAGTCATTAGAGATTGGTATTAATTTTCCCCCACATGAAAAAAATTCTGGGGCTCCACCCTCATCTTTATTAATATGTGCTTGAGCATGACATAAAACGCTCCCATAAGAGCGAAGAAAGGACGATAAAGCTAGAGAATTAGACGCTGTACCCGACATCATAGGTATAATATCTAAATCATCTTTTTCAAAAATTTTAGAAATGGTAGATTTGCACTCTTTAGTAAAAATATCATTTCCATAAGGAAGTGTTTTTTCTTTAGAAGCAATAGTAATTGCGTTTAATATTTTAGGATGAATCCCAGAAACGGTGTCTGTTCCAAGAAGTATTTTATCAGTTTTCATTTTAAAATCTTAATTAATTATTTTATTTTCCAAAATTTTTGCCTCTTTTTAGAGTTATAATTGACTGAATCTTTTGTGTTTTAGCATTAAGCACAACCAAAACATTATTACCTTGATAGAGATATCTTAGAAGAATTTCATTATTATTTCCTAAAGATGAAGAAATTAATTGAGCATCTTGTGGTTGAGAAAAAATAAATTCATTGAGAATATTATTTTTGATTTCAGGTTTATTAACTTTTTTTTGTTCATTACCAAGGTTATTGTAACTTTTAGCTAATCCTAAAAATAAGAAAAATATACCAATAATAATTAGAATACCTAAAATTATAGCAATTATTTTAAGAAGTCTTATATTGGACATCAACTTTGATTGATTTTGATTTTTTAGGTCAGAAATATTAGACATGAATAATCCTATTAAAATTTCTCTTTCTGTTAAAGATTTTAATTTACCAATATTACGAATAGATGCATGGGTTACTGAAGCTATTAAAGAAAGTAAGATAGCAACACAAGTTTTAAATAAAAATAATTATCTGTTATCAAGAAACAGGATTAAGAGCCTAATTGAAGGAAAAAATTTAGTCCTTGATGGAATAATAATAGACGATCCTTCTTTTAAGCTTAAGGATGGAAATTTAATTACAGTTTCATTGCCAGAAATTGAAAAAGCTATTCCTTCTGCTGAAAAAATTGATTTAGACATAATCTATGAAGATAATCATTTAATAGTGTTGAATAAAAAAGCAGGAATGGTTGTGCATCCTGCACCAGGATCACCTAATAAAACTCTAGTAAATGCTTTACTTCATCATTGCGGCGAAAGTTTACTAGGAATTGGTGGTATAAAAAGACCTGGTATTGTTCATAGATTAGACAAAAATACTAGTGGTGTTATGGTTGCTGCTAAAACAGAATTAGCCCATGTTGGTTTATCTGATATATTTAGTAATCATAATATTGATAGAGAATATAATGCGATTGTTTGGGGACAGCCTGAAAATAAGGGAATAATTGAAAAACCTATTGGCAGATCAACTACTAATAGGAAAAAAATGGCTATAACTGATAAAGGTAAGATAGCAATAACTAAATGGCAATTATTAGATGTCTACTCACCATTTGCTAGTTTGGTTCAATGTAAACTAGAAACTGGAAGGACACACCAAATACGAGTACATATGTCATCTATAGGCTACAACATAATCGGTGATGATTTATATGGAAAATCTATCTCAAAAAAAAGATATAAAAATAACTCTCTGAAAGAAAAGGTGAAGTTGGTAGAATCTTTTGAAAGACAAGCATTACATGCTACAAAATTATCTTTTGAGCATCCTATTACAAAAAAATATTTAAATTTTAGTAGTGATTTACCAAAAGATATGAGAAATCTAATAGAAATTTTAAAGGGATAGAATTTAAATCTAGTTATTAAAGTCTTTAAAAAATTAATTATATTTACTATATGATAACCAGGAGTACTTAAAATGGCATTTTCAGATTCTACTAGTTTATCATTATTATCACCAGATAATAACTTAGCCAGATATTTAGAGCATATTAAAAAATTTCCGATGCTTGAAGCTGAAGAAGAATACACTTTAGCCAAAGACTGGCTGGACAAAAATGATACTAAAGCTGCACATAAATTAGTTACAAGTCATCTAAGGCTTGTAGCTAAGATCGCAATGGGATATAGGGGTTATGGCTTACCTGTAGCTGATCTTATTGCAGAGGGTAACATAGGCATGATGCATGCCGTAAAAAAATTTGATCCTGAAAAAGGTTTTAGATTAGCAACATATGCCATGTGGTGGATTAAAGCTGCTATACAAGAATTTGTTCTTAGAAGTTGGTCTCAGGTTAAAATTGGTACTACTGCAAGTCAGAAAAAGTTATTTTTTAACCTTCGAAAGATTAAAGGTAAGATTAATGCATTAGAAGATGGTGATTTATCTAACAAGCAAGTTAGTTATATTGCAAAATCTTTAGACGTGTCTGAAGATGACGTTGTAACTATGAATAGAAGAATGCTAGGAGGTGATCATTCTCTCAATTCCCAAGTGAGCAGGCATGATGGAGAAGAAGCCGAATGGCAAGACATGCTAGCTGACCATAGAGAAAATCAAGAAATTGAATATGAGAATTTTCAAGAAAAAAACATCAGAAACAAAATGATGCAACAAGCTTTAGATTTACTGAAGCCAAGGGAAAAAGATATTATAATTAAAAGGAGATTAATTGAACCTCCTAAAACTCTTGAAGATCTCTCCCAAGAATACAAAGTTAGTAGAGAAAGGGTTCGCCAAATTGAAAGTAGAGCTTTTGAAAAATTACAGGAAGCCATGAAAATAAAAGCAAAGGAATTAAAGCTTATAACATCTGAGTAATTCAGCTTTTATCAAATGGATTTTCCAAATAAATAGTATCAGCTCTTTCTGGACTGGTGGAGATGAGAATAATTTTAGAATCGATTAGTTCTTCTATTCTCTTTACGTAATCTTTCGCTTCTTTAGGAAGTTTATCAAAATCCCTAATACCTGCAATACTTCCATCCCATCCATTCATAACTTCATAAATAGGAACTATTTCTTTCTGTTTTTTATTGGAGGTAGGAAGATAATTCAAAGTTTCTGAACCTAATTTGTATCCTACACATATTTTAATTTCCTTAAATCCATCCAGTACATCCATCTTAGTAAAAGCTATACCATTTATATTAGATAGTCTTACAGCCTGTTTTACTAAAACTGAGTCAAACCATCCACACCGTCTTTGTCGACCAGTAACTGTACCAAACTCAAATCCATTTTTACCCAAAGTTTCCCCATCTTCACCATTATCTTCTGTGGGGAATGGGCCAGAGCCAACACGAGTAGTGTAGGCTTTAGTAATCCCTATAGTATAATCTATAGCAGTTGGTCCTGTCCCTGAACCAATTCCAGCTTGAGCTGACACTGTATTACTACTAGTCACATATGGATAAGTTCCATGATCTATATCTAAAAAAGTTCCTTGAGCACCCTCAAATAATATATTAGACGAAGTTTCATTGTATTTTTCTATAACAAGCCAAGAAGGCTGAACATAAGGGGTTATTAATTTTCCTAATTTCAATAATTCATTAACAAAATCTTCTGGGTTTTGTGTATTTTTACCTAAGGCTGATAAGTAAATATTATGATGATCATATACTTTTTTAAGTTTTTCTAATAATTCATTTTCATCAAAAAAATCACATATTCTTATTCCACGCCTTCCCACTTTATCTTCATATGCTGGACCAATACCTCTACCTGTAGTTCCAATTTTATTTAAACCACTTTTGTGTTCTCTTGCTTCATCAACTAACTGGTGAATTGGTAAGATTAAAGATGCAGCGTCTGAAATAATAAGATTATCTGCGGTAATTTTTATATTTTTTTGCTGTAACTGTTCTATTTCCTTAATTAAATGGACAGGATCAATAACCACACCATTTCCTATTAAAACCTTCGTGTTATTTCTAACTATTCCACTAGGTAATAAAGATAACTTAAAAACATTTTCATTAATAACAAGTGTATGGCCAGCGTTATGACCACCTTGAAATCTAACAACTAAGTCTGCCTTTTCTGATAACCAATCAACAATCTTACCTTTACCTTCATCACCCCATTGGGTACCAACTATGACTACATTACTCATTAAAAATCCTTAATTAAAATTCTAAGTCTATATCTCTACAATACGATTGTTTTTCCAAACATGGGTACACTTCATTTTAGAAGCTTCCTTTTCGATATTTGGATTTTGCTCTGAACCAAAAACTACTCTATAACCTTTTTGAATAATTAATTCTGCATCATTCATATTAAAATGTGGAACAAATACTAATTTTTGCTTATTTTTTGTTTTAGATTTAAAATTTAATTTTTCTGTATAAATAGTAAATCCAGTAGCAGTTTCTTTATTAGAGGTTTTATACCTCCCTCCCTTGGCAATTTCACCTTTAAAATCGTCAGAAAAAATTGTAAACGTTAAACCGTTATGATACTTAAAACCTCTATTTTCAAGTAAATCTATAGATAGTTTTGCAATATCATTGTATCTGTCTACTAACTCCAAAACTTCTAAAAAGTAATTTCTAATATTTGAGAGATATTCATCTAATTTAATTTTTTTTAAAGATTTTATTACGTTTGAATGCTCTCCAGTGCATTCCATAAATTCAATAATTATATCTAAATCATTAGATTTTAAATTTTTTATATACTGTATATCTTTTATATCAATTGCTTGATTAATATCACTTTTTAAAGATTGTGATACATTTCTTAATAAATATTTTCTTATTAAAGGAAAATTCATATCTACTGTGATGGAGTCTATGCCTACTGAAGTTAGACCTTTCATACAGACTAAAATTATTTCAGCGTCTACAAACTTTGACTCGGAACCTATAAGCTCAGCACCGACCTGTGTTTTCTGCCGTTCCATATTAAAATTATCACCTTTAACCCTTAGAACATCTCCAGAATAAGATAGTCTAAGTGGTCGAGGCAAATGAGATAACCTTGTTGATGCTATCCGAGAAATTTGAGCTGTAACATCTGATCTTAATGCCATCATTTTTTGGGACAATGGATCCATAATTCTAAAAGTAGAGTCTTTTAAAACTTTTCCTAAACCATTTGAAATAAGAGTATCTTCATATTCAACGAGGGGAGGTTTAACCCTTGAGTATCCGAAGTTAGAAAATACATCTATTAAACTTTCTATTGTTTTAGATTGTAATTCTGCGTTTGGATATAATACATCACTCAAGCCAGCAGGTAACAAACCATTGTCATTTGATGAACTTATCATCTTGATGCCTAAAATTTAAAATTATATTTTGTATAATAAATTTTATAATGTATCTACTAAATTCAATAAATAAAAATGAACTAACTTTGTTCAAAATTGATGGCGTTAACTCTAGCGACTTGAGGTAATGCTCTGATTTTTTGAATTATTTGTTCATCTATACCATCATCTATTTCTACTAGTGCTATTGCTTCACCGCCAATACTTCGACGACCTAAATGAAATGAGGCTATATTAATATTTTGTCCACCCAGCACATTTCCTAAATCACCAATAAAGCCTGGTTTATCATAATTCCTTAAATACAATGCCGATTTAGGAAAGTCTGATTCAATCGGAATTCCCTGAATATTAATAATTCTTGGTTTATTACCTGCTATCAAAGTACCTGAAATAGTCCTTTCACCCTTCTCATGTTTAATTGTAATTTTTAAAAGTGTTTCATAATCACAACGTCTCTCATGTTTAATAGTAGATAAATTAATACCTCTGCTGGTAGCTATCGATGAAGAATTAATATTATTCACAGACACAGATGTTGGCTCTAATATTCCCACCAAGGCACTTGCCATTAAGGGCGTATCTTTAATATATGAAGCTTTTCCTTCAAGCTCTAGTTTAATACTTAATATGCCTTCTTGTGTAACTTGTCCAAGAAACGAGCCAATAAGGTATGCAAGCCTAACATAAGGTTTTAAAATTGGAGCTTCTTTTGAAGTTACATTAGGATAATTGAGTGCATTAACAACAGCTCCAGTATTCAAATAGTCTGACATTTGTTCAGCTATTTGTATAGCAACATTTTCTTGAGCCTCTATTGTTGCAGCACCTAAGTGAGGAGTTGCTATAAAATTTGGTGCATCAAATAATATATTTTCTTTTGCTGGCTCTTCTACAAAAACATCAAAGGCAGCTCCAGCTAAATGACCTGTCTCTAATGCTGCTCTACACGCAACTTCATCTACCAATCCACCTCTTGCACAATTTATAATTCTAGCCCCTTTTTTCATTTTATTTAATGCATCAGAAGAAATTATATTTTTTGTATCATCTGTTAATGGTGTATGAAGAGAAATTATATCAGCATTTTTGAGTAATGTATCTAAATCAACTTTTTCTACACTCAATTCAGAAGCTTTTTCTTTTGTAAGAAAAGGATCAAAAGCCATCACTTTCATCTTAAGCCCTAATGCTCTGTTAGCAACAATTGATCCAATATTTCCACAACCAATCAATCCTAAATATTTACCTGTTATCTCCGTCCCATTAAATTTGGATTTTTCCCATTTCCCTTGCCTAGTAGAATGATCTGCTTGAGGTATCATTCTAACTAATGACATCATAAGAGCAATAGCATGTTCAGCTGTTGTGACTGCATTACCAAATGGTGTATTCATTACGATGATACCATTTTTTGTTGCAGCTAACTTATCTACATTATCTGTACCTATACCTGCACGACCAACAATTTTAAGATTCTTACCTTTTTCTAAAATATCACTAGTAACTTTAGTTGCAGACCTTATAGCAAGTCCATCATACTCGTGAATTATTTTTAAAATTTCTTCTTTATTGATACCAGGTTGATATGAAGCTTCAATTTTATTTTTTTTGAAAATATCAACTGCAGACTCGCTTAACTTGTCACTTATCAAAACTTTAGCCATATTTACCTTCTTTTTTTAATTTATTCCTAATTCTATAATTGAAGTTTCATAAGCCCAATCTAACCATGGAAGCAAACTTTTAATATCATCATTTTCTACAGTCGGACCACCCCAAATTCTTAATCCTGGAGGAGCTGATCTATAACTCCCTATATCATAGGCAACATTCTCAATTTCTAACAAACTTATAATATTTTTTTCTAACTTGTTCTTTGTTTCTAAAGGAAGGTTAACAATCCTAGGATCAACAAGTTTTAAACAAATTGAAGTATTGGATAAGTTGTTTTCATCTTCACATAAAAAAGCAGCCCAATAAGAATTAGAAACCCATTCTTTTATAATCTCTAAATTCTTATTTGATCTTTTTATTAGCTCAGGCAAACCTCCAATGTCTTTACTCCAAACAAGAGCATCTAGATAATCCTCTACACATAGTAAAGAGGGGGTATTAATTGTAGACCCTAAAAAAATTTCCATATTAACTTTATCATTTTTTTTAAGTTGAAATAGCTTAGGTAATGGCCAAGATGGATTATAAGAATTTAGTCTTTCAACAGCCTTAGGGGATAATACCAACATACCATGACCTGCTTCTCCACCTAAACACTTTTGCCAAGAAAAAGTACCTACATCAATTTTTTCCCAATCAATATCCATTGCAAACGCGGCTGATGTAGCATCACAAATTGTTATCCCTTTTCGTTTTGGATCTACCCAATTAAGATTTGGCATGCAAACACCAGCTGTGGTACCATTCCAATTA
>Ga0255782_10002535_pt1 | contig 14499 bp, 14 predicted proteins | sample 101ome_26_FD_179980 | JGI IMG/M metagenome (GOLD analysis project Ga0255782, IMG submission 179980) | Coastal salt marsh microbial communities from the Groves Creek Marsh, Skidaway Island, Georgia - 101408AT metaG (version 2) | ecosystem: Environmental > Aquatic > Marine > Intertidal zone >...
TACGGTCTGATCGGGCGTAGGGCCAACAATAGCTGCAACGATAATTGCAAAACCTACCAAGTAACCAACTAACAGTAAACAAATCTCTGTAAAGAAGAGTACGTTGTCCAACTTGAACAATGTCATCGTACGGAATTTTTGTAAAATCATACTCGCTCCATTTTAAATCATTATCCATGTAATTATATATTCCTTTTTCAGCTTACAATATCTTTTTCATTTAATTTTTTTTTCATTAATGAATATAATATATCTGCTTGTTTTTTTAAACCTTCTTTGCCTAAGTGCATTCCATTGTCTACTGTATATTGATTATATTCTTCGTGTCCCCCAAAGAAATTTATTACATTAAGATCAACATTTGGAAGACTAATATTATTATTTGTTATAAGTTGATCTACTGATTTGTTCACTTCTTGAGAAATAATAATATGTGGAATTTCTTTAAGAATGTGTTTAATGTAAATCAACTGTGCTCTGTCATGAGTATGTTTTGACAAGTCAGAGTCATATGCTAAAAAATAATTCTCTTGCCATTTTTCTGACATATTTCCAGAAGTGATTTTGTTTTTTTGATTAATATCATCATCATAACAATAAAAATTTTTATAATGTTCAATTACTTCACCTTCATATAAAGTTTTATTTTTAATTGTCATTCGATATGGATTAGTAATTTGAAAAAATACAAATTTGGGAGTAAATTTTTTCATTAAACATAATTCTTCTAATAGACTAACACTATACAAAAAAGATGATCCAGGAGATGCAAAATTAACTACACGCTGATTCGTGTCTTTTAAATATAAAAAGTATGGCCAATTTAATGAATTTTCAGAAACATCAATACCAGATGTAAAACTGCAACCAAAACAAATTACAGCATCGTCTATCAAGTCACTATAAAAATTATTATCAGTCATACCACGTCTCATCTTGCATAGGGTCTATGCTTATTTCGTTTATATTAACATACTTCGGCTGATCAATCAACCATTTTATGTATTTTGCTGCTTCTTTTAAAGACATACATTTACGATCAGGATGCTTGTGTTGATTATTATCTAATGTACCAAAACTAATATAGCTTACCTTAGGTGCATGATTACTCCATACTCCTCCTAGTGAAAGTGTATTGCTATAGTCACGCAGTGCTTTCTTTTCTGCATTGTATAACCATGCTTTGCCGTTCTTAACACGGTCCGTTGTACTACCTATAACTACTATATGTGCTTTCTTTTTAACTTCTACTAGCTTTTTATATACTGTATCTAGTAGTACAGTTTGCTGAAACTGCCATAGTGCAGCATTAATAATGATTACATCATGTGCTATAGCTAATGAAGCAAACGTTTCTCTACCATCTTTAGAAGTTAATTCATAACCTGTTTCTCTACTCGCAAAGTCAGCATCTGGATATATTTCATACAATGCTTTTGCTAGTCCGATGTCCTTGTTTCCACTAATTAACATTTTTTAACTCCGGTATAATATCAAACAAATTTTCATCTCTCGACTTATCAAGTTCATTTGTATAAAAATAAAACTGTTCTAATCTTTCGCTCCAGTCCTCTGCATTCATATAATTGATTATACCTTTTACTTTAGGAAAATCATAAAAAGGTATCAATTGTTGTTCTGCTTGTTTTTTTAAATGAGATGGCAGACACCGTATATTTAAATACTCCGGATGATTAAGTATATTAAAATAAATTTTATGATTATAAGGCTGTGCCCAATTTATTAACTCAGGTAACCTTAAAATATTATACATTTGTACTGTACAATGTATTTCTATATTAGCATTATTTAATGTACGTATTGTTTCGAAATTACGTTCAATTGTCTCCCAATTACTCGGGTATCTTATATATCTATCTAATTTGCCCACTGCGTCAATTGAGCAGTTAAGTTGCAAACTTTTAAATTGACCCCATTTATCTAATAGATGTTTTGGTACATTTGTGAGATTAGTATTATACTTTAATTTAATTTTGTGTGCAGTTCCATTGTCTATAAAATAATCTAATAGCTTGTGTTGTTCATTGATAATAGTAGGTTCGCCGCCAGTTAAATAAATTTCTTCAACAGTATCTGCAATGCCAAAAAGATTTTCCCATGTTTTTTCATTTTCAGGCCAATCCATTTTACTCAAACGTTTGTATTCACTGGGTTCTAACGCATCTTCAACTAGTGCCCATTCTTTAACCCACTGATTACTAGAATATGGATTACACATACGACATTTTAAATTACATAAGTTACCTAAGCGTAAGTCCACATATTTAATATCAAAAGGTACATCTGCTGTATACTTAACGTCTTCTTGCCATTTGTCATTCCATGCTTGTCTTGCACTTCTAACACCTGCATCTTCTTCTCTAAAACATCTCTGACACATCTCCGGACGTTCGTCATTTAACAATTGTTTCCTAATAGTTGCATAAACTTCACTATTCCATGCTTCTTCAAGATTATCTCTATAAAGTTTATATGGAGTTCCGTCTGGCTTAGTTATAAAGTTTTTTCCAGGAGTACTATTACAACAAACACGTAGATTTCCACTTGCACTAGTTGCTAAGTGCATCCATGGTAATATACAAAAAGTTTTACTCATATTTCATATACTCCTTTAAAAACTCAAACTCATGATGTGATTGCTTTCGTGTTCCGTTTAAAATTGTATTCCATTCTACAAATTTATTAAATTTTTCTGGTGTATATTTTTCAGAATCTACAAAGTAATTTAATATATCTTTTGCAGTGTGTCTGACAGAACCATGGGTGTCTGGTATTCCGTTGTCTTCGCATTGTTTAATATATGAACTAATTTTATCAATGATAGCTTGCCTTGCTTCTCCTGTCCAGATTCTGGCATCCAAATGCTCGGGCCAAGTTACAAAATGCATATTAGTGACTAAATTCATACGTTTGAACCATTCCAGTGCTTCAGGAATATAGAATATATTTAAAGCCTGTACTGTTATTTTACCATGTATTATTATATTATCAAATTCTTCAAACATCTTGACATTTTCTTCTATAACACTACTATTACTGTCTCCTCTAATGTATTCGTTTAAGCTAGGCGGACCATCTAAACTTGCTGCAAGCAACACATCTTTAAAGTGTGGCAGATAATCTAGTGCATTGTGTTTAGGTGTCTGAAAAGTTGTCATATTTGTTGCATATCGTAAACTAATATTACTTGCATTATTCATTACGCTATCAAGTATTCTATAATGATTTTCGTCCATAAATGGCTCGCCGCCTGCAAATGCTAACATATCAATTTTTGACATATGCGAGTCTAATTCTTCATAAAAACTTTCATCATAGCTAACTAAATGTGTTTTAGTTTTAACTCCAGTTTTGTTAATGTAACGATTCCACTGCTCATCATTCAAATGCTCAATTGCTGCAAAATCGCTACGCCACTTGGTACTGTCTACCGGATGACACATTCTGCATTTTAAGTTACATAGATTACTCAGTTTAAATTCTATCCATGCCGGTTTCTCAATTACATGCCCATCTTCCCACATTGTTTCAGCTGCATGTAGTGCCTTTTCATAATGATTGTTTTGGTTCTTGTATTTTTGTCGTAAACTAGTAACACCTGCGTCTTCTAAATTCCAACATGCATTACACATAGGATTTCTAACACCATTGACTAAGTCTACTCGTAATTTTTTTATAAGACGATGATTCCAAGCCTCTGACATTGTATCTTTGTTTATATTACCAATATGAGGCAATGCCCTGCAGCAGGCTTTAATGCTGCCATCTGTTTTAGTTGATTGATGTGTAAAAGGCGCAACACAAAAGGTATTTTTATTAATTTCCACGTTCTTTCCTCGCTCTTACGTCATGGACGCATGTACATGTTGTGAATGGACATATTGTTGACTGTGTCGGAAATTTAAAATTTTCAACATCTTCAGTTATCCAATTAAATAAATCTGCTTCATCACTGTGAAAACATCCGGCACTTTTTAATATACCATCTGAATTAATATAAAGTGTGTCGATACCAATATTACATTTCCAACCTTGCCAATTGTTTTTATTTTCATTGATAATGTCTTGAATATTTGTAACTTCAAATTGATATCTATCTTGTAATTTTTTTACTTTATAGGTACTATACAAACTTTTATTTTCAACTTGTTTTTTCTTTGGTGTCCACAGTGTCTGAACACGTGTATCTCTTATATATTTTTTTTGATCATCGGTATAAAACCAATGTAATTTTGCAACACCGCTAGTTCGTATTTCTAACTTTTTAAGCTCTACTCGAAACTGTGCATTTTTTGACATATATTCAACTGCTTCTAAACATGTATTCCATGTTTCCGGATACATCATTATCAATCCACCTACATTTACATCTTTAGAAATAAGTATATTTCCTACTTCTGTGATATGTTTGTAGTCAGCTGATTCTGGATGATAACTTAGCGTTACATGTTCAAACATATCACCATATTGTTCCCACCAACGTGCAGTCCTTATACCGTTTGTTATTAGTTGTATTAAATGTCCACGTGATGTAATATGTGTTACAAATTTTTCAATGTTACGCCATGTTGTAATTTCACCGCCAAGTAGTTCCCAAATAATATGTTTTTTATTATATGGTGGAGACTTATATGTTGAATCTATTATGTCTACTAACTCTATTAGTTTATCATATTGTTCATTTTCAGGCCAACGATATCTACCATCGTAGTCTCCAGGAACACAATACGTACATCTATAGGTACAAGCATTTCCAAGTTGCGCAGATATCCTAAGTGTATCAACTGAACTTGTATATTCTACTAGATCTTCTCCTATTAAATCCCAACGACTATCGCCTCCCGGTGTTAAGAGAATGTCATAGTCGTCATTTAGTATAGTATTTTCTGCTTTCATTAATTTTCGCCATGCGCAATAATATGATAGCGTACAGTATCACTTAAATTCATTACCATATGTTTCCAGTGTATTCGTATTAAAAATGCAAGTCCTGGTTCCCACGGAACTTTACCGGCATATACAAAGTCGTCGTTCCAAAAATGCATTTCGCAGCCGTCGGGATTATTAATGGCAATATTTAGTGCCCAATTATTTTTAAAATTATTTGGATCATCATCGTGTATGCTAATGTATCCGCCGGGTGCAAGTCTCATTATTCTGAGTCTGTGATATCTCTTTTTTATACCACTGTTTTTAAAGTACTCAACTAAATTAGGACAATGTTCCAATCCCTCGGGCGTCCAGTCGTATGGTGCTTCTTGATCATTTTTGTAACCATAATTTTCATATCCTAGTGTTTTATCATAGCCTAATCCATGTAATACAAAACTACTCCATCCAGGATGCTGGCCTCCTCTATGATCAGTAAATAAATTTAATTCTTCTAACTTTTGTATTTCTTCAAAAAATAATTCACTATTCATAGGAGGAATGTCAAAAGGCTTACATATATCGCCAACTGAGTTTGGCTTACTGTACATTCCATTTACTCTTTTATTATTATCTGGACTTATCCCAGTCCAGTTAACTGATCTATTTTCAGTTATTAATGAGTTAATAAAATTTTGCAAGTCGTCGTTAGTTAAGTTTTTTTCAAATGTTGCATGATATCTAAAAATATTACTAAACCATACAAAAGGATTTTGATGAGTTTTAACAAAGTTTTTTACATCATCACTGTGCAACATATCATTTTTTTCATATGTATATGTAAAGTTTTTAATTTTATCCCATGCAGAATCTACCTTTGCTTTTTGTTTATCCCATGCTAGAATACTCATTTCAGGATTACCGCTTGGTATATAATCTTTACGAGTTTCATCTTGTAAAAATGTATCTATTATTTGTTTCCAATTATCAAATTTATCAACTTCATAATTTTCTAAAAACCATTTTTGAAACTCCAGCCCACTCCTACTAATATCTACAAAATGAACATGTGTATCATTTACAAAATCTAATGTACTAAGATAAATCCATGGCATAGGACCAGCAGCAAGAGTAACAAAAGAATCATATTGTTTTGTTTGCACATTAGGATCTACATCTTCTGTATTATATGACCAAAAGACATTATCACCTACTTTCATATTATGAAAAAACTCATAATGACCTCTTACCATGTTATCTTTATTTGCTTCGATAGTTTCTATATCTTCAAACAAGTATTTTTCAAATTCATATGGCTTTTCTATATGATACGTATAGTGCTTACTTGATCTTATCTGGCTGTTTAAGTTTTGAATATACCAATTAGTTTTCATACAATATTGAATTACATCTTCAAAAAAACCAAATGTATTAGGCTTGGTAACACTTATCAGTTCACTGTCGCTGTGTGGGCCAATATCTATTGGAGTATAGTCATCATGAAAATTATCTTCATGTCTTTTTATTTTCCTATACTTGTCGGAGCTAAATGCCGGTGTTGTTTTAAATTTAAAACTGTCTCGTTGCATGTCGTCAAGAGCATGTTTACTAAACAATAACATTTGTTCATGACATGTAAAAAATTCTTTATTATTAACACTAGGCCATATACCTGTATGTAAAATCTGACCACTTACACACATCCCAGGATTATCTTCAATTTGTGCTTTTATGCCTTTTATTAATAATTCTGGATTTTTAATCATACACCCAGCGGCTACTAATAAAAAATGAGTGTAATCAAAATTATTAACATTATTAAAAATTGTATTAAGATCACGAAAAATAAAACTGTCAATACATGTACAGCCTGGCACATTAGTCTGAGTAACTACAGTTTTAGTAAATTTTAATGTAGTTTCTATCATATTGTCTGCCAGACTATCATGTACATTCCATACATCTCTGGTATCCCATACACCTATTACAAATTTTATAGCCATTTAAATACCTTCTTATAATCTAATCCTCTGACGTTATCTAATTTTTCAAAATATTCAATCATTTTTTGAGGAGAGTTGCCGTTTAATTCTATACTATTTACAAATGTCATAACTCGTGGTATTTTATCAAAGTTCCCGTATCTTTGTTTAACTTCACGTTTTTGATCATCTGTTAATACATCTAAACTTAAAAAATCAGGCCAATTGAGAATACTAATATTAACAGTACGGCAATTATATTTTTCTTTTAATGCATATATGTTATCAACTTCGAAAATATTATAAGCACCTAATGCCATTTGTAATGCTACATCTATAGTATTACTATATTGTAATAGTTCTAAACTTTTAATTAAGTCATTGTATTTTACTGGATACCTCACATATTCTACTACTTCTTTACCGCCGTCGATACTAAGATTGATTTGTACACCTTTAAAATTTTCCCACAAGTCTACCCATTTTTGTGTTATCATAGTTGCATTAGTATCATAGATTAATTTTATTTTGTCTGCATAGCCAGAATTAACACAATAATTAATAAGTTCTTCATGTTTTTTATTAAGTAATGGTTCTCCTCCACTAAAGTAAAACATTTCAACTTGATCTAATCTATTTTTTATATCGTCTAGTAAATCGGTATTGTCGGCCCACTTATGTCTCTGATTTGTTTTATGATCTTGCAAATGTTCATATTGTTCATGTTCGGCTACCCATAAACTACTATTAATCGGAGTACACATAATACATTTTAAATTACATGTATGTCCCATACGCAGGTCATATGTAACAATGCGTGGTTGTTTTATAATTTCTTCTATATCAATATGGCTCCATCTGCCATTTTCTGCTTCTCTTCTACTGCTTATACCTTTTGATTCATTTGTTTGGCATCGTATACATTCATCGGGCCATTCGTTTGAGATAAATTTATTTCTAGCCGATTGATATTGGTCACTAAACCATATTTCATCTAAACTTTTTTCTTGTACACTTAAATCTTGATAAGTGTGTGCTTGACAGCATAGCCTTGCTTTTCCTTGAGTAGTAGTACTAAAGTTAACAAAAGGTGCAATACAAAAAATGTCTCTATCTTTGTTCATCGAATATTCCTGCCATTTCTGGGAATGTTGCACTAAAACTGTTGTTGCGTTGTCTATCACAGGCTGCCAAAAATTCTTTCATCTCTGGCAGTCTTACACTCCAATCTTCGCTTTCCATAAAGCTCAGCATACCTTCCAATCTCTTAATACCATAATCAGCATTGCGCCAAGTATCGTAATCGACTTTTCCCTTATGCCAAACAGGAATTGATTTCTCCCAGTTTTCTTCCCACCAAGGATAAAATTCTTCATACTTTTCTCTACACTTTGCTTTGAACCAAGCAGGCAGTACTTTTACATTTAAGTGTGCAGGATGATACACAAAATGATAATTTACGCCGCCTGCACCAAAAGGCCACATATTGATTTTATTAAAGTTTTGTTCTAGTTTCCATTTAATAAAGTCTGGCAAGTAATATACATTAAGTGCTTGAACTGCACAAGCAACTGTAACTTCTACGTTGTTACTTGTTTCTTTATCTAATATATGAAACACTTCTTCTGTGCGTTTCCAATCACTCGGGTAACGTATATAGTCATTCATTTCGTGTATACTGTCTACACTATAATGGAATCGTACAAGTTTAAATTCTTTCCACAGTTCAAACAAATCATCACGCCATTCTACACCGTTTGAGTTATAGCGTAATTCTAAATTTTTAGCATGTCCTTGTCGTATACATTCTTCTAGTATCTCATAGTGTTCTTCGATAATAAGACTTTCGCCACCAGCAAAATAAATCTGTTGCATATTAGGAATCTGTTCATAAAACTGTTCCCAAAACACAGGATTATTTTTATGCCAATTATAACTACTACCGTTGATGCTTCCTTTGTCGGCCCATGACATTGTTTCTTTTAGTATTGGATTTTGAATTTGTGGATGTATTGCTGCATGATCTTTAATCCAACCACTACTATCATGTGGACTACACATTACACAAGCAAGTTGACACTTTGTACCAAAACGCAAATCAATATATGTTAACTCCGGAGGCACTTCTCCATTTTCAGAAGTATTTTCTAACAAACGGTCAACATCAACTCTTTGACTCCAATATGCAGTTTCCCATTGACGTTTACTACGATGTCCTGCTGCTTCTTCTTTGAAACACTTAACACAACTCGGAGGAACTTCTCCATTCATCATTTGCTTACGAACATTTTTCATATACTTGCTGTTCCAAGCAGTTTGAAAATCTGTTACGTTTAAATTATTAGGACGACCTTCGTCGTCTTTTAATACACCTACCATACCGCCGTGTTCTTTATCATTTGTAGGACCCACGCTACTAGCGTTAGCCGTACAACATACTCTCATTGACCCGTCCGGTCTTGTACTCAAGTGCACCCATGGTAAGACGCAAAATGTGTCGCTTATTTTACTCATTATTTAAATTGCTCCGTAAAAGGATCAAACTCAGTTCCGCATTTCATTGCACATACTCCAAGTTTACCTTCTTTCAGACTACTTATCTTCCAACTATCTTCGATACTTTTAAGCAATGGTCCTTCCATTACTTCATGTAAATCATTTTCAATAACGTCAATTGCTGATAGTCCGCCAGCAGCATCAATATGATCCCAAATTTGTTCTACCTTTGGATCTTTATGCCACCATTTGTACATACGTCCAGCAGTCCAACAGCATGGCATCAGACTGCCTTCTGCTGTTATAAAGATTTCTTTTTTTTCTATTGCTTTACAGTTAATATTACAACTATTATAATAGTCTTGCATACTGCCGTATGTTTTTTCTATCTCTTTTTGTTTAAGTAATGCTAAGTTTTGATTCTCTACTTTAGTAGGTTTAGCAATTGCTTGTGTTTGTTCGCCTTTACGATTACGTGCCTGATGTACATCTTTTGCTTCGCTGTTAGCAGTAAAGAAACGTCCCGATTTTTTAAGTTGGAAACGCTCTGCACCCCAAGTTTCTGCTAATTCACGTGCTTCATCTACTTGGTGTTCGTTATGTCCAAACACAATAAAGTCCCAACGTGCTCTACCGCCAGCATCAATAAATGCTCGCATGTTACGTTCTACATTGTCCCATACAACATTCTGCCTGTATAAATGATTAGTGTCGCTAAGACCGTCCACGCTAAAAATAACAGTACCCATTCTACCAAAGACTTGGGCCAGTTCACGCCACCACGTTTCATCTTTTGCTCCTGCATTTGTATTCATACTCAACCACATATTAGGGTTGTGTTCTCTAAAATAACGGAATACTTCTAGTGTATCACGTGCAACAATAGGATCGCCCAAGTTGCCACACATATACATAGTTTCAAGTTGTGCAATAAATTCTGGTTCAAATATACGTTTACAGTCAGTTAAACTTAATTCAGCATTAGTAATGTGCCGATTGTCTACACCACCGTTTTCATTTCTGTCGCACATAGGACACGCTGCTTGACAACGTTGTGTGATCTCTAAGTGTACCATTTTAATATCGTTGTATTTATACATATTACTCCCAGAACATTTTGTTATTCATTTGATAGTAAAAATCACGATTTAATTCCATCATATCATCGTAAGTTAGTCTATAGTGAAACTTACATTCATTATGATTTACACTTACTCTTACATATGGCATATGTTTTTTTTCAGGCCTCGGGCCATATAATTTATATTCTACTAGCCAAGTATTACTGTCAGTAGTAAGTTCAACTCCTGACTCCCAGTTATTTAATATATGCTGTAATTCAGCAATACGTAAACGATATTCGATTACTAAATTATCATTTACTCGCAAACTTAAATTTGCTCTATCTGCATCTTTAAAAATATATAACTTAAAAACTTTATTAAACATTTTAAACTTTCATTAGTGATTTATTGATTTGTCTTCCTAATTCTATATTACCAGAAACTGTGAGATGTGAACCCAACTCGTCGGTAGCTGTAAAATTTAATAACTTACTATACATATCTACTAGTCCTAAATCAATAAAATTAGTATTATAATAAGGAAGAGGTTCGACAGGATGATGCATTTGCCAAATATATGTTGGAATTTTATAAAAATTCATAAGTTCTGAAACCATTACTTTTGACGAAGAGACTAAATTATTATACGTTGGTGAAAAATTTACTTGTCTTAAATAATCACTACATAATTTAGAGTTTGGGTAATGGTTTTTTATAATATCATCATTGTTTGCAGGATGATTACTAAAAGCTGAATGTGTGCTTACGCAATTATCATATAATATAGTGTTACAATTTTTAAAATTATATATTTCGCTTTGTGTATTTTTTGTAATATGTAATCTAGGTTCGTATGTTTCTTGAATTATACACATGTCATAATTTAATAAATCTCCCTTTTGTAATATCTGATTTAAAATTTCAGCATACCAAATCCATCCTGCACCACCGTTTGCATATACTGTCTTCTTATAATCCTTTAAAAATGTAATAAATGCCCACCATCCTCCTATTCCTGATCTATCAATTTGTTCTTTGCCAACCAACTCATCAAAGTAATAACTTCCACGAGAATGACTACATCCTATTATTAAAACATTTTTCATTATTAAATTTATTCTAAAACTAATTTTATATCTTTACCAGGTCCTATTTTACTAGGTAAGTCGCCATATTCTTCTATATACCACTCAATAACTGCTTTGTACCATAAATGACTATTATGATGAGCAAGTTTATTAAACTTGTAAATGTTGTTGTTAGTGGCTTGCATTGCACTTAATGCACGTGCACTTTCTTTTTGTAATTCTCTTACTGTAAAATCATCTAAATTCATTTTTTTCCAATTAGCATAAATCTTTTGTATAAGTATGTATCAATTGTGCCTTTATAATACACTTCACTCATTGGATATTTTTTCAGTGCAGCATCTTCATCTTCGACACAATTTATATGTTGTTCATTATTAAAATAATCGTTTGTTTGTAAACATATTAAGTTGCCATCGGGTATATTATTAAACCACGTTTCATCCATATGCTCACAGCTAGTATTAATAATAAGGTCTGGTTGTAAAGATTCCTGAACATATTTATTACTCTTAGAAAGTACTTTATAATATAAACCTAGTCTGGGTTTCCAATATAATTCGTTAACATCGGAAACTACAGATTTAAACTTCCAACTATCTGCAACTTCTTTATAATTAAAAATATCTGCAATTCCAGCAGCTAGTTTGTCGAGTTCAAAATTTCTGTATTGACTTATATTAAATTCTTTATTCAACAGTTGATATATCGTTCCGTACCAACCTCCATAGTGTGCTACTTTGTCAAATGAACGGTTCATCTTTTTAAGTTCATCAATCATCCAAAATTTACTCATCATTTGTCCACGACTAAAATGATCATTGAAATTAAACAAAGCATGATAAGTTATCGAAGTTGCACTTATTCTTTTTAAATATTCGTCGTCGATGCTATGTGAAATATATTTCATCACTTTACGATTATTTAAAAATTCATAAGGTATATGATAACTAAAAATTGTATTAAGAAACTCATGTGTTTCTTCTACATACCCTCGGTGTATTTCGTGTAATACAAGTTTGCGAAGTTTATGTATATCTCCACGTACTATACATTCTTTTATGTCATGAAAAAGAGGAGACAGATCAGACTGATATCTATCAATATACATTTCGATACCGTTAAGCCATAAAAAATCATCATTTGTTTGATTCATTAAATTGTTCCTTTAACCAATCAAAATCATTTATGTATCCTAATACTTTTGGGTTATTTTTGTACACAGTTCCAAAATCTCTTCCTTGCTGCGCACCCATGATGGCATATTTTCCATACTCACGCTTTTCACCTCGACTACACCATATATCCAGTCTATACTCATTATCTCTGTTGTCACCGTTAGGAATAATAGCACTCGCAAGTTTAGTACATTCTCTAAATGCACTTTTCCAAGTATCAAACGGATTTGTATTAAATGCCGTTACATTTGATATTTGAAACTTAGGAACAAATGTACATCCAAGTGTAGTTGTCATATCTACATTCCAGTGTTTAGCATCTAACAGTGCTTTACGTGGAAATAGCTTTGCTCCTCCATATCCATACAATAAATCGTTAACAGGATTACGACTACGCCAAACATACACACAGTCTGTTTGTGGGATACTTCCGTATTCGAACTTAGAACTATTAGGTCTAAATTTAAAACTAAATTCTTCTTCCATAACAGCATCAGCATCAATCACATAAAAATGACTGGTCTCTGCTATTTCAGCTGCAGCTTTGTGTGCTTCAAAAATACCTTTAACACCCTGTACTCGCTTTGCGTGAGGTGCAAACATTTGTAGTATTTCAAAATTTTCATCAGCAGTTTCTTCGTGATAGCTGATTTGTATTACATCTAACAATGCATTCTCCGTTGATTTTTTATTATATTTTAATTTTTTAAAAAAGTCAAACATAAATTCTTACTCATATATAAAAGGATCACGCTTTTTAAGTTCTTCTAATCTTTTTTTCAATCGTTTGCGTTCTTGATAACGAGTGTAGGGAGATATTATCCATCTCCAGATTCTGGTAAACATATTTTAACTCCGTATTTTTCTGTCCATCGAGTTGCATCTTCTCTAGTATTAACTAAAGGTTCGCCTTTAATGTTCAGACTAGTATTTAACAGCACAGGGCAGCCTGTTTCTTCATACCATCGTTCTAGCAGTTTTCTAAAGCCCATGCTTTGATCAATAGGAACTGTCTGAACCCTAGAGCTGCCGTCCCTGTGTACAATAGCTGGTAATCCAGAATTTGTGCAAGTCGACGTGTATTGCATAAAAGGTCCAGTTCTTCCTTTGAAATAATCTTTGGCATACTCGGCGAGGATCGCTGGAGCAAAGGGTCTGAAAAGCTCTCTGTGTTTGATGTCGTTGACTCTGTCTTTGATCTCTGGTCTTCTTGGGTCTGCGAGTAAACTCCTGTTACCAAGAGCACGAGGACCAAACTCAGCACGACCAGCGGCAACACCCACAATACCCGTTGTAAGTAATTCTTGTAATAGTTGCTCAACTGGATAGTCTCCTTCTATATTGTGTCCTGTATAGGCATTTGGAAACTCCATAAATTCTTGTTTATGGGCAAGTACACATCCTATTGCACTACCTGCATCTCCAGGATTCGGCATTATCCATACCTCTTTAAAGTACTTATATGCGATACTGTTAGCAACACAATTGAGTGCACATCCTCCCATTAGTACTAGATTTTTACTGTCTACTAGTTCTGAAGTTGCTTTTACAAACTGTTCAAATATTTCTTCGTATATACGTTGGGTGGCTGCAGCAATGTCAGCGTAGTCTTGTATAGTATTCAAATCAGTACGCCAATCTAAACATCCTCTGTGACAGTTACGTTTGAATAATACACGTGGATCTTTTGCGCTAGGCATTTTTTTGATAAAGTCTTGTTTAACAAGATCATAATACTTATCTGCATCGCCTATTGCAGCCATACCCATGAGGATGTATTCGTGTTCTTGTGGCTTTAGTC
>Ga0255782_10002545_pt1 | contig 14464 bp, 10 predicted proteins | sample 101ome_26_FD_179980 | JGI IMG/M metagenome (GOLD analysis project Ga0255782, IMG submission 179980) | Coastal salt marsh microbial communities from the Groves Creek Marsh, Skidaway Island, Georgia - 101408AT metaG (version 2) | ecosystem: Environmental > Aquatic > Marine > Intertidal zone >...
AGATCGATCTGATGGTCTGCTAAAAGTGCACTAGCGGCCTCGGCCTGGCTAGTACCTGTTTCGTCAAGAGGAATAGTTGGAACCTGAACGATACCGCTGAAATTGCCAGCTGTTTGTCCATGTCGAACGAAATAAAATCGGTCTTTATCGCAGTCTAACTGCTCGTGTCCCGCTTCAACGGTCAGAACATCAAGTCCGATAGCCATTATTTTTACTTTCCACTCGAATCATAAAGGAGGACAACCATAGAAAACCACTTGGAGATAGCCAAGCCCGCGGAGCCTTGAGGTCACCTATTTATGATGTTTAATGGTTTCAGGCTTTCTTTTTGGAAAAGCTAATTTAAATAATGACCGTGTCGACCAGCGAGATCTTGAATAAATTGCCATGCAACGCGACCTGAGCGTGAACCTCTAGTAGTTGCCCATTCTAAGGCATCCCGCCGCAACTCTTCTTGGGGAACTTGCAGGTTTAATGCCTTTGCATAACCGTCAATCATTTCAAGGAAAATATCCTGGCTGCATGAATGGAAACCAAGCCAAAGCCCAAACCGGTCAGATAAAGACACTTTTTCTTCGACAGCTTCCCCCGGATTAATCGCTGTTGCGCGTTCATTTTCGATCATATCTCGTGGCATTAGGTGCCGCCGGTTCGAGGTGGCGTAGAAAAGAACATTTTCTGGCCGTCCCTCAATTCCTCCATCAAGAACTGCTTTCAATGATTTATAGGTAGCATCACCGCTATCGAAGGAGAGGTCGTCGCAAAAAACTATGCACCTTCTTCCGCTTTCCTCAATAATTCGAAGAAGGGATGGCAAACTCTCGATGTCTTCACGATGTATTTCAATTAATGCAACTCTGTCCTTAACATCGCTACGGTCTTTATTAACTTCCGCGTGAGCTGCTTTGACAAGAGAACTTTTCCCCATGCCACGGGAGCCCCAGAGCAAAGCATTGTTGGCAGGGAGTCCTTGAGCAAAACGGTTGGTGTTATCAAGGAGGATGTCTCGAACCCTGTCTACTCCCCGTAAAAGTTCGATTTCAACACGGGCAACAGATTTAACAGGAAGTAAGTTTCTGTTTTCTGCCTGCCAGACAAAGGCATCAGCTGCTTCCATTGTTGATTCAGCGGGAGCTGGGGGGGCGATGCGTTCTAGAGCATTTGCGATACGTTCTAGGAGTGCTTGAGTAGCTGGATCAGACATTTTTTAAATCTTCGTACGTGCCTATTATTAATTTTGCATCGACGCGTTTATCGCGTCGATTGCTTTCGCCCCTTGATAGGGGTCGGCGGCACGCAGTGCAAGGGGGCATTTTAAGCGGAAAAAGAACCTTCTCGAACCATGAAATCGAGTGTCTCATCTAGGGCTTTTCGGAACCGCCCAAACATTTCTCGTATATCGTTGTGACCTATTATGAGGGGTGGACAGAAAGCTACCGAATTGCCGATTGGTCGAGTGATAAGGCCATGTTCCATTACTTTATTGTAAAGATAATCTGGTGCCGGTCCCTTAATGTCGATGGGTGCTTTGGTGTTCTTATCTGTGACGAGCTCTATTGCTCCAACCAAACCTACTCCTCTACTTTCACCAACCAAAGGATGTGCGTCAAAAGCAGTTAGTTCGTCCATGAAAGTTTTTGAGACGTCTTGTACGTGCGATACAATATCAATCTCTTCGTAAATTTTTAGAGTTTCTAGGGCGACTGCACTTGCAACAGGGTGGCCAGAATACGTGTATCCGTGGCCTAGAATGCCTAGTTGTCCAGCATGTTCGGCGATAGTTTGGAAAACCTCTTCGCGCATAAGCACACCAGCAATTGGTAGATAAGCTGATGAGAGTGCTTTGGCGACAGTTATAAAATCAGGTTGTAGATCATAGGTTTGACTTCCAAACATATTTCCTGTTCGGCCAAATCCGCAAATGACTTCATCAGCTACAAAAAGAATTTCATACTTTTTAAGAATTGCTTGGATCTTGTCGAAATAAGTGCGGGGAGGGACGATTACCCCACCAGCGCCCATGACGGGTTCGGCAAAAAAGGCAGCAACGGTATCGGGTCCTTCGGCCAAAATCATAGCCTCAAGATCGTCAGCCATACGCGTGGCAAAATCTTCTTCTTTTTCGCCATCTAAGCCATATCGGTAGAAGTGGGGACAAGATGTATGTTTCACATCAGTAATTGGTAGATCGAAAGCGGCATGCATATGGGGCAGGCCGGAAAGACTGGCAGCAACTAAAGTGGTGCCGTGATACCCCTTCATCCGTGCAATGATTTTCTTTTTCTCTGGGCGGCCTTTGGCGTTTTGGTAGAAGCGCACGAACTTGACAATACTGTCGTTAGCTTCGGAACCAGAGTTGACAAAAAATGCTTTAGTTAGCCCAGCTGGAGCAAGTGATACGAGCTTTTCAGCCAAATCAATTCCAGAATTATGACTCATATGTCTAAACTGTTGGACATAGGCAATCTTGCGCATCTGATCGGTAGCTGCCTTGATTAGGCGTTCTTCCCCATACCCAAGTGAGGTGCACCAGAGGCCAGCCATCCCCTCAATATATTCTTTTCCCGAGTCATCAAAAATACGAACACCGTTCCCGTGACTGATAATTGTGGGGCCAATTTCAAGATGCTTTTTGAGATTTGTCATTGGGTGGACAAGGTAGGCCTTGTCGCGTGCTGCAGGTGAATTTACCAGTCCATCCATAATTAATCTCCTTCATGCCGCATCAGGTAAAGTCTTCAATGAAGCGCCGTACGCGATCTATTTGGTCGCCACCCCAGAAAATTTCATTTCCAATGACAAATGTTGGCACGCCAAATATGCCAAGTCGATCCTCCGCATCTTTAATTGTTTGTTCTAAGAGGTTTTGCCCTTGCGTTTCGTGGAATTCTTCAAATTCACTAACTTTGGCCCCGGCGTGATTTATTGCATTCTTTATTTCAGATAGATTTTCTATGTTTAGCTCACGCTTAAAAAAGCCGTCAAAAACAATGTCGTGATACCTATTCAGAATGTCTGGCCCTGCTATTTTCGCAAATAACAGACCAATGTGAGCCAGTGAACTGTCAAAAAGCTTTTGGGGGCCTCTTACAATTAGGCCTTGTTCATTCGCTAGACGCCTAGCATCCATGTAAGAGTATTTTACTCTTCTCCACTGATGTGCGTTACGGGTCTCCACTTCTCCCAGATACTGATCGATCTGAAGTGAGTAAGGTAACCAGTCAATTTGTAGACTAAGTTCTTGCTCTAATTCGCGAGCCGGCTGCATTGCTAGAAATGCATATGGGCTCTTGTAATCAATATATACAGAGAGCTTTTGAGTCATCGTCATCCATTTATGTTGCACTGCACAATATGTCGCGCGGCAAACAGCACTGTGTATCTTTGCCCGGCACATAATAAATAAAAAGTCAGTGGTGTTACATAGATTTGAATGTTTTGAGCATGGAAGGAAGAAGCTATGGCGCGCGTGGCAATCGTAACCGGCGGTACTCGGGGAATTGGTAGAGCAATCGCAGAAGCGTTGCATGAAGCAGATTATGACGTTGCAGCAAACTACGCTGGTAACGATGAAGCAGCTGCAAAGTTCACTGCTGAGACTGGCATCTCGTCATATAAGTGGGATGTAGCTGACTATGATGCATGCCAGGCAGGAGTGGATAAGATTGTCGCCGAAAAGGGACCGATCGATATTGTAGTCAATAACGCTGGCATCACCCGTGATGGAACATTAATGAGAATGACCCGTCAGCAGTGGGATGAGGTTATTGATACAAATCTTGGGTCTTGCTTCAACATGGCTCACGCTGTGTTCCCTTCAATGCGTGAGAGAGAATTTGGACGGATCGTTAATATTGGCTCGATAAATGGGCAGGCGGGTCAATATGGCCAGGTTAATTACGCGGCGGCTAAATCTGGAATCCATGGTTTCACCAAGGCACTGGCGCAAGAAGGAGCCCGATACAATATCACAGTAAATGCGATCGCGCCTGGCTACATTGATACTGATATGGTTGCTGCAGTTCCGGCAAACGTACTAGAAAAAATTGTTGCAAAAGTCCCTGTTGGAAGACTGGGCCATGCAGAGGAAATTGCGAGAGGCGTTCTTTTCCTCGTGGCCGATAATGCAACTTTTGTGACTGGCTCCACTGTCTCTATTAATGGCGGTCAACACATGTATTGATGGAATTACAGGCTATTGCGGTTGTCTTGTACTGCAGCTCCCGCTTTTAGCATGGCCCTGATTTCTTCTTCGCCGTAGCCAAGCTCTCTTAAAACTTCGGCAGTATGCTGGCCAAATCTTGGGGCCCCAGTTCGAATGGACGGTGGCGTTTTTGCCAGTTTATACGGTGGGGCCATCATCCGAATACGTCCCTCGCTCGGATGGTCCATCTCATGCCAAAACCCAACAGCATTTAAGTGTTCATCACTTACCACCTGATCCAGAGAATTAATTTGCATGCAGGGGACACCTGCTTCAGCGAGTTCTGCAACTAGGTCTTTTGTTTTCCTGGTGAGGATCATTTCTGCTGTGAGAGCTATAACTTCCTCACGCCGTTCTAGACGTGCAGGGCGCGTTTTATAACGCGGATCGTCGGTCAACTCCGGGCGATTTCCCACTTCTGTTAAACCGCGCCAATGCTTGTCACTCGTAGCCAATATGCAAACCCACCCATCTTTTGTTCGCATCGGCCACCGCATTGGTTTCGCGTGTCGTTCAGAGCCTACTGCTCCCAAGGCTGGCATAAATCCCTCACCAGATAGGTGCTCAATCATGGTGAATGAAGTCATGCACTCGAACATTGGTGTTTCAATTTCCTGACCTTCGCCTGTTGCCAACTTGTGATAAAGGGCTGCGGAGATTGCTAGGGCGGCAAAGACACCTGTGGTTTTGTCCGCGATAAGCATTGGAACGTAGCGCGGTTGCTTATCGCCATATCCTTCAAGTGCTACAAGTCCCGAAACACCTTGGATTATGTCATCGAAGGCAGCTCGGCCCGCGTAAGGTCCATCAACTCCAAATCCCCAAATGTTACAATAGATAATTTCTGGATTAATCTCTTTGACCTTGAGGTAATCAAACCCAAGACGGATTAAAGGCTCTGGTCTCATATTATGGACAAAGACGTCAGCATCTCGAAGTAGATCCTGCATTGCTTTTGCGCCAGACTCAGTTTTTAGGTCCAATACGATGCTGCGTTTATTACGGTTAAGCTGCATGAAATTAGACGTCATGCCCTGATTGCGTGAGGGTCCGGTGAGACGTGTTAAATCCCCATCTGGTGCTTCAACTTTAATTACCTCGCACCCAAGGTCAGAGAGCATTTGTGTGCAATATGGTCCCACTACCACAGTGGTGAGATCGACAACTTTTAACCCTTTAAAAGGACCTGGCATGAGGTGCTCCAACTATAAATTACATCATGAGAGTATGATGCCATTAGCGGTAATAATGAAGAACAAAGCCAAAGAGGTTTTAGGAAAAAAAGATTTTTGTGGGCTAGGGTATATTTACCTTAAGACCTATTTTCCTTGAAAATTTTAAATTGTGAAAATCAATGTTTTTCCTGAAATTTTGAGGTGGCTTCTGCTTTAAATTCTGAGAATTTTCCAGCTTTGATCGATGTTCTGATTCTACGCATGAGGTCTTGATAATGATTCAGATTGTGCTCCGTTAATAACATCAGCCCTAAAATTTCTTCTGCCTTAGTAAGATGATGCAGATAGGCCCGGTCGTATTTTGAACATACTGGGCAAGGACAGGTTTCATCCAATGGGGTTTGATCATCCTTGAAGCGCGAATTTCGAAGATTTAATGGCCCATTCCAGGTCCATGCCTGTCCAGTTCGACCAGAACGCGTTGGTAATACGCAGTCGAACATATCAACTCCGCGTGCGACCGCACCAATTATGTCAGCAGGCTTTCCTACACCCATTAGATATCTGGGTTGCTGGATGGGCAGGTGAGGGGTGGTGACATCAAGAGTTTCAAACATTTGCTGTTGGCCCTCACCAACTGCGAGACCCCCAATAGCAAAACCTTCAAAACCTATTTCTTTGAGTATTTCTGCGCTCTCAGCTCTTAAATCAGGGTAGATGCTGCCCTGAACAATGCCAAATAATCCATAACCATCTCGTGCTCTGAAAGCTGTTCGGCTGCGTTGGGCCCACCGCATTGATAATTGCATCGATTTTGCCGCAACGTCATGCTCTGCAGGGAAAGGAGTACACTCATCGAAGGCCATTGTTATGGTTGCATCAAGAAGATCTTGAATTTCAATCGAGCGTTCAGGCGACAGGTTGTGATAACTGCCATCAATGTGACTTCGAAATCTCACCCCATCCTCATTAATTTTTCTAAGCTCAGAAAGCGACATTACTTGAAAACCACCTGAGTCAGTCAAAATGGGCCCAGGCCATCGCATAAAACTATGAAGGCCACCAAGACTAGAAACCCGTTCTGCTCCTGGCCTGAGCATTAGATGGTAGGTGTTGCCCAAAATTATATCTGCACCTGTAGCTCTGACGTCCTCTGGTTTCATCGCTTTAACTGTTCCAGCGGTACCAACTGGCATAAATGCAGGAGTTTCGATTAGCCCGTGCGCGGTGTTAATGCGTCCCCACCGTGCTAGGCCGTCTTCCGCTAGGACATCAAATTGAATCGTCATGGGATCAAAAGGCTCGCATCACCATATGAAAAGAAGCGATATTTTTCGCTAATTGCATGGGCATATGCCTCTTGCATTCGTTCACGCCCCATCAAGGCCGAGACTAGCATGAACAAGGTCGACTTGGGTAAGTGGAAATTAGTCATCAGGGCATCAATAGCCTGAAACTTATACCCAGGGGTTATGAAAATGTCAGTTTCTCCTCTGAATGCTCGCACTTCACCGTTTGAAGCGGCTGTCTCTAATATTCGCAATGGTGTGGTTCCAATAGAGACCACCCGTCCACCGCTAGCCCTTGTTCTTGCAATATCGCTAGCGGCTTCTTCTGATACTTCACCCCATTCGCTATGCATTTGGTGGTCTTTGATATTTTCTGTTTTTACAGGCAGAAATGTACCTGCTCCTACGTGAAGCGTTACAGTAGTCTTTTTAATACCGGCCGCTGCCAAGTTATTTAAAAGAGATTTTGTAAAATGCAGCGAGGCAGTGGGTGCAGCCACTGCCCCATCACGTTGAGCAAAAGGGGTTTGATAATCTTCAAGATCTTTATCACGGCTTCCAGATGGCCTTTTGATGTAAGGAGGTAAAGGTGCTGATCCGTACTGATCGAGGGCTCTTAAAAATTCTTCACCAAGGCAATTAAATTTCAGAACAACTACCCCGCCATCTAATTTTTCTTCTAACACAGCATGAAAGTCTGGAGCGAAGTCAATCTGATTGTCTACCCGGAGACGCCGGCCAGGCTTCGCAAACGCACTCCACTTTCCTGAAGATACTTCTTTGAGAAGCGTTACTTCGATCTTTGCATGGCCGCGATACCCTGAAAGCCGAGCTGGGATTACTCGAGTATCATTTACAACCATTAAGTCGCCAGGATTTAGTAGTTGCGTTAAATCAGTCACACCACGGTCTTCAAGGGTTTGTGGTTTTACTACTAACATCCTTGCTGAGTCGCGTGGTCGACGCGGTTTCTGGGCTATCAGGTCCTGTGGCAGGTCAAAGTCAAATTCTGAGAGCTTCAAGGTAAATCCAGATTGCGGCAGACTATGAGAATCAATTTATTGAGGAGGACTTAGCATGGCTACAGAGCGACCGGAAATCCAAGGTACTCGTTTTGCAGTGTCGTCAGGACATTATTTCGCAAGTCAGGCAGCTTTTGAGGTTCTCCAGGCCGGCGGAAACGCAATAGATGCAGGCGTTGCGGCCGGGTTAGCTCTTGGCGTTCTTCAATCGGATCTCGTGAGCTGTGCTGGGGTGGCACCAATTATACTTTGGGATGCAAAGCGAGCCCAAATGGTAACGATTTCTGGATTGGGTGGTTGGCCGGCCAAAGCTGACATCGAATATTTTCGTCGTGAGCACGGAGGTGCAATACCTGTGGGTCCGATGAGGACCGTCGTGCCATCGGCACCAGCAGCTTGGATTGCTGCATTGGATAGCTTCGGCACCATGTCATTTGGGGACGTTGCGCATTATGCGGTTAGATTTGCCCGCGATGGGTTTCCGATGAACGAGCTTTTAAGACAGACAATTGTTAATAATCGAAAGGACTATGCTGCTTTCGATCATGCAGCAGAGATTTATCTCTCGGAAGATGGTGAGCCCCCGCAGGTTGGTGAGCTTTTCTACCAAAAAGCATTGGCCGATAGTTTGCAATATATGATCGATGAGGAGCAGGCAGCGCTTCAGCACGGTTTAGATCGGCGGCAAGCCTTACAAGCAGCCAGAGATGCGTTTTATAAAGGTGATCTAGCTAAAACTATTACAGACTATCATGAGTCTGTTGGTGGTTGGCTTTCGATGGAAGATATGGCCAATTTCCAAGTGGGATTTGAGCCTCCCGTATCATCTAAGTTTGGTGATTGGCGGGTCTTTGGATGTGGGCCTTGGTGTCAGGGGCCTGCTCTGATGGAAAAATTAAATTTATTAAAAAGATTTGATTTAAAGCAATTTGGTTTGAATAGCGTCGACTATGTACATGCCCATGTAGAAGCAACGAAGCTCGTTATGGCAGATCGCGACGCCTATTTTGGAGATCCAAGGTTTGTCAAGGTGCCGGTTGAGGTTTTACTTTCAGAGGCCTATGCCGACAGTCAAAAAGCACGTGTCGATATGGGCAGTGCATTTCCAGAAATGCCACCGCCCGGAGATGCTGGAGGCGAAGCATGGCATGGAGCGCCTTTCCCTAAGCCTTCTGTTGATCAGCCTCATCCTGGTGGGTCTTTAGATACAAGTTATTTATGCGTTGTAGATGACCAAGGGAATGTATTCTCGGCAACACCTTCAGATGGGTCCTACAACGGTGCCGTCGTCCCGGGTACTGGTTTAAGTGTGAGTCCAAGAGGTGTGCAGTCATGGACTGATCCATTGCACCCCTCATCAATTATGCCTGGTAAGAGACCGCGCTTAACACCCAACCCTGCGATTGCTATCCGTGGTAATGGATTGGCGTTTCTGCCCTTTGGAACACCGGGAGGAGACGTTCAAACACAAGCAATGGCTCAAGCGTTCTGTGACATAGCAGTTTTTGGAATGGGGCCACAACAAGCAGTGGAAACACCTCGATTTGCAAGCTATTCATTTCCATCTTCTTTCGAACCCCACGATTATCATCCTGGGTTATTAAAAATTGAGGGTCGAATTGATAGTGCGACAGGTAGGGGCCTTGCGGCACGTGGACATCGTGTTGAAGAGTGGCCAGAGCGGACATGGTTAGCTGGATCGATTTGTATGATCCATGATGATCGTGAAACTGGAATTAAAGCAGCGGGTGCGGACCCTCGTCGCGTTGCTTATGCTCTTGGCTGGTAGGGAGAAAAGAAATGCGTGCAATTATTTGTGAGAAATTTGGTGGCCCTGAAGCAGTGGTCTTACATGAAGATGTCGCCGTTCCAGAGCCCAATGATGGAGAGGTCTTAGTAAAAATCGAGGCAAGAGCGGTTCAATACGTCGATGTGTTGATGGTTGCGGGTAAATATCAATTTCGTCCAGAACCTCCCTTTATTCCGGGAGGAGAGGCTGCGGGCGAGATCGTTGGTATAGGCTCTGGGGTCCATGGCTGGTCTCTTGGTGACAAAGTTATGTCGCGACACCAACCGGGTGCATTTGCAGAATTTGCAATATCCAAAGCATCTGAACTGGCGAAGGTGCCCCGCAATTTCACAATGGCCCAATCAGCAGGTTTCCGCTCGGCCTATACCACAGCTTATCATGCGCTTGTTCAGCGTGGTTCCATACAAGAGGGTGAAACGCTGGTAGTTTTGGGAGCAGCTGGTGGCATTGGATTAGCGGCTATCCAAATGGGAAAAGCTTTAGGAGCTCGTGTTATTGCTGTTGCGTCTTCAGATGAAAAGCGCGCAGCATGTCTTACGGCTGGTGCGGACGAGGCTATTGACTATGGGCCTCCAACTGATGGCAATCCAGGAAGGTTTCGTGAGACTATAAAAGAGCTAACTGCAGGCAAGGGCGCGGATGTTTTTTGGGATCCCCTTGGCGGATGGGCCTTTGAGGAATGTACGCGTTGTATTAATTGGGGTGGACGTATTCTGATCCTTGGTTTCTTAGCTGGTGCACCTGCGCTCGCAAAAACCAATCACCTACTCATCAAAGGTGCTAGTGCAGTTGGTTGCCGCGTTGGAGGTCTTAATGAGTTTCAACCTGAAATCGCGCAACAAAATGTTGAGGTTCTCGTCAAACTTGCTGATGAGGGGAAATTAAACCCGCTTGTGAGTGCATCACTCCCGCTATCAGAAGCCTCAAAGGCATTACAAATGCTGATTGATAGAGATGCAATCGGTAAGGTGATACTTACTTAATTCTGATCAGCACGAGACACGGCTGCAGGCACTCTCTGCAGCCACAAATGTTGTTTTTGAAGCCCTTAACGGGGGAGTTTAGACGTACCCATTAGATACTCATCAACGGCCCGAGCACATTGCCGTCCTTCACGTATGGCCCAAACAACTAGGGATTGACCACGCCTCATGTCACCGGCGGTAAAAACCTTGTCTACAGAAGTTCTGTAAGAAAAATCATCTGCAAAAACATTGCCGCGCTGATCTAAATCAACACCTAATTCCTCAATTAGGCCCTGTTTTACTGGGCCAACAAAGCCCATCGCGAGTAGTACAAGGTCACAATCAATTTGTTGCTCTGTCCCTTTGATGGGCTGCGGGCCAGTTTTTGTCCATTCTACCTCGGAGATGGTTGCCCCTGTTACCTTACCGTCTTTACCCTGGAATTCGAGAGTGGACGCGGCAAACTTCCGTTCCGCCCCTTCGTCGTGGCTAGTAGACGTGCGTAGTTTAATCGGCCAATCTGGCCACACCATCGGTTTATCTTCTTGGACAGGGGGTTTTGGCATAATTTCAAGCTGAGTTACGCCGGTAGCACCGTGCCTATTGGACGTTCCGATACAATCGGATCCTGTATCACCACCGCCAATAACGAGTACTTTTTTACCATTTGCCAAGATAGATAAATCATCAGGCACGGTATCGCCAGCAACCCGCTTATTTTGCTGAGGTAAAAACTCCATGGCAAAATGAACACCGTCTAGCGTCCTTCCACCTACCGGAAGGTCTCTCGGTGCTTCTGCTCCGCCTGATAATACAACAGCATCAAAATTGGCTTTTAGTTCGTCAACTTTGATATCTACGCCAACATTAACACCTGTTCGGAATTCCACGCCTTCAGCAGACATTTGCTCCATACGCCGATCGATGAGGTGCTTTTCCATTTTAAAGTCAGGAATGCCGTAACGTAGTAAGCCGCCAATTCGATCATTCTTTTCAAATAAAACGACATCATGACCGGCTCTTGCTAACTGTTGAGAGGCTGCAAGGCCAGCTGGACCTGATCCAATAACCGCAATACGTTTGCCTGTTTTCTGTTCAGGAATTTCTGGTGTAATCCAGCCGTTTTCAAATCCTTTATCAACGACAGCGCATTCAATTGTTTTAATAGCAACTGGGTTGTCGTTGATGTTCAGAACGCAAGACTCCTCGCACGGAGCAGGGCATATTCTGCCAGTAAATTCAGGAAAGTTGTTCGTAGAGTGCAGGTTTACTAAAGCCTTCTGCCATTCGCCTTCGTAAACAAGGTCGTTCCAGTCAGGTATTTGATTATTTACGGGGCAGCCGTTGTGGCAAAACGGTATTCCGCAATCCATACAACGTGCCCCCTGGCTCTGAACTTCGCTCTCAGAGAGTGGAACTACGAATTCGTTGTAGTTTTTTAGTCGATCCTCAACGGGCAGATACCCTCTTTCGGAACGAGTTAGTTCTAAGAAACCTGTTGGCTTACCCATGGGTTTCGCTCCTGGTCTCGGTCTGATCAGACTTCATTTCTAACAAAGCGCGTCGGTAGTCGTCTGGCATTACCTTGACGAACTCCCCACGAGCTTCTTCCCATCGTGCGAGTAATGACTTAGCAACATCACTATCAGTGTAGTGGGCGTGGCGCTCAATCAACGTTTTAAGACGCATTTCATCATGATCGAGCATGTCACCTTTGAAGTCGTGTGGTGTCATTGCATTTTTCGCAGGTTCAATTTTTTCAAGTGATACCATCGCTTTATTGCAACGATCAGCAAAAATCCCATCAGGGTCATGCACATAAGCAAGGCCACCTGACATTCCGGCTGCGAAATTAACACCGGTTGGACCCAATACCACAACACAGCCGCCGGTCATGTACTCACAACCGTGGTCGCCTACGCCCTCAACTACTGCAAACGCTCCGGAGTTCCGCACGCAGAACCGCTCGCCCGCTACACCTCTAAAGAAGCATTCACCTTCAATCGCTCCATAAAGCACAGTATTGCCGATGATCATGTTTTCTTTGGGTGCGTAAGGTGATTTTTTAGGTGGGAATATTGCTATGCGACCCCCAGAAAGTCCTTTTCCAACATAGTCATTCGCAACACCTTCTAGCTCGATAGAAACACCACGAGTTAGGAATGCTCCAAAGCTTTGCCCACCAACTCCTGAGGCCTTGATGGCTACCGTATCTTCTGGAAGCCCGGCGTGTCCGTATTTCTTTGCGAGCTGGCCAGACAACATAGCTCCTACTGTCCGGTTAACATTTCTGACTTCCGTGTTAATTACAACAGCTTCCCCGTTGTCGATTGCCGGCTTTGCTGCCGCAATCAATTTTTGGTCTAAGGCTTTATCTAGCTCGTGATCCTGGGTCTCACAGTTGTAAGTAGCAACTCCATCTGCAGCGGTTGGCTTAAATATTAGGCGGCGAAGGTCTACGCCGTCTGCCTTCCACTGTTCCACTGCCTGGCGCATATCTAGGAATTCAGTAGCGCCAATCAGTTCGTTCACAGAGCGAACGCCAAGCTTAGACATAATCTCGCGCATCTCTTCAGCCAAGAAGAAGAAGTAGTTAATTACGTTTTCTGGCGTACCTGTGAACTTCTTTCGGAGTTCAGGGTTTTGAGTTGCTACGCCGACTGGGCATGTGTTCAGATGGCATTTGCGCATCATTATACAACCCATAGCAATCAATGGCGCTGTTGAGAAACCAAATTCGTCTGCGCCCAGAATTGCACCGATAACTACGTCGCGACCGGTTCGCAGACCACCATCGACCTGTACAGCAATCCTGCCGCGCAAACCGTTTAGTACGAGGGTCTGATGCGTTTCTGCTAGACCAATTTCCCAAGGACTCCCTGCGTGTGTGAGGGAGGTTATTGGACTGGCGCCTGTGCCGCCCTCAAAACCTGAAATTGTGACATGATCTGAGCGCGCTTTCGACACACCGGCTGCGACCGTGCCAACCCCAACCTCTGACACTAATTTTACACTAATACGCGCACTTGGATTAGCATTCTTAAGATCATGAATGAGCTGCGCCAAGTCCTCAATAGAGTAAATATCATGATGAGGAGGGGGTGAAATCAGGCCAACTCCGGGAGTGGAATGGCGTACTGCAGCAATATTCCGATCGACCTTATGACCTGGCAACTGCCCGCCTTCGCCTGGCTTGGCGCCCTGCGCCATCTTTATCTGAATGTCGTCGGCGTTTGCTAGGTATTCTGTTGTGACGCCAAATCGGCCACTTGCGACCTGCTTTATGCGGCTCCGCATGCTATCGCCGTTTGCCATGGGCTTAAAACGATCCGGTTCTTCACCGCCTTCGCCAGTATTAGATCTACCACCCATCCGATTCATCGCAATCGCTAGGGTAGTGTGTGCCTCTCGACTGATGGATCCAAATGACATTGCCCCAGTAGAGAAGCGCTTAACTATCTCAGACGCGGGTTCCACCTCATCTATTGGGACTGGCTGTTTAGACCATTTAAAGTCAAACAAACCACGGAGTGTGAGAAGATTGCGAGATTGCTCATTAATTGAGTCTGCAAAAGTCTTATATTCGTTAGGTAAATTTCCACGAACTGCATGCTGTAAAGCTCTCACGCTTGTTGGGTTCCATGCGTGACGTTCTCCACGCATGCGATAAGCGTATTCCCCACCAACTTCAAGCATTCGTTCCAGGGTGGGGTCATCACTAAACGCACGGGCGTGGCGTTCAACCGTTTCTCTAGCCACTTCCTCTACAGAAATGCCCTCAACGGTTGTGGCTGTTCCAGTAAAGTATTCTTCAATGAACTCTGAAGAGAGCCCAATCGCATCAAAGATCTGAGCTCCAGAATACGATTGATATGTAGAGATGCCCATCTTGGACATAACTTTCAGCATACCTTTGTTTAGAGCCTTGATATAATTCTTAAATGCTTTGTCTTCATCCACTCCATCGGGCAATTCATCCAGCCTGTCACGGATAGAGTC
>Ga0255782_10002561_pt1 | contig 14382 bp, 13 predicted proteins | sample 101ome_26_FD_179980 | JGI IMG/M metagenome (GOLD analysis project Ga0255782, IMG submission 179980) | Coastal salt marsh microbial communities from the Groves Creek Marsh, Skidaway Island, Georgia - 101408AT metaG (version 2) | ecosystem: Environmental > Aquatic > Marine > Intertidal zone >...
AATTAGAAACAATTATGTCTCAATAACCCCATTACAAATTGATCTTACTAATAATGATGAGATTGAAAAAGTAGATAACTGGATTAAAAAAATTATCTAACTATTCCATGTATCTCTGAGTGATACTGTTTTATTCATAACCAACATTCCATCGCTATCTTCATCCCTACAAAAGTAACCATTTCTCTCGAATTGGTAAGACTTATAAAGTTCCGCCCCAATCATATTTCTTTCGCAGAAACCATAAGTTGTAACAAGAGATTTAGGATTGATTAGTGCTTCAAAGTTGTCATGTTTACCCGGATTTTCTGTCAAGAATAACCTGTCATAAATTCTAAATTCAGTTGGCATAGCTTGGGTTGCCTCAACAAAATGAATAACACCTTTAACCTTTCTACCATCTGATGGATTTTTCCCAAGAGTGTCTTTGTCATACTCTGCATAGACTGTTGAAATATTTCCATCGAAATCTGTATCAAAAGTAATTGCTTTAATAATGTATGCATTTCTTAATCTAACCTCTCTACCGATGGATAGTCTTTTGTATTTATTATTTGGAGCAACTTCACAAAAATCATCTCTTTCAATGAAGATCTCTCTAGAGAAGAAAATTTCTCTTTCACCCATAGCTTTATTTTGCGGATGAATTGGCGCTTTAATTGACTCTAAGGAATCTTTAGGGTAATTTTCAATAATTACCCTGATTGGATCAATAACAGCCATAGTTCTTGGTGCATTATCATTTAAATCATCTCGTATAGAGTCTTCAAAAATTTTAATATCGGTCATTGAGTCGACTTTTGAAATGCCGACCCTTTCAGAAAAAATTTCTAATGCTTTTGGAGTACAACCTCTTTTCCTTAGGCCTGAGATTGTTGGCATTCTAGGATCATCCCATCCATTCACATGTTTATTTTTAACAAGAATACTGAGCTTCCTTTTTGACATTACCGTATATTCAAGATTGAGTCTAGAAAACTCATATTGATGAGGCCTATCAGGTTTATTAAAGTCGTCTAAATTCTCTAATATCCAGTCATATAGTCTTCTATTGTCTTGAAATTCAAGTGTGCATAATGAATGGGTTATGCCCTCAATTGCATCAGAGATACAATGGGCAAAATCATACATTGGGTAGATACACCAGTTTTTTTCTGTTTGATGATGGTTTTCAAACCTTATACGATAAAGAGCGGGATCTCTCATACAAATAAAGGAACTGGACATATCAATCTTTGCACGAAGGACACAATGATTTTCTTTGAATTCACTATTTTTCATTTGATTAAATAGTTCTAGATTTTCTTCTATTGAAGTGTTTCTATAAGGGCTATCTTTACCAGGATCTTTAAGAGTTCCCCTGTATTCTTTTGTTTCTTCAGGTGAAAGAAAACAAACATATGCCAATCCTTTTTCAATCAGTTCAATAGCATAATTAAAAAACTTATTAAAATAATCAGAGCTATATTTTTCTGGCTTTTCCCATTTAAAACCAAGCCAGTTGATATCATTTTTTATTGAATTAACGAACTCAATATCCTCTTTAGATGGGTTAGTATCATCGAATCTTAAATTACAAATTCCACCATATTTTTTTGCGATACCAAAATTAAGAAATATTGATTTGGCATGACCAATATGAAGATAACCATTGGGTTCAGGTGGAAAACGAGTGTGAATTTTCTTGTGAAGCCCTTTCGACAAATCCTGATCAATTTGGTTAAAAATAAAATTTGTTGAAAGATTGGTGCTGTTATCTGGCATGACGTGGGATTATATCATTTTCAGGTATTCGGTTTCTTTGTATGATTCTCTAAGGTAGTTAAAATATGAATAATGAAAATTGCCATTGTAAGACTTTCAGCTATTGGAGATATTGTTCAGTCAATGATTGTTCTTCAGTTTATCAAGAAAAAATTCCCAGATACTTCAATTGATTGGTTTGTAGATAATCAATTTGCCGCTTTATTAGATGATTGTATTGAGATAGATAATGTTATCAAATTAGATATAAAAAAGATTAAGCAAAACAAGTCATTAATTCTTTTATTTAAAACATTAAGAAAATTACAAACCCTCGAAAAATATGATTGTGTTTTTGACTTACAAGGACTTATCAAATCTGCAGTTATCACTAGGTTTATTCCAGCGAGAGATAGGATTGGATTCGATAAGAACTCCACCAGAGAAAGATTTGCGTCTTACTTTTATTCTAAGAAGTATCAATTTCCCTATCATGAAAATGTTGTAATGAGATATGTCAATATTGTTGCTTCGGCTTTGGATATTCCTGTAACTGAGCGTGAGATCAAATACAAAAAACCTTTTTTTAATTTATTATCGAATAAAGCTAAGAAGGATAAGCCAAGTATCCTTATCGTTCTGGGAGCATCCTTTGATTCCAAGATCTATCCTGTAGATAAATATGCTCAAATAATAAATGCACTTCAAGCTAACTTTGTAGCATTATGGCATTCAAAAAAGGAATTCGAGATGGCTGAAAGACTTCAATTTCTGTCTGGGAGTCTGTCAATCACCAAGTGTAAGAATTTCTCAGAGTTAAAACAACTGGTTATTAATTCTGATTTAGTTATTGGTGGGGATACTGGACCTACACACATTGCATGGGCATTAAATATCCCATCCATAACTATCTTTGGTTCGACGCCACTTGAAAGAAATTGCTTTATTACCGATAAAAATTTAGCTATAAACTCTGGAAACGAGGTTAATGCGTATAAAATTAACAAACAAGATTTTTCAATAAATCAAATAATGCCAAAAGATATTGTGCAGTTGATAAGGAAAATATTAAATTAAGAAAAAGTTATATGATTCTAACTTTCAATAGATTCATACTATGAAGTTATAATTTGATCTAAATTCTTAACTGAATCAATAATAAACTTTGCTTTTGTTGTGTCTTCATTAATTTCATGTCCGCTTCGAACAAGAATGGTATTGATGATTCCAGCGGTATTTGCTGCTATTATGTCTCTTTCAGAGTCTCCAATCATCCATGATGAATCCAGATTAATATCATATTTTTGAAAGGCCTTATAGAATAAACCAGCTTTAGGTTTCCTGCATCCACAATTATCATCTGGTCCATGTGGACATATAAATACATCAGTTATATTAATTTCATTAAGATTAAACATCTTGAGCATCCATTCATTTAAAATATGAAATTCACTCAAAGTGTACATTTTTCTTGAAATCCCAGATTGGTTTGAAACAACAATAAATTCATAACCTATGTTTTTTAGAGTATTTAATGAATCAAATACACCCTCAATAAATTTAAAATCTTGGATTTTATATGTATAACCAGTCTCTTCATTTATAACACCATCTCTATCGAGAAAAATGACTTTAATCTTTTCTTTTGACATCTATATTTAAGAAGGTTCATAATTTTCTATAATGTATTATTCCTCAAAAACTGATAGATATCTCCAATACTTATTATTAACATTTGGTTTCTTATTTCCTTTATCTGTTTTTTTAGGTAATTTTTTGGCTATTGTCATACTTATTTCCTTCTTATTCTTGGAAGAAAAAAGAACAAAACTCATTCATCTCTTTGGCAATAAATTATTCAGATCAATTGCAATCTTCTTCTTTTTACATATTGTCGGTCTTTTATGGAGTGAAGATATTCAAGGGGGACTTGAAATGATAAGAAAGATGTTGGAATTTGGAATTCTTTTTCCAGTTCTTGTTATATTGATGCACAAAAAGAATATCGATCTTTATATTAACTCTTTCTTATTGGCTGCAGTTGTAATCATATTATTTTCTTTTTTAATATGGTTTGGAGTAATTCCTCCATTCAAGAATGCAACTGTAGGAAATCCAACCCCGTTTATGTCGCACATAACTCATGGTCCATTTATTGCTTTTTCATCATATATTTCTTTAATGAAATTCTTTAATAATTTCAATTCAAAAAATAATATTTCTTATTTATATCTTTTTCTTTTCTTAATTTTCAGTTTCAATGTTTTCATAACAGGTGGTAGAGCAGGGCACGTTGTGTATCTTGTTTTGCTGCTTATAGGTTTAATCCAGTATTATGGGTTTAGACCAAAAGTTTTTATCATGGGTGTATGCTCGGTATTAATTATTTTCATAACGGCATATCAATATAGCGGTATTTTTAAAAAAAGAATTGATGCCTTAACAACTGAAATTGTCCAATTTAATGAAGAAGATAACCATAATACATCTGTTGGGACAAGATTAATATTCCTTCAGAATTCCTTGAGAATCTTCAAAGATAACATATTCATTGGTGTTGGAACTGGCGGATTCCCTAAAGAATATGCAAAATACAATGATATTTATTCTAAAGGAGGTCGTTTATCAACCAATCCACATAACATGTATTTACTTCTAATAGTTCAATTTGGATTAATTGGTCTCTTATGTCTACTTTCAATTCACTTTTATCAAATAAAACATAGGATTAAAAATAATAAATTTCATAGTCATTTAGGTTTTGGTCTTGTGGCTTATTTTTTTGTAATCAATTTTTCAGATTCATATCTTTTGGGTCATTTCACAAGCTTTCTATTTATTTTCTTTTCTAGTTTCTTGTATCAAATTGAAAAATATTAAATCTATTTTAATTGTAGTGCAAAGATCAAATGGAGATGTTTTTCTAGCTAATACTCTTGTATTTAATCTTCACAAATTCTTCCCACGAGCAAAAATAGATATACTCATTAATGAAGATACTACGGCTATTGCAAAATTATTGCCAAGTATCAGAAACATTCATAAGTTCAGTTACTCTTTAAAGAAAAGCAATCCAATAAAGCAAGAAATATCAATATTAAAAAAAATTTTCAAAAAATATGATTTGAGTATAAGTCTTACAGCAAGTGATAGAAGTGTTTTGTATTCGGTTTTGGCATCTAAATATTCAATAAGTGCTGTTGATGCAAACATTAAAAAATCTTGGTGGAAAAAAATACTTTTGAAGAATAGTTATGTATTTGATGAAAAAGTACATATTATTGAAAATAACCTAACCCCTTTAAACTTCTTAAATATTCCTTACTCAAAAAAAGTGATTGGTATTGATCCGAGCATTAATATCCTGGCGAAAGTGAAAAATTTTATAAAAGATATTGGATTTGAGAAATTTATTATCTTTCATCCTTCTGCGCAATATTCATACAAAATTTATCCAGAAAATTTGCGAAATAACCTTCTACTCCTTTTGGCTAATAACGAAATAAAAGTTATAGTTACTGGGGGGGCATCCTCACTAGATTTAATTATTAAAAACTCCACACCAAAGCATAAAAATATTTGCAATTTGATTAATGAAACCTCACTTGAAGAATATATTGCTTTAAGTAGCATTTCTTCAGCGTATGTTGGAATGGACACTTTAAATATGCATATAGCATCATCACAAAATAAAAGAGTATTTGCTATCTTTGGACCAACACTATTAAGAATGTGGTCTCCTTGGTCAAATATTACCGAATCATGCGCTTCCATGAATCAATCTGTTAATGATTATGGGAATATCACCATCTTCCAGGCTGATTTACCCTGCGTAGCATGCGGTAAAGCAGGATGTAATGATCAACATAATGAAAGTTTGTGTTTAAACTATATAGATCCAGAATTAATTTATCAAAATGTTCAGGGTTTTATTGATGATCAGAAGATATAAAGAAACCTTCACTCTTCCTTTCAAGGAAAAAATACCTTGTTATCTTGAAGCTTATGAATCTCAGATAAAAAAACCTTTAAGAATCATAAAATATATAAAAAGATATCTTTACATGTTTCTTAAAAAAGAATTAATTAATGAGAGAGATGAAATCTTAGATTCTCATAGGAAAATATTATGGATTAATAAATCAGCCCCAAGTCTTGGAGACAGTTTGATGGATTTATCTTCCAGGACTCTTTTGGAATCTAGAGATATAGATTTACTAACAGATAAAAAGAATTTGCCTATTTATGACAATGACTTAAATTTTAAGAATACTTTTTCCGAGATGGTTAGCCTGAAAGGCAAAGTTTACGACCTAATTATTATTGATTCATACAGTACTAGGACAATCGGTCTAAAAAATAAACTTTTCTCGGATACTGAATTTGTTTCAATATTTGGTTTTTTTAATGGGCCGGAAGTAAATCGTGTACTATTTAGTTTTCATCGCATGAATAATTTATTGGGACGAAAAATGTCGCCATCTTCAATTGAAAAGATTGCTCGTCCATCTATGAGTTTAATAAATGTCAAATCCATTGAACTTCCAAATAAATACATAGTAATTTCAGTTGGTGGAGAATGGGAGTATAGAACTTATCAGTTCTGGCCAGAAGTAGTGAAGTTAATTCTTAATAAATTTAAGAATATCAATATTGTGTTAGTTGGTTCTGAAAACGGCAAAGATTACGTTAATTCTATTATTTCGAAATGTTCCAAAGATCGCGTTTTAGACTGCGTGGGAAAATATAGTTTTAAGGAAACCGCAAAAATAATCAGTAAATGTGATGTATTTATAGGTTGCGATGGTGGATTAATGCATGTGGCCAACTGTTTTCAGAGAATATTAGTTCCCTTATTTGCCAGATTAGAACCTTCAATGCAATTAACCGAAAGCATACTTGCATTTCCAGTGTTTGATTATGATAATGTAAACAATATACCTATTAGTGCAATCATAAGAAATTTTGATAGTGCTTTTAAGATCTCTTATAAATATCATCAAACCTTATAATATCATCCTCGCCAAGATAATTTCCAGTTTGAATTTCTATTATTTTTAGTTCATTATTCTGATTGTTGGATAATCTGTGAATTCTCCCTGAGGGGATAAAAGTTGATTGATTTATCTTCAAATCAAAGACTTTCTCTTCCAGAGTTATAGTCGCGATGCCAGAAATAACCACCCAATGCTCAGATCGATATTCATGTTTTTGTAATGAGATCATAGCACCAGGGTTAACTGAAATAATTTTGACTTGATAGTTATCACCGTAAGCTATGGAGTCATAGTATCCCCAAGGACGGTAAACAAGACTATTGTCAGTTAATTCTTTTTTATTTAGTGTTTTGAGTCGACCCAAAAGCTGATTAATGTTTTTAATTTCATCTGTTTTAGAAATTAAAAGTGCATCAGGAGTATTCACAATAGTTAAATCCTCAACCCCAAATACTGAAGTCAGTTTATGTGGACTATAAATTAATGAGTTTTTGGAATTTATAGAAATAACTTCACCATATTCCACGTTTCCTGATTCATTTTTAGAAGTTGTGTGCCATATTGACTCCCAGGTTCCTAAATCACTCCAATCGGCATCTAGAGGAACCATACCTCCATTCTTTGTTCTCTCCATAACCCCAATATCGATAGATTGCTCTGGGCAATTTTCAAAAATACTATAGTCAAATCGAGTAAAGTCTTGATCTTGAACTGGATTTGAGAAAGCTTCTTTACAACACTCATAAATTTCCGGTTCAAACTTTTTTAACTCTTCAAGATAAATATTTGCCTTAAAAGAAAACATACCGCTATTCCAAAAATAATTTCCCTTAGAAATATAATTTTGCGCAGTTTCAAATGAAGGTTTTTCTTTAAAAGAGATTATCTGAAGAATATCGTTATTGCAGTTCTCTGTTTGTATGTAACCATAATTAGTATCTGGTCTTGAAGGTTTAATACCAAATGTTAATAAACGATTTTCTTCTGCACCTTTCTTGGCTATTGATATGCATCTGTGGAACGCTTTATTATTTTTTATGTCATGGTCTGATGCAAGAACCAACATAATAGCATCAGGATCATAAGTTAAAATTTTAAAGGCTGATAAAGCGATAGCTGGGGCGGTATTTTTCCCAATAGATTCTAAAATTATAGTCTTAGGTTTGATATGAATTTCTCTTAATTGTTCAGCTGCAATGAACCGATGGCTTTCATTGCAAATAACTATAGGTTTTGAAAAATTTTTTGGTAAGCGTTCAAATGTATTTTGAAAGAGTGAATTGTTTTCATTATTGATTTTAATGAATTGCTTAGGGTGAGACTTCCTTGAAAGAGGCCATAATCTTTTACCACTACCACCCGCTAGAACTACTGGGATAATATTTGCCATTTATTTAATAGGTTCATCTTCTGGAACTTTCCAATTAGATTGACGCTCATGAAGTTTAATATAACGGTAGAAGGTTCCTTCAAAATTTCCAAATGCAATTACAAACCCTGCACCCCCGTCTAGGAAACCTAATTTAAAAAAATAATGCTTAAAGAAGGACCACAAGCCATGAGAAAAAGCTTTAAGCACATTAGAATTTACACCCTTATCAACAAGCTTTTCTACTCCCAAAGAGGAATATTTATTAGCTTTATGAAGCACTTCATCAAAATTTTTAAAAGGTATCTGCCATATAGGATTTTTAAGCTTACCAATTTCTTTGCCAGATTTGTTGATAAAGCCTTCATGGACAGGTTTTAAATCATATTCCATCGAACCTTTTTTAAATAACTGAGGTTGTCTGTAATTCGGATACCAACCAGAATGTTTAATCCATTTACCCATGAAATAATTTTTTCTTGGGATGCGATAAATATCAAAATTAGGGTTAGACAAAATTTCAAGAATTTCTTCTTTTGTTTCAATAGTGCATCTTTCATCTGCATCTATACTTAAAATCCATTCATGATTACAATGTGAAATAGCCTTATTTCTTAGATTGCCATAACCATCAAATTCAATATGATAGACTTTTGCACCCATTTTCTGAGCTAACTCGGTAGTACCGTCAGAACTATTAGAGTCGGCTAGAATAATTTCATCGGCCCACAAAACGCTATTTATACATTGCTTGATTTTTTCAACTTCGTTATAGGCGATAATATAGACAGAAATTTTAGGTTTCATTTTAGTTTTGTATAAATCTCAAAAATCTATGAAAGTAAGTTTAATTATAACTACCTATAATCGACCAGATGCCCTGGATAAGGTCTTGAGAAGTATTAATAAACAGTCAAAACTTCCTTATGAGGTGATTATAGCTGATGATGGTAGTACAAATACAACAAAGAAGTTGATTAAGACATTTCAAGAAGAATCAAAATTTAACATAATCCATAGCTGGCAAGAAGATTTAGGCTTTAGGCCTGCTAGATCAAGAAATAAGGCAATTGCTAGAGCATCAGGTGACTATATTGTTCTTATTGATGGAGATATGATCCTAGATAAGAACTTTATTAATGATCACATTAAAAATTCAGAAAAAGGTTTTTTCATTCAAGGATCAAGAAGTCTTTTATCTAAAAATTTAACAAAAAAAATACTAGATGGAAACAGAGTAAATCTTAATTTTTTTCTAAAAGATTTAATGAATAGAAAAAACTCAATTCGTAGTTACTTTCTATCGAAAATTTTCTCTGACAACAAAAATTCATTATCAGGAATAAAGACCTGTAATATGAGTTTTTTCTTGGATGACTTCAATATTGTGAATGGGTTTAACAATGACATTCAAGGGTGGGGTAGAGAGGATAGTGAGTTTTGTGTGAGATTAATGAATGCTGGAATTAGAAGAAGAAATCTAAGATTTAGTGCTGTTCAATTCCATTTATGGCACGGACTAGAAAATCGCAATTCACTTAAGAAAAATGATTTGATTTTAAAAAAAACTATCGATCAGAAATTAATTTGGTGTAAATCAGGTGTTAATGAGTTCACAGATGAGTATTAAGAAATTCATCAAAGCATCAATGCTTAGATGGATGACACGTAAAAGAACTAAAAAAGCTTTTGGAGCCCCAGAAAAGATCCTCTTTTTGAGATATGATAGAATTGGCGATATGATCATAACCACTCCAGTCTTTAGGGAGTTTAGAAAGGTTTATCCAAATTCAGAAATATATGTTTTAGCTAGTAAAACGAACAATGAGATAATAAAATTTAATCCATACATTAATCAAATTTTTATTAATCACAAACATTCATTCATAACTGATCTTCCAGCACTATTCAAACTAAGAAAATTACAAATAGATATTGCTATTGAATTTGATCATTCTGTTGTACCTCATGCTATCTTAAGATTAAAGATTATCAACCCTAAAAAAATTATTTCTGTTAGAAAAGATGGTAGATATGGGGTTTCTGGAGAAGAATTAATGCTTTATGATCAATACTCTAAGAGGTCACATAATGAGCATGCTAGAGACACTTGGCTCAAAACAATTGAGTCTTACACAGGAAAAGTTACTAATAAAAACTATGAAATTTTTTTGAATAATGAGTCAATAGTTAAATCACAACAATTTATTAAGCAAATTGATAGTGACTTTTTTATTGGGTTTAACTTAGAGGGTGCAGTCAAGGGAAAGAAAATTTCATTCTCTGACTTTGAAGAGCTAGCAAATAAGATTAAAGAAATATTACCTATTGCAAAAATTATATTATTTTCTCATCCCAAGAAAAGAGATCAATTAATAAGAAAAATTGATAATTCTGATTTGACTAATGTTTCTATGTCGTATCCAACAGGTTCAATTACTGATCTTTGTGCTCTAATCAAAAAAATGGATTTAATTATCACGCCAGACACCTCGGTTGTCCATATTGCTTCAGCATTTGATATTCCAATTATTTCTATTCACGAGAAAAATATTAATAGTTTTAAGCTTTTTATGCCACAATCAACCATCTCTCGAACAGTTTTCTCAGATGAGTCGGATTCATTGAAAGGGTTTAAAATAAGTGAAGTGGTGAAATTTTTCAAAGAGATAACTAATATTCTGCGTAAGTAAATATTATGAAAGTAAGTGCTTTTACATTTATAAAAAACGGTGAAATTTTGGGTTATCCATTTATTGAGTCTATCAAATCAGTTCTTCCAATCGTTGATGAATTTGTTATAAATGTAGGGAAAAGTGAGGACAACACACTAAAAATTATTAAATCATTAAAAGAGCCTAAGATTAGAATCATTGAATCTCACTGGAGTGATTGTATGATCAATAAAGGTTTTGTTTATGGTCAACAAAAAATGATTGCCCAGTACAACTGTTCTGGAGATTGGTTATTCTATGTCGAGGGTGATGAGATTTATCATGAAAATGATTTAGACTACATTCTTCAACAAATGAGAATATACGAAGATGATGAGAATGTAGAGGCCTTAGCTTTTAACTTTATTCATTTTTATGGCAACTCAGATAGTTATCTTGACTCTCCAGGATGGTATCGTTCAGAGGCTAGAATTATCAGGGCCTCCTTAAGGGCTTATGCTCCAGATGGGCTTTTCTGGTTAGTTCTGGATTCAAATAAAAAAGGAAGGTATCCTAAAGCTAAGTTACTGGACGCAAAATGCTATCACTATGGTTGGGTCAGGTCTGAAGAAGAAATGAACTTAAAAAGTAAAAAAGTTCAGAAATATTGGAACAGTAATTATAAAGAGATTGACTACTCAAAGATGGATCAAAATATTATTCGCAAATTTGAGGGTAGTCATCCCAAAATAATTCGTTCTTGGCTTCCAAAAGAAAGAGGTGTTTTTGCGACTGATCCAAATTATAAATTGACAGCAAAACAAAAGAAACACAGGGTAATGTTAAGACTTGAAAAGTTATTTAATCTTGAGTTAAGTAAGAAGCACTATAAAAAAGTTAGGTGATGAGAATATTAATCGAGTTACCAACATGGTTAGGTGACTGTGTTATGGTAACTCCTGCTATAGAAAATATAGTCAAAAAACACAAGGACTGCGAAATAATTTTCATAGGTTCACAAGTTTCTATAGATCTAATGGGCTCGCATCCTAATTGCATAGAGACCCATATCTTAGATAGGAAAATAATTAATCTGATTAAAACTATAAGATCAATTCAGTCTGTAAATCTTTTTATTTCTTTTAGAAGCTCTTTAAGAACCAAGTTGTTTCAATTACTGTTAAATGCTGAGAACAAATGTCAATATAATAAGCACAAATTTTCCTCTGGGCACCAGGTTGAAAAATATAATCAATTTATCCAAGAGTCCATGGGCTTTGATTTTAAAGCCGGGAAATTAAAACTTTTTAACAGTTCTCATGAGCATTCTAGCAAGATGCCGCTCCTAGGTCTTAACCCTGGAGCATCTTATGGATCTGCAAAGTGCTGGCCCTATGATAAATTTGTTGAAGTCGCAGTTTCTCTTTCAGGTAAATTTAATATTCTTATTTTTGGAGGACCTGATGAAGTAGGTCTTTCAAAGAAGATTTCACAGGAATTAAGGAATAAAAATTGTAAAAATTTTACAAATCTTACTGGAAAAACTTCTATCAAAGATTTGGTGAGCTATATATCTTCATTAGATATTTTTATAACTGGAGATTCTGGACCAATGCATATTGCAGCTGCATTTCAAATACCTACAGTTTCAATATTCGGTCCTACAAAGATAAATGAAACTTCTCAATGGATGAATGAAAAATCCAAAATTGTTAAAAGAGAGCTCTCTTGTCAGCCATGTATGAAGAGGGTTTGCCCATTAGGACATCATAACTGTATGAAAAAGATTACCAGCAAAGACGTGATTAACTCAGCCTTAAGTTTAATCTGAGAAATGAATATCTATCAAGTGACAAAGTGTATGACCAACGAATATGTGCATCTCCTGGATTCTGGGAGTGTCATCTGAGGGTATTACAAGATTAATATCACAAATGTCATTCATCTTCCCACCTTGGGCACCGGAAAAACCAACAACTTTTGCATGCATACTTTTCGCGTAATCAAGGGCATTAAGAACATTATGACTATTGCCAGAGGTGCTGATTCCTATAACCAGATCATTTTTATTTAAAAGAGCTTCAAGTTGCCTTTTAAAAACGTTCTCATATCCGAAATCATTAGATATTGCTGTCAGGGCAGATGTGTCAGTGGTTAAAGCTAAAGCAGACAATCCCTTTCTACTGACTTTGTATCTGCCGACAAGTTCAGCTGCAATATGTTGGGCATCAGCAGCAGAACCACCATTACCAAATATAACAATCTTCCCATTTGACTTAATAGAATCTATTGCTAATTTTGCAATAGACTCAATTGAACTAGAAAGCGTTTCCATTTTTGAGAAAACCTCTCCATGGAGATTGAGTTCACTTTTAATTATTTCTATCATTTTTCTTTATTTTGGTAATGGTATTAGAAGTGCTTCTTCCCTCTAAAAAATCTATTAGAACAAGCTCCTTTGCAATTTCTTCGCCGGCCACCTTTTTTCCTTTATAGTCACCGCCTTTCACGAGTATATCTGGAACAATAGCGGTAATCAATTCAATTGGCGTATCTTCCTCGAAAGGAATAACATAATCGACTGATTTAAGAGAAGCAATGACGCAGCACCTATCATTAAGAGGGTTGATAGGCCTATTCTTACCTTTTAATCTCTTAACGGAATCATCTGAATTAACACCTACAACTAGAATATCTCCAAGTTTCTTAGCTTTTTCTAAATATTTAACATGGCCCATATGAAGAATATCAAAACAACCATTAGTGAATACAATTTTTTTCTCAGACTTTCTTAAGCTTTCTAAAATTTCAGTGAAATTTTTTGATGACAAGACATTCTCTTCACAATCAGAATTGTTGAGCAAGGATTCATACTCAATGATTTCTTTAAATGATGTTGTTGCAGAGCCAATTTTTCCAACGACGACTCCAGCTGCCAAGTTGGCAAGAACAACTGCTGAGTCAATGTCTTCCTTCGCAGCTAAAGCATAACCAAGAGCTGCAATCACTGTATCACCAGCTCCAGTGACATCAAATACTTCTCTGGCAACTGTTGGATGAGATCTAAATTGGCCATCAAATATGGCGATACCATCTTCACTTAGAGTAATAAGGGAAGTATTTAATTTACAAAAATCCTTTAAATGAATTAGGGCAGATTTAAGAGATTTTTTATCTGAAATATTGATACCAGTTGCCTCAGAAGCCTCTTTCTTATTCGGGGTTAAGAGATAAGCTGAAGTATATTTAGAATAATCAAAACCCTTTGGGTCAACTATGACTTTAATACCATAAGAATTAGCCACCTTAATAACATCTTGAGCAACATAATTTGTAATAACGCCTTTTCCATAATCAGAGAGAATAACCAATTCAAATTTACCAATAATAGATTTAAATATATCTGTTAATCTCTTTTCGGAAACTTTACTAATATCCTCATCACTTTCAATGTCATATCTAATAACTTGTTGTTGAGATGATATGATCCTAGTCTTCTTTGAAGTAACACGATCTTTTTGCTCAATTAGATAATCTGTTCCAAGATTAATTTTTTTGAAAAGGTTTTTTAATTCTTTAGAAATTTCGCATCCGCCAATAACACTTAAAACCTCAACAT
>Ga0255782_10002573_pt1 | contig 14350 bp, 10 predicted proteins | sample 101ome_26_FD_179980 | JGI IMG/M metagenome (GOLD analysis project Ga0255782, IMG submission 179980) | Coastal salt marsh microbial communities from the Groves Creek Marsh, Skidaway Island, Georgia - 101408AT metaG (version 2) | ecosystem: Environmental > Aquatic > Marine > Intertidal zone >...
TATTGATCGGAATCAAATCTTCCACGGACAAAGGCTGTTTCGTCATTGGATTCTCCCCGGTTTCTTTGACGAGCTTTTCAATCAACGACCGTTCAAACACGTGGCCGGACGGCGCAATCACCGGTTTGGCGGTTTGCTCGCCGGATATCGCGCAGAGTAACATCGTTTTGTTCCTTCGCTTTTTGCGTTTGTGTGTTTTGGCGGCTCTTTCCAATTGTGTGTTGTGTCTTGTAAAAATATCAACACCGCGTCGAGTTTTCACGGTCGATCGCAAAGCACAAAAAAGCAGTCTTCGTCGAAAAACTGTTCTTTTTCAAAGAGTGGGAAAAAAGAGAGTTTCGGCGCGACGCGGAGAAGACTTCTCTCTGATTTGATTTGCGTGGTTGAAAAATGACGAATTCTGACTGATGCGTGAAACCCGAAAGCACAGAGAAACAAGAGCGCGAAAGGCATACGGCGTAAAATACACACACGCACACACGTAAATCTAAACACAAAAGCAACGTCGCTACGCAGACATTCTACACTTCTCTCGCTATTATTATTATTATTACTTCGATATCGGCATCACTTTCAAGCTCACCTCGTTATCTCTGGGCCTGAGAGAGTACATCGGCCCGAACGTGCTCACGCGAAAGCCGGCGCGGTCGCAGCGAAACGCGCCCGTCTTTTCAACCTCTCTCACGATGACGTCTCGACATCGCCTCGCGGCCTCTTCCGTGGCCATCCCGATTAAAGGCACGACCGCGACGAGTTCACCGCCGGCGACTCTCGTGGAAATCGTGTCCGTTTTTTCGTTCGTTTTCGCCGCCGGGTTCGTCTCCGGGTGCACGCGCGGTCCCAGGTACAGTTCCATCGTTTTGCCCACAATCATCGCATCCTCTTCCTCCTCCTCCTCCTCGTCGGTCGCTAACGCGTACCGCATCGTCAGCGGCTGCGTCGGTGGGTACATCTGCCCGAGTTCATTTTCACCCTCGATGTAAAGCATCAATCGCGACAACCCTTCCTCTCGGTTTTCGTACGGGGTAATAGCGATGGTGTACGGCGCGAGTAAGCGTATCTCGACGTCGTTCGGGAGCGTCGCGACGACCGAAGATGGTATTTTGTACTCGTCGGCGATCGATTTTTGGTCGTCGTTTGACGACGACGACGAAGAAGAAGCTCTGGCGGAAAGAAAACGTCTCTTTGTTCTTCTTGTTGCTGTTGTTCTTCTGTTTCGTCTGCTCGGGGATGAAGTCGTCGCGAGCGAGGACGAGTCGATGCGAAGCGACGTCGCGGTGGACATGTCGCGAGAAAGTGGAGCTTTTTGGACGTGAATTGGAGTTAATTAGGAAAAAAATCTTCCATATTCTAAAATGTATCTCGAATCCTCTCGCATATAGTACGACGACAACTCTCGTCAGTCGCGCACGTATATCATCGTCTCTCGACGATTAGCTGCTGCTGCTGCTAGTACTATAACTACTGCTACTTTTATGCTAACTCTCAGACGTCGGGACTCCGCCGCCGTCCTCCTCTTCTCGTTCTTCCGTTTCGAAGCCGTTTTGCTGCTCGTCGTCCGCGCCGTTCATTTTTACGCCGTGGCGTTTTTCCATGTGCACTTTGAGTTTAAACTTTCTCGTGTACGACGCGTCGCACATGTCGCAGGAGAATCTCGGTCGGGTTACGTCGTGCGTGGTCAAGTGGGATCGCAGGACGCCTATTTTCGCGAACGCCGACGAGCAGAGGTGGCACTTGTACGGTCTGGCGATTTCAGCTTCCACTTTTGGATCTTTTGTACCGGTAGATTTGCTCGATTTTCGTTTTCGCGGCGGTGGCGGTATGAATTCTCCAGCTCTTTTCAGCGCTGGGTTCGCGACGCCGTTTACCGTGTTCATGCCTAGCTGAATGTTCCGTTCGAACGCTTTCGCGACTTCCTGGTGCCGCCCGTTCTCCGCGTGCTTCAACACGTGCACTTTCCACTCGTACGGTCGGTTGAACCTTCTCCCGCACACATTGCACAAGTATGGTCTATCTCCGGTGTGTGTGCGTTCGTGCGTTCTCAAGTGATACCGGCTCGAACACTCTAAATTGCACGTCGAGCAAAAATATGTCCTCTTAGGCGCGAACACTTTCTCCTTCACGCTCGGCTTCTTCCGGACGGAATTACCCGCCTCACCGCTCGTGTTTTCCCTCTCTTCTATCGCATTATTACTTTCCGCGAACACCCTAATTTCCATCCTAAGCGACCGATACAGCCAATTATAACAGCTCCTGCACGCTCTCTTCCTCGCGAGCGCCTTTCGAATTTCCCTTCTCTCCTCCTTCGTTTTCTTCACCTCTAACTCGTCCATCTCTTCCTCTCGCAATCGGATGTAATCCTTCGGAATCTTGTACAATCTCCCGAATTTCTTTCTCAGCGATTCGTCCTCGGGATGTTCTTTTACCTCTCGCACCTGATCCGCGGTGAACGCTCGACACTTGCCTTGTTCCGCGAACCCGCAATACGCGTCCCCTTCGGACGAATTTTCCCAAAAGTGAAGCTCATCGTCATCCTCCGCGCAGGAGGACGCTCTGTCCGTTCTTGCTCGCAAAATCGCCTTTTCCAGCGCCAACGCGTACGACGGCTTCTTCTCGGTGGTGGTGGTGGCAACGACAACAGCAGCATCAGCAGTGCGCGCTTGCCTTTTTTCTTCTTCTTCTTCGTATTCTTCTTCTTCTTCTTCGTCGAGGATTCCATCTTCCTTCGTCCCGGCGTCGAGGAGAAGGATCCGCTTCATCTCGACGATTTTATGCAACAGATCCCTATTCTCGCTTTGAAAGATCTCGTCGTTCGAGGCGACCAAAGCGGCGCACTTTGTCGGCGCGGATTTCCGTCGCATCTCTCGTCGCGTCCTTCTTCTTCTTCTTCTTCGCGCTTTTATTCTCGCAGAAGAAGAGCGAGGAGAAGAGAGTATAAAAGAATGTTTGGAGATTTAAACTTCGACGTCTGGGCGTCCTTTTGCTGGACCTTTTGAAACCCTAAATATTTTTTTTTTTCTCTTTTCTCTCGTACTCGTGTGATATATCCACAAACAAACAAAAACAAACGGAGGGGAGATGCGACTTCTTTGCGGCAACCCGCCTCCGCGCGCCTCTGCTTCTGCTTCTTCTTCTTCTTCTTCGGCGAAGGAGTTCTGCTGCTGCCGCAGAGACGGAGGAGGAGACAGACCAAAGCGGTTGTTGACGTCGGCGAATAAACAGAGATGGAGCTCGACGACGACGACGAGAAGGAGGAGGTTGAGAACGGCTTTTCTCGTCGTCTCTGCTGCCGCCGGAGAGAACAACAACAACAGCCACCACCACAGAAACGGCCGAGGCTCGGAGACGTGGAAGAACAAGAACCAGGTGGAGGAGTTTTCGAGCAAGAATAAAGCGTGCGTGGTCGAGGCGAGGAATCTGAGGAAGACGCACGACGGGGAACGCTATCAGTTTGATGGATTAGATTTTAGCCTCTCGGAGGGGCAGAAATACGCCGTGGTCGGACCGAACGGAAGCGGGAAGTCGACGCTGTTAGACGTGATTGGAGGGAAAGAGGAACATTTTCAGGGCGAGTTGTGGAGGAGGAAGAACGCGACGTTCGTGTTGGTGGAACAAGAACCGGAGTTTGAAGATTCGATGACGGTGCTGGAAGCGCTGTACGCGGCGAACACGCCGCTGACGAACTTGTTGAAACGGTACGAGGAAATTACGAATAATAGCAACTCCGACGGGAGCAAAAACGAAGAAGTGCACAGCAACGAATTGACGAAAGTGTTGGAAGAGATGGACGCCGCAAACGCGTGGGATGCGGAGAGACGAGTGAAGGAAACGCTGAAGAAATTTGGATTAGGACAAGAATTTTTCCAGAAAACCACGGAGAAGTTATCGATTGGCGAGAAGAAGCGATTAGCGTTAGCCGCTGCGCTCATTGAATCGCCAGACGTTTTGATTTTAGACGAGCCTACGAACCACTTATCCGTCGAAGGCGTTGAGTTTTTGGAAACGGCGATTAGAGAGAATAAGAAAATGGCGGCGTTGGTCGTTTCGCACGACAGACAGTTCATCGACAACGTGTCCACGAACATTTTAGAGTTGGATGGGTTCGGTGGTGGTCATCAACACGGATCCGGTGGCTATTCATCTTATTTAGAAGGAAGGGAAAAGAGATGGCTAGCTGAGGCGAAAGATTTAGCGAGCGCAAAAAATACGTTGCGAAAGGAGGCGGAGTGGATGCGAAGACAACCGAAAGCGCGATCGACGAAAGAAAAAGCGAGAATTGAACGATTCTATTCCTTAAGTCAACGCGCCGCGGAAAAAGGCACTAAAGGAAAAACGTTAGATATTGGTACGGATGTAAAGTCGACGCGAATGGGCGACGTTATCGTCGAGTTTGATAACGCGATGTTGAAGTTCTCCAACGAGAAGGTCATTTTAGACGGATTCACCTACGCGTTTTCAAAGAAGGAAAAGATTGGCATCGTTGGTCCGAACGGTGCCGGGAAAACGACGTTTATCAAAGCTTTGCTCGGCGAAATTCCACTAGATGACGGTTTCGTCAACATTGGCGAAACGATAAGGTTCGGGTATTACTCCCAAACCGCCGAGTTTGCCGACGACGAGCAACGCGTCTTTGATTACGTCACCGAAGTCGACGCTGACGTCAAAGCCATGGGTTACAGTGGGTTCCAAGATTCCAATTTGAGCGCACGAGCGTTGTTAGAAAAGTTTAATTTTGGCGGATCCAAGCAAGCTACGCCTATTGGTATGCTCTCCGGTGGCGAACAGCGTCGATTACAATTGTTGACCATCTTGGCGAAACGACCCAACTTCTTAATTTTAGACGAGCCGACGAACGATTTAGATTTAGATACGATTGAGGTGTTGGAACAGTTACTGGTTGATTTCGACGGGTGCGTGCTAATCGTCAGTCACGACCGGGCGTTCGTGAACACGGTCGCGGACCACATCTTCGTGTTTGACGGTAAAGGCGGCATATCAGATTGGAGCGGTTCGTACACCGAGTTGCGAGAGTACATACGAGAGACGCAACAACAAGAAGCAAACGGTAAAAACGAAACCTGCGCAATCGACGAGGACGGCGTGAACACAAACACAGAAACAGGCGAAGAGTGCGGCCCAGTGCTCACTCGAGAGATGGAGAAAGAAGCCTTAAACGCGCCTAAAATCATCGCTAAAATCGAAAAAGCCATCGCGGTGATCGACGAAGATATCGCAAAGCTAGACGAAGAGATGGTCGCCGCCGAGAACGATTACGGAAAGTTGGCTGAAATCCAAAAGCTCAAGGACGCGAAAGTCACCAAACAAGAGGCGTACTTCGCGGAGTACATGCGATTGGAAGAGGTCATCGAAACCGTCGATTCCATTCGAAAAGCGCAACAAGCGGCTGCCGCGAGGTGAACGAAATAATAGCGCGCGCGCGCTCACAAAGTTCGCATATAGAGACCGCGATTGATAATAATAATAATCATAATAACGCTATTAATACAGCGGCGCGCGGCATTCCTACTATAACATTTCTACTCTACAAATACACCAAACTAACTCTCTCTCTGTGCTGCTAATTCATACTCTCCCTCCGCGCCTTTCGCCAACCGCTCTTTCCCTACATTCTTCCCTTGCACCGCTTGTCTCTGATAAAACGTCCTCGCTTCAAACTGTTCCTCCCGCATCTTCTCGATCAAATCGCACGTCTCGTACCTCCTCGGCACGTGTATCCCTCTCACCGTTCGGTTTTTCACGAACAACTTCTCGTGCGTTCGCATCTCCCGATCGATGGTCACCACTTCGCAGTGTTCCAAAGTCAAATGCATGCACTCGTCGCATTCGACGAGTTTCCCTCTGATCACGGTATCGTCGCGCAATTCCACGATTACTAAAGGAACGTCGTTCGATACCAGCGATTGGACGTAGCAGAGCAGCGATTGCTCGTTGCGAGGCGTGAACGGTTTCTGTTTCCTCTTTTTCGTCTTTGGCGGCATATTTTTGTCGCGCTTTTTTCTTCATTTAAAATCCCCTAAAGAAGAAATGGAAAGCGGCGAGAAGAACGCCGCCGCCGCCGTCGTCGCCTCACCGGACCACCGGGACGACGCGAATGGCGCGACTCCTTTGCCGTCGTCGTCTTCGCTTCTTCCCTCTCTTCCTCCTCCCGAATGCTCTAAAAGAGAAGAAAAAAAACGTCAACACGTCTCCGCGATGAAGAGAAGAGAGTCGAGAGAGAAACTCGAGCGCGAAATCAAAAACGTCATCGCGAAACCTCCGCGAGAGCGCACGATAGGAGAGGCGGAACTTTTGGACGAACACAAAGAAAAAGTCGCTTTCCTCCTGACGCAAATGGAGAAGAGTTTGAAACGAAAAAATGCGATGGAAGAGAAAGCGGAGGAGAAGGAAGATTCGAGGCAGGAAATCGACGACGGCGTCGCGGTGGTGATGCGACTGCTGCGGGAAGACGCGAACTGCGCGTTCGTGTTACACACGGGCGCTGGGATTTCGACGTCGGCGAAAATACCGGATTTCAGAGGTAAGAACGGCGTGTGGACGAAACAGAGAAGAGGTGAGGTGGTGTCTATGCCGCGATTTGAGAACACGAAACCGACGCGCGCGCACATGGCGTGTAAGGCGATGTTCGACGCGAAGGTTTTGAGCAAAATCGTGACGCAAAACGTGGACGGGTTACATCAGAGAGCAGGGGTACCGGACGAGGCGGTCGCGGAGTTGCACGGGTCCGTGTATAAAGAGCGGTGTTCGAGTTGCGAACGCGTGTACCGCAGGGATTTTGACGTGACGAGTACGAAACCGAGTCACGGGAAAAATCGACATCGCACCGGGAGGACGTGCGAAGTCGAAGGGTGCGACGGGTATTTGAAGGACACAATCGTTCAGTTTGGAGAGAGCTTAGATGACGAGACGTTGGAGAAAGCGAGAGAATGGTCGAAGGAGGCGAACATGAGCGTCGTCGTCGGGTCGTCGTTGCGCGTGCCACCGGCGAGTACGCTGCCGAGAATGGCGAAGAAACACTGCGTAGTTGTTAATTTACAGTGGACTTCGCAAGACGCCAAGGCGACTTTGAAGTTGCACGCGAAGGCGGACGACGTGCTCGTGCAGATGTGTAAACACTTAGGTTTAAAAATTCCTGAATACGATCCGATGACGGAAAGTGTGGGTAGAAAAGTGAAAGAGAGAGGGGAGATATTCGCGTGCGAGGTGGAAGAGTCCGATTGGAACGAGAATGGGATGGAGATGAGCGACATCGACGAAAAGTTGAAAGAAGCGACGACGGGGATGACGGAAACGACAACACCTGCTACCGCAGGAGGAACATCGGGAGTTGGGAAAACGAGCGCGCGCATTTTGTTTGGCGAAGCGGATGGTGGTAAGAAGTTATCAAAAACTGCGCGAGAAGCGCTGATTCGAGAAGAGAGAAGGTTGAAAGAAGAACGCGAAGGGGTTCAGGATAATCGCGCGAAGAAGAAAAAGTCCAAAAAGAGAAAGTCGAAGAGTTTGACGATGAAACCGAAATCGAAAATGCCGTGTTTTCCCAGACCTGGTGCGAAAGAAACGCCTTTGACGAATAACAGCTCGCCGCTCTTTGACGCGTCGAAGATTGTGAAAAAGAAACGAACGCCAGTTAAGAAGAAAATGATGGTCGTGAAGAAAGAAGAAAAGATGGAGATGCCGCCGGCGAAAAAAATCAAGAAAGAGCCAAAAGTCTCGGCCTCGAAACTAGCGGCAGCTCCGCCGCTAGAAAAAAATAAGAAAACGAAAGACGAGAAGAAGAAGAAGAAGAAGATGGTTGCAAAAGCCGAGGCGATCGTCGTGAAAACGGAACAACCGATCGTTTTACCTCCATCGGACGAAGATATCGCGCGGATGTTGTTTGCGGAAATCAACGGCATGAGAAGACGCAGGTGATAGTCAATTTAGTTTTTAGATTTAATAATAATAATAAATACAAGCTCGCACATAGCATCTCAACAGTTTTTACTCCATCACTAAATATTATTACAGTTAATATCTTGAGTTGCTTGAGCTTTGAGCCACTGCAATGTAAGCAACTGAAACGCAAGTAAACACAGAGCCGCGAGGATTCCGTAAAGTTTAGAGCGCGTTCGAGTGTTACTCTCGTCGTCATGGAATACATCCATCAGAGCGAGTTGATACGACTTCATCGAAGGTGGTTTCACTCGCAAACGCATTGAAGCTTCGGTCCATGGCTTTGGGTCTCCCGCGTGTACCATCGACGAGATGCGAACGGTTAATGTATCGTTGAAATATCCGTGATCATCGTCGTCGTATCCGGTGTATAAGTTCAGATATTCCATGGATTCTAGCAGCGCGTTCGCAACTGATGGCGTCGCGTCAAACTCAATAATCGAATCACCGCCGCCGTCGCCGCGATGCAACGGAATAGATGTCAGAGCATCTAACGCGGTGTCATTTGTCAGATAAACTAAATTTTGACATTCAGAGACGATTTGGACGCGCACTAAAAACGCGTCTGAATCCACGCCTGCGTTCGATACGGTGAACGAACCGGACAAGTCGACTCGCGACATCCACTCAATCACTGGAAATGCATCCTCTCCCTTGACGACAACTTTTTTTGCATCCTCAATATTTATCACATTGAAAACGATTTGTTTTGTCAATGTTGTCGTTGTGTTGTTCCTAGTCGACGCGATTCGAATAGTTGCTATATCACTCCCATGGTAATCTCTCACGGGTGAGTACGAAAATAGACTGCAAGCGAACACGCGCCGGTTCACTTCTATTGTCGAATTTCCCTGCGACTCTCGCCAGTACGCGGTTCCCTTCAATGGAAATTGAATAAAATCGACTTTTAAATTTGTGCGCGTATTTTCTGGCGACACAGAAGACGTTCGAGTATCGTTTGCGCACACCTTCACGACGATGTTCTCCTCTTCGGTGACGTTCAATACGATGGTGTTTGTTTTCGTCGAACACAATTCGACATCCTCGAGCTTTGCGTCTTGACGAAAAACGCACGCAACGAGCGGAGGCAAAAGATTGAAGACCATGCGCACTCTAGTCGAGTCTATAACTGGCATGGAATACTCCGTTACATTTGCATCGAAAGGAAGCACTATGAACTCGGTAAACGTTGCCGTCGACGCCGTGCCGGCTGAGCGAAGCTGGTCTGGAGGATAATAGCAAAAAGTGCATCTCGCTCCGACACAATAGGTCAAAGAATAAGAGTCAGACTGTTCGTCGCTGCACGAACTGAGTCGACCAACAGAAGGGAAATGAAGCACTTCGATTTTAAACGTATCGTGCATCTCGTCTTTATCGATTGCGAGCAATTCAATCTCTCTCTTTCGGTAACTGTCGTCGTCCTCGGCGACGACATCAAAAACGGTCGGCGTATTCATGAGCACAATTTCGGGAGCTCTAGCTCTCAACCGACTTCGATAAATTGTTTGCACGTTCGACGTGCTCAACGTCGTGTTATACATTGCAAAATACTTGAAGTATCCATCGAAACAGCAGTGATCACCAATGCGGATAAATTTACTTGCTGCGTTCGTCGCCGGCGAAGAGTACGATTGACCAAGTTGCACATTTCGTGTCGATTCAAAAAGAAGTGGTTGACCGTTTACGAATGCTTGTACAGCGAGAGGCAAAGATCTAGTACCATCGCTTATCGCGCCGCCGTTGAAGGAAACCACGAGCGAAATGGCTAAATAGTGCGCCATAGTTCTTGCATCAGCACTATTGTTCCAGCGAAGCGAGTCTTCAAAAACTGGATTCTTTCGAAACATCACCTCTTTCGGCGCAACGAACGCGTAGTGCTGACAAGGCACGTGCGTTTCAACTATGATCGCATCGTTTTCTGTACCGTACAAAAAGTATCCGGCCACATACCGAACGCGAAACTTCGGCGGCGCTCCGGGCCACTCGTCGCACGGCTCGTTCGCGTCCACCGACGGCGTTACCAACCCAAACTCGTTCACGTTGTAATTTTCAAAACTATCTTCGAGAGTCCAAATCGTCGCGGCAGACGACGCGTTCGCGTTTCGCATCGTCTCCGTAGGTACGAATACAATTTCAAAACTGCTATTTGTTCCCAACGCCGCCAGAACCGCGCTCGAGTTTGCGTACAAGTGTTCCTTCGGCTTGAGCTTAATCGACTCTGTGCTCAGATACGAATCGACGACATCTCCTGAGTTTGATCCACCACCACCGTACTCCTCGCACAGCACTCTGTTCTCTGCTTCGCTGGGATACGAATGCAACGCACCATTCTCGTCGTCGTCGTCGTCCAAAGCGGGCACCTTCTCCAAAACCGCGACATCATCATCATCACCACCTGCAACAGAAGTATTTTTAGACGAGAGAAACCGGCACGTTTTCTCTCTCGCGGACCACGAAAGCACCGGTCGATTTTCGATCGTCTCTTCTGTCCCCGCGATTTCTCCTCCTCGAGCGACGTTCGCGGCGACGAAACAGAAGAAGAACGAGAGGAGGAGAAAATGCGAACGCGTACAGAGGCGCGAATCGAGGAAAGAGCGGCGAGTAGTAGCAGTAGTAGTATTCATCGTCGTCGTCATGATCATCCTGCGCGTATTTTTTTTTACATCAAAAAGAGGTTTGACTGGAGCTTTTGAAGCGAAAAAACGAGAAGCCGTTTCGTAAAAAAAAAAATAAAGAGAGAGCGAGAAAGCAGAAAGCGCTGCCGCCGTCATACTTCTTCTTCCGAGACCGACGATTACGCGATGCAATTCAACGCGCGATGACGAGGACGACCGCAGCAACAGAAACTTCTCCGAAAACGATTTCAGTCGTCATCTCGTGCCTGAACGAATCCGAGAACATTTCCAAATGCATTTTATCCGTCAAGAAGAAGCAGGAGCAGCGGCTTCCCGATAACAAAAACAACAACAAAATTGTGCGGACGAATGTCATCGTCGTCGACGGAGGATCGACGGACGATACCGTTCGCATCGCGAGAAAGCACGCGGGTAAAGATGTGGTGGTTATTAGGAGCAAAGAGAGAGGGAGAGCGAAGCAGTTTAATCGAGGCGGGATGGAAGCGTTCGCGATGACGACGGGAAAGTCGTTAGTATTAGGGGATTTGGAAGAGGAAGAGGAGAAGAAGAAGAAGCGATTTGAGGAGGGCGACGACAACATTTTGGTGTTTTTACACGCAGATACGACGATGCCGGAAACGTACAGAGAAGATATTTACGAAGCTTTGAGCAGAGAACGGGAGAGACGAGCGAGAGAGCGGCGCTTTCCGAGCGCATGGGGGGTGATTAAAAATGGCTGCGCGAACGCGTTCGCGGTCCTCGGGAGTACGAGTAGTCGCACCGACGAGAATAACGGAACGAACGATGAAGCGCCGTGTTGGGGCGCATTCCCAATTAAACTTTCGGGGGAACGCTCGAAGTGGAGGAAATCAGTGGTCGCATCTCTCGCGAATTTTCGAACTCGACGAACGTCGATTCCGTACGGCGACCAGGCGATATTCGTGACCGCGTCGGCGTTTGCCAAGCACAAGTTTGACGAGTCGAAAACATTCATGGAAGATTACGAGTATTCGTCCAGGTTGAAGAAATGCTTCGGAAAACCAGCTATGGTGAAGAGTAGCGCTCCCGTGGTGACGGATTCCAGACGGTTTGAATCGGTAGGGTTCATGAACACGACGATGATCAATATTTTGTGTGTGGTTGGGTTTCACTTAAAAGTGGACGTCGAAAGGTTGGCAAAGTTCTACAGAAATGCAAATAAGAAGAGAGAATTAGTAGATTCAAACGGATAGTAATATCGATGTTTAGTTTTGATTAGCGCACACATCTATAGTTTTGATAGTTTTTAGAGTAACAATACACGTAATAATTACACAGAATTCATCGAGCGAATCAAAAGAGAGCGCTCACGCGCTTCCCTCCGATACGTAACACTCATCTAAACCGAATACCGAACCGCCCGTTCGCACTTCTTCTGGAATGTGTCTCACGTCGTTAAATTGCACCAACCCGCAAATGTTTTCTTCCGTAGCAACGTCTAAATCTATCGCGTGAATGCCCGCGTTTTGCGAACAAAACAACCCCTTCTGTCTCCCGGTGGATTTCGGTACGCCGACTAAAATTTTCAACAGTATGTCCGTAAACATCCCGTGCGAAACAACGACTAAATCGCCAACGTCTTCTTCTTCTTCTTCTTTCTCTTTTTCTTTGTCGTCGTCGTCTACTTTCCGCTTCTTCGCTTTTTGAATTGCTTCGTCGTCTTCATCTTCTCCTTGATTTTTCGTACCGTCGCTCTTGCCTCTCGCCCGCTTCCACAACATCTCCGCCACTTTCTCTGCTCTCGCTTGCGCTTCCGGTACAGTCTCCACCCCTCGCTTCGCATCCCACCAACCGTTTTTCAACTCCTCCGGGACGATGACGTCCGGAAATATCTGCTTAATTTCGTCTCTGCCCATCCCGGGGCGTCCCGTCGCGTTGTTCGTCTTATTCTCGTTTTTCCCCTCATCGCCTCCAGCACCGCTCCCACTTCCTCCTCTCCCGCCTTCAAAACACCCCCCGTGTTCAAAAATCTCCCCGTTCACTCTCGCGTTCCCAGTCCTCAACCCATCCTCGACCGCTTTCGCGGTCAGCAAGCACCTCTTCATCGGCGACGTCCATATTTCCTTCACGCGTTTATATTTCGAATCCGCCTCTTTGGTGAAAAAAGCGGTTAAATTCGCGCACTGTTGCCAGCCTTTTTTCGTCAGCGACGGGTCCGATTGCCTCGAAGGGTTGTCCAGGTTTGGCGATTTTAACGCGTTGTTTTCGGATTGCGCGTGGCGGATGAGGAATACTCTCATCTTTTCTCTTAATTAATGCGTGTATACATATGTGTTGTGGGAAAGATGCAAATTGGAAAAAACTAACTTCTCGGGAGAGGTTTAAGGTTTACAAATCGTTCCAAATCACATGCGACAAGAGAGAAAACCGCTCTCGCTCTCTCATCAAAGCTCTCGCTTTAGTTTTTACTGCACGCGCGAAGAAGAGAGAAAGAGATGTCTTCTGGAGTGACGACGCGCGCGCAGAAGAGAAGAATCGGTCAGAGAGACTTGTGGGATGTGATTGTAAACAACGACGATATTTGTTTCAAACACATTTTGCCGAAGTTGAATCAAACCGATATAAAATTCTTGTACGGAGTGAACTCCGAGACGAGAGCTTTGATTAAGAGATCGCCTTATGTGGATGAGTTGAAAAAGAAGTTTAGAGTGAGACAGATGTCTTCCATATCTACTTTGGAGTTTGCGTGGGATAATATACAATGGGGAGCGAAAGACGGATATTGGTGTGTGATACATCAACCACGGTTCTGCCAGGAAGTTGCTTACACAAATAAACTCGAGTTACTCAAGTGGGCGCGAGAAGAGAAAAAGTGTAAGTGGTGTAGTTTGACGATTAATGCGGCCGCATTACAAGGTAATCTGGAAATGGTGAAGTATTGCGTTGCAAATCGGTGTGCGCCATGGGATTCTTCTATTGCCGCATGGGCAGCTCACAGCGGTCATCTTCACATACTCGAACACCTTGTCGAGCGTAAATATGATGAGTATGACGAACTTGCGTGTCATTTGGCGGCATCCGATGGCCACTTGGACTGTTTGAAGTACTTACACGAAACCGCCAAAGCGCCGTGGGACTCTCAAGCCGTACAAAAAGCGCACATGAACAACCACCCCGAATGTTTGCAATACCTCCTCGACAACGACTGTCCGTTACCACGCGGTTGGCGATACGAGCACGGGGAACTACATTTACCAGAATCATCATCATCATAATAATAATAATAAACACGCTAAATCACAATTAAAGCACATCCTTGTAATATACACACACACACACAGAGAGAGAGACATTCCATATCGCGGTACATTTGAGCACGAACGGGCCGCCCTCCGATTTAAAATGTTAAAAAGAGGAGGACGAGAAAGGTCAGGGCAACCAAAAAAAACAATCGAAAAAAAAAATGTACGGGTAAAATTTATATTCCAAAGTCGTCACTCGCGCGACGCGTAACTCTCCGTCTCTTTCGTTGCTTTGCTCCGAAAACACTCGCACACAAGAAGAAGAGAGAAGAAAGGAACTCGTCGCACGGTTTACGCGCGTTTTAGCTTTGTTTTTTTGAATAAAGAATAAGAGGTTTTCTTTGGATAAAAAAATGAGCGCCGACGTCGAACCGTCTGGGAACGACGAAACGAATCGTTTGGAACAGTACGCGAAGTTGTGCAGAGATGAGGTCGAGGCGTACGGCGGGAAACTGCCCTCGGTGGAGATCAAGTGCGATTTTGATTACACGCTGCACTTACCGG
>Ga0255782_10002575_pt1 | contig 14344 bp, 12 predicted proteins | sample 101ome_26_FD_179980 | JGI IMG/M metagenome (GOLD analysis project Ga0255782, IMG submission 179980) | Coastal salt marsh microbial communities from the Groves Creek Marsh, Skidaway Island, Georgia - 101408AT metaG (version 2) | ecosystem: Environmental > Aquatic > Marine > Intertidal zone >...
TTGTCTGCGCAAATCCCAAAAGAATTAATAGTAGAAATGAAAAAGATTGGAATTGAAAAATTGCCGTATTCTTACTCTGCCTTAGAAAGATTCATAGATGCAGAAACTATGGATACCCATTATAATAAACATTACAAAGGGTACGTAAAAAAATTAAACGATGCACTGTCAAAAAGAAAAGATGGTGATTTAGAGTTAGAACAAATAATTAAAGGAATCTCAAGATATAATACAACCATTAGAAATAATGCTGGTGGTGCTTTTAACCACGCATTGTTTTGGAAGATGTTATCACCTAAAAAACAAAGAGCACAAGGTGAAGTGTACCAGAGAATAATCAAAGATTTTGGAACATTCCCAAAATTTAAAACCATATTTAATAACGAAGCTAAGAAAAGGTTTGGTTCTGGATGGGTTTGGTTGGTACTAACTAAATCAGGTAAACTAAAGATTATGTCAACACCTAACCAAGACAATCCATTAATGAATATTGTTAAGAATGGTGGTTTCCCTATTTTAGGTTTAGATGTGTGGGAACACGCATACTACTTAAAATATAAAAACAAAAGAGACGATTATATTAATAACTTTTGGTCTGTGATTAATTGGGATTTCGTAAACGACCTTTATAATTTACGAACTGAAAAGAAACTGAATGAAATTAAAAAAGTAAAAAGTATTATTACTGAAGGGGCAAGTGCAGGTTGTAATAGAAACCAAGTTCAAACCTATAGAAGATTATTTAACACTAACCCTGATATTAAAAAAAGATTTATGTTTACCATAATGGATATACTCAAAGAAGTTATGTCAGATTATTGGTATGAAAAAAATCAATATGAGAAAGGACAAATGTCAGGTATCTACGATTATGAACAACCAGGTAGGTCAGTTATAAATAAACTTAACACCAACTACACCGCATTTTGTACTTTAGTAAATGACATTAATCAATATCTAAGAAAATATGGTTTAGATGCCATTAACTTTAATAACAAAAACAAATACGAACAACTCAAAGAAGTTGACCGATTAAACAAATATCTTATTGAATTAAGGTACCGAATCTTTAAATCTGATTCCCCGACATTCCAAACCTTAATGGCTGGTTTAGATAAAACTAATAAGTTTGGTGATAAGAGAGAAGTTGATGCTGTTAAAGACTTGAAAGATATCTTCAAAACAGACAAGGTTACCAAAGTAGGTGAATTAGGTGGTGTAGACGATATGATTGGTGGTGTAGATGCTACCGTTGAATTAGACGGAGGTCTTAAAACCATGCAAATAAAACCGTTTAACGACACCAAAAGGGAAAATGGAAAAGTTACTGTTTTTGGTACAGGTAACGTAAAACCTTACAAAACTGACTTTTTAGTTTTTCAAAACAATAAATTAGGTACTTTAGTTTTTGACAACAGTAATACACAAATTATTGACGGTAGATACGTTTTTGATGAGTCTGCAGAATACAAATCTTAAATAAATGTTGTTTTCTTAATATTTATATAGAAAACACATTATATGTCTGCAATTAACGAACCACAAAGAACAAAACTATATACACGAGTAAAACACTTGTTAGGTGCACCTATTCGTAGTATTGAAATCGAAGATGAAATGATGGACTCTTTATTGGAGTTATCTATTCAAGATTACGCACAATACGTAAACGACTGGTTAATCGAATCTCAATGGACCTCATTGTACGGAATGAACTTAGATGAACAATCCGTAACTCGTGCATTTACAACACGTTCTTTAGACTGGGAAACTCAATACACATATGCTTATTCAAAAATTGTTGGTTTACAGGCTGGTGGTGATTATGTTTTAAAGAAAGACTATATCGACCTAAAACCAAATCAACAAATATATGAAATACCAAAAGGTCGTGAATTGAATGAACTTTTATGGTTCCAAAGAGCAGAATTAGATGCAGCATTCTTCGACCCATTCATGGGTGGTTTTGGAGGATTTGGTGGTATCGGTCTTGGTGGTGCTGCTGGTTTCTCACAAATGGGAACAATGGGTAACTACTTTATCACACCCGCTTTTGATATCCTTCTAAGAATGCAAGACATCAACATTAAAAGAAGAATTATCTCAGGTGACTTAACCTATAGAGTTACCGCATTACCTGACGGTAAAAAGGCAGTACACTTAATGAACGTACCTGGTGGTAAATTTGATTTTGGTAATATTCAACACAATGAATATAGAGTTTGGTATTGGTATTACGATACTGAAGACCGTGAGGATTGTTTAGCTAAGAATCCTGATGTTGTAAGATTACCATCAGATATTCCAATCGATGAAATGAAATGGGATGAGTTGAATAGCCCTGCTCAAACATGGGTAAGAAAGTGGTTTGTTTCTTATGTTAAAGAAACATTAGGTAGAGTTAGAGGTAAGTTTAGTGGTAACTTGAAAACTCCTGATTCTGAACTACAATTAGAATATGATTCATTATTAACGGAAGCGAAAGACGAAAAGTCTAAGTTAATGGAAGAGTTAACTCAAAGACTCGAAAGACTACGTCCTGAAAAAATGATGGAAAGAGAGGCAGGTATTGCAGAAAATCTTAACAAATCTTTACAATATCGTGCGATGCCTCGTCAGATATATGTAATATAAGATGGGAATTAGAAAATCATATCCAGTAACAAAAATAGTCGGAGGAAAAGAAATTAAAACCTCAGATAGTATCATTTGTACAAGTAAGTCTTACACAACAAATGGTGAGAGTGCTATTGTCACTAAACCAAAAGATACCTGTATAATCATCTTAAATGAAAATACTACCGACCACATTACCATCAAAGCTATGGGTGATACCACAATATCTACAGATAAGTTAATAGATAACGAATTTGAAGAAATTGTCCTTGACAAGTATGCGTCGGTAGAATTAAAATATATTGTTGACGGTTGGTATATTATGTCGTCTGATGGGTTAAAGAACTCATAATATTTTCGTTCTTACTTACATAGTCAACATCTACTAAATCTGTAGTTCCTTCTAAATACATGTAATAAGGGTTAATACCTACACTATTCCAAAACGTTACCTCAGTATCTGATAAAGTTAATACTTCATCTAACTCATCTTGGTCACCATCTCTACGTGGATAACCTCTTACTAGTTTTGTCTGAGTCTTAGTAAAGAAAGGACGGTCATTAGGGTCCTCAATTAATATTTCATCACGAATATCAGGATGGAAAACAACTAATAAAGGTTCGATTCTCTTATTAAATGCTGCAAGATATCTCGGTACATTATACTCACCTAATTTATTAGGTTCATTAGTTATATCTTTATCATCAATAAGATAACAATTCAATACTATTTCAACATCATCAGGTGGCATCGTAACTCCGTGTTCCGCCTTATACTTTCTTTTATCAGCTGCAGTAGCGTTCCATATATTCTTCTTCTGTACATCACCGTGAGATTTCTTTTCACCATTGTTCACATAATAAATGGTGTCTCCTAAACCAACAGGTAGTCCATGTTTTATTGCCAACTCCATATGTGCTTGTCTTGACATTAAAGAACCTGACTTTGTTTTCTTTGTAACATGAACTTTATATTCTTTGATGGACTGTTTTACACGAGCCTTGTTTGCGATTTTAGAAATAGGTATTTGCATGTTGTAAATAATATCTACATACTCATAATAGTAATCTAAAAACTCATGACCCTTACCGTCTAATAATAACCTTAAACCTTTATCCAAAAACTCAGCAACATATGTTGGTAGTTTCTTAGACTTAATAGTATTACCCGTTAACTTAACTTTTCCTGAATCAGTAAGTAGAGCGTAGTTTTTACGAGCTACGTTAATTGTCGATGGCCAAACACCATCAGTATCGAGTCCCATTTCACCTCTCATAAAGATATCATTATATTCGGCAACATCCGCTTCAGTTCCTTTATATTCTTTACCTTCAACAACCAAATCGTTAAGACCTTTACCTATATAGATGTGTTCTTCACGACCTGGAGGTGATGAGAAGTTTACACCATCCGTATCCATTACTAATGGTTTGTATCCCCTCTTCATAAACCACATAATCATCTGACGTAGGTATTGACGACCAGTACAGGTAATCTGTTCACCCATATCCATATCACCCCATGGGAATACATGAGGGGCGGATAATGAACCGAAGAATGCGTTAATAAAGATTTTAATAGGTAATTGTTTACGGTTGTATTTCAAAGACTCTTTAGGGTTTGCTTCATATAACTCACCTGCAAGTTTTTTATATTTAATACGAGTATCACGGAAATACTTCAACATACTCTTCATCGCACCTGTAACATCACACTTAGGGAATACATCGTGAACCAACTGAATAGAAGGGTATAGTGACGAGTAGTCAAGTTTTAATACGTCTGTTGAATATCCCACAGCTAATAGACGAGACAGACCACCTGTAAATGGACGTTTATCCCCTTTTTTAGGTATTGCTAAATTATTTTTGTATGACCATGAGGCCATAATCATCTTCCATAGAGTTGCAGTACCCATAGTAGAAAGTCTTTCATATGTTGTAGGTACCAATTTAGATAGAAGGAAGTTAGCTTGGTTAAACTCTTCGTCAACCACCATAGTTTCCCATATATCATCATAGAGGTATCGTTCAATAATATATTCACCGTTTACCTTTTCATAGTGACCTGGAAATCTTTCCATTAGGTTTTCAGTACCAGGTGCTCCAACTTCTTTGTATTTACCTGACTTCGGGTTAAAATAATAGTCTTTGTTATCGAAATAAATTTTACCAATTTTATCACCTTCAACATATACACGATTCTCTTTCTCTGCTCCGATAAACTGAGTGATATACTTCAAACCCCAACTTTTAATATCTGAATTAATAGCTTGAGCTCTACGAACAGCATGTGCAATATCTACAATATTATACCCCCACATCATTGTTTGTGTGTAGGGTTCCATTTCATTTGCAAGTTTTAACATTCCCTCTTTTTGTCTTAATGGTCTTTGAGGGTTAAGAGTCTTTGCAATCTTTTTTGGGTCAAGTCCCAAGATTTCGGCTCTACGTAAAATAAAAGGGAAATCGAAGAATGCTGAGTTGTACCCACCTATCAAAGTTGGTTTTAAGAATGCAATGGTATCAAAGAAGTCGATAATAATTTGTCTTTCCTCTTCTTCATTTTGAGCGGAAATAACCTTTTCAAAACCTCGGTTATCCTTCATACCAATAAGGAAAATTTCACTTTCCTCAGGAGATAGACCTGTGGTCTCGATATCGAATACAAATCTATGGACCTCATCATATTCATCAAACCCCTTAAAGAGTCTTTTACCCTTCTGACAAAGGTATTGTTCTGTGGGTGGTAAGACCATAATGTGTTCTGAATTACCTTGTCCCCATGGGTCCAATCCACCACCTTTAAAAAAGTTTACTAAGTTGCTGTATGATTTTGTGGTCTTAACCAAATACTTAAGACCTTGTTCCATTCTTTCATCACCATGAGTGTCTAACTTTTCGATAATGATTCCGTGTTCAGACATAGCTTGTTTCTGTGCCATTTTTGAACCACTATAAAAGTTCTTACCCTGTAGATTTCCTACCCAAGCAAATGGAATAAATGTGTCTGATTTGATTACTTTTCCCTGTTCGGGATGTTGAATAATTTTGAATATTTTTCCTGACGCGTAATCATATTCTAACGCTACGATGTATTTTTCAGGGTCTTCCCCGTGAAGGAAGTCTTCAATTTCTTTTTGTGATACCATAATATTTGTTTTTTCGTCTGAGACATTCTACTCACACATTCAGTGTGATTACTCTTTGACATTCAAACAAATAATAAAATAGATTAATGGGTTTGTCAAATGATATTGATATAAAGATTTTCTCTAATCGGAGCTATAAGTTCACCCATTGAATTTACAATATGGAACTCACCAATAAAACGACCTTTTATCTTTGTATCTCTTTTGTTCCATTTATAATATATGTAATATTCTTTTGGGGCATCAGGGTTTACCTGTATCTTTTCAGTAATATATGCGTTATTCATTAAAACTTTAGGAATACCATTAGCCTCATTCTTCATAGAAAAACGAATTGTAGCAGTGTCAAGGTCTTCATCAAACACTTTATTGGCGTTTGTTCTACCGTCCTTAACTACCTGCATTTTTAATATAGGTAACTCACTATTTTGTTTAATAAAAAATTCCATATTACCAAGTGGTATCTAAGTTAATCCTTTTCCATGAATTAGTACTAATACAGACATACATATATGTGTCATCAAATACTACGTCTCCTTTATTACCTTCGGATGTAGATGAGGAGGGTACAGAAATATTTTTAATCTCCATACTATCATCAATATTTGTACTACTAAATGATTTATCACCCATATGTAGAGTATTATTACCTAAATATAAATCTCTGAATTTATATTCGGCACTTCCTAAGTCATATTGGTCGTTCTGAGTTGGAATGATATGTCCCGTTAAATTAAATTGTGAACCATCTGCCTGTAATTCTGTGGAACCTGAAAAAATCTTATTGAATAATTCGGCGTATGTTATTTTTCTTGCATTAGTACCGTCATGTATGATGATTAAATCACTACTCTGTGGTGTACCTGTAAATGATGTAAGTTGATTTATTGTTAAATTTGCCATTTTCTTTTTATTTTATAAATAGTTTAAATTAATGTTACTGTTACATAACCATTACCCGTGTTATATGAATTCAAATTAGTAATACTATTACCATTAAATGTTGAACTTAAATTATATTGACCATCTGTTGTTCCCACATTTGTGGCACCACTTATAATATAAGAACCACCACCACCGCCAGCATCTGACGCGGGGTTTAGTGTGCGGTATGCACCACCACCACCAGTGTATCCACCACCACCTCCACCACAAATAGGGGAACCACCACCACCTCCACCGAATCCACCGTCAGAGGCTTGACCATATGTGGTTGAGCGACCCCCACCAATAAGGTTAGTGTTAAATCCATTACCACCACCACCTTGGTTACCTGTAGGGGTACTTGTGACTGACCCATCTCCTCGTTCACCACCACTTAAGAAACCACCACCAGCTCCTGAATCGTATGTGTTAGTTGAGGTTGTAGCTCCATTTGTATGTGATTCTCCACCATTACCTACTGAACCTGCAGGTGCACCAAAGAATGAAGTAGTACCACTTACATTAGTTACAGCATCAAATCCTTGCCTCAATGTACCTGAATCGTTACCTGTCCAAGCACCGTCACCACCACCGCCACCTGCGATGAACAATGGTGTTCCACTCAATACTACGAAAGTACCACCTCCACCACCTGCACCATTAAATCCTGTTGGTGTAGCAGTGAAATTAGCCGCGGTTTGACCAACCGCAATGGTAACAACTTGACCCTGAGTTAGAGAATATCTACCCTCAACAATAACACCTCGTCCACCATCTGAAGATGATGGATATGTTACTGAACCAGCCTGTGCACCTGCCACTTCAAACTCATAAGTACCCGTTTGTGGTACAGTCCACAGTTGATAACCCTGAGTGGTCATGTTTAAGTTTGATGTGTTCTGTGTCCATGTTTCGGCACTATAGGCATTTTGTATGTTTGTTAATGTTGGTCCTGTGGTTCCGTTTGTAATACCGCCACTAGTAAATGTAAATGCACTAAACGAATAAAGAGCGGTTGGGGTCGTTGATGGTGTTGGTGTGTTAGTTGGTGTTACCGAATGTGTTGGTGTGTTAGTTGGAGTGATACTGATTGTTGGTGTAACTGTAGGTGTACTTGTAGGTGTTGGTGTAGGACATACCCACTGAGATGAAGTGTTATTATATAAATTAGTAATTTGTGTTTGTGATAGAGCAGTGTTATATACCTCAAATGTACCCATTCTACCAACTCCATAAGGTTGACCTCCCGTAAAGTTAGTTTGAGTACCATAAGATAATGCATAATGTAATTGAGTAGACCCATTATTATATGGTGTTTGTCTAACCATTGTAACTGACCCTGCTGGTGAACCGTTCACGTAAGCCCTTAAAGTTGTCCCATCATAAGTTAAACCTAAGTAATGCCATTGATTTAATGGAGTACTTACTGATGACTGAATTACTGGTGAACCTGTTGAACCTATACTATAGGGCCATACACTAAAGTAAGTGTCACCTGATGCTATTTGTATTTGTGCATCATACCATCCAGAATCAGGAGGAGTGACACTACCCTGCTCCGAAACAATAACACCGTCACCTGTTGGATAGAACCACGTAAATAACGATATAACTGTTGACGTGTTAGATGGGGATAATTGACTATTAAGGTCAACATCAGTGGTTACGTAACCATTAGTTCCATTAAATTGTACTGATTGATAACAATCATTAAAGGCGGCTGAATTATAAACAGTACCATCTGAATTACCTTCTAAGTCAAACACTATAGTCGACCCACTATAAGATGAAGTATCATTAAAATCGTAATATAATATTCTACTTGAAGGTACGTAGGTACTTGTAGAAGGGGTTACCGTCACTGTTGGTGTTACAGTATTAGTCGGTGTTATACTTGGAGTAGGTGTTACAGTATTAGTTGGAGTTGTGGTTATTGTTGGAGTAACAGTTACTGATGGAGTAGGTGTTATCGTAGATGTTGGTGTGTTTGTCGGCGTAGGTGTTGGTGTAGGTAATGGACCTGTAGACATTATTAAATTATCACCATCATTTGTTATTATATTATTTCCTAAATTATCCACTAATAAATTTTGTTGTATTGGAGAAACTGACGGAGTGATTGAAGGTGTAACACTAATAGATGGTGTTGGAGTTACCGAACTTGTTGGAGTTATTGACGGTGTAGGTGTAATACTACTAGTTGGCGTTATTGACGGTGTGGGTGTTACTGAATTAGTAGGAGTAACACTAATAGATGGTGTTGGAGTTACCGAACTTGTTGGAGTAATTGATGGTGTAGGGGTTAAACTACTATTAGGAGTGATTGATGGTGTAGGAGTTAAACTACTAGTTGGAGTTACAGATGAAGTAGGTGTAATACTCGGAGTAGGTGTTACCGAACTTGTTGGAGTTATTGATGGAGTAGGTGTTGGAGTAACACTACTAGATGGAGTTATTGATGGAGTAGGTGTTGGAGTAACACTACTAGACGGAGTAATACTTGGAGTGGGAGTAATAGACGATGTTGGTGTTATTGATGGTGTTGGTCTTGGAGTTTCAGTAGGATATACAACTGAACTTTCACCTCTATTAGACCTACAACACAAATCAGGAACACTTATTGAATCCCTAACACTTATAAATAATTTTTCTCTTAAAGGTAATATAATTTCTCCTTGTTCGTTTGTGATTTTAAATTCACCAACATAACGACTAGGTTTTCTTGTTTCATGGGAAGTTAATTGATAGTAAACATAATATTCCGTTTCAGGACTATCACCGTTACCTTCTTTTAACATAACACTAGCTGGTTTATTAACTATGTAATATCTACCAGTCTCTTCATCCCACATACTAAAAGTTATAGTTGAGGTATTCGTAAGATTATCAAACTCACGAAAATCAACTCGACCATCCTTTATTATTTGGACTTTTATAATCGGTAAAGTACTATTTTGTCTAATAAAAAACTCCATTATATTATTCTATAGTTTCTCCAGTTATTGTGAATCCGAAATCACATTCAAGTTCATTAGTCATAAAGTCAAAATTACATGCGGCTTCTTCTATATCAAAATTGAAATAACATCCTAATAAACAATCATAACAATTTGGACACCAAAAATCATATAAATCAAATTTAGATTTAAGGTATCTAAAGTTGTGTTGTAATTGAGGTGTAGATAAAGGTTCGGTATACATTCTAAATTGCGATATACCACCCATAAATGTCCCCCCAAAATTAGGTTCCATGATAATATCGGTAGTTAATCCTGAAAGTGAAGTGCCCGATAAAACTTCATTCGGCATTGATTCGGGGTCTTGAATATACGGACCTTCAGTGGCACTACAACCACTAAACATTAAACTTTCACGAAGACCCTGTGTTCCACCACCCCAACTAATATTGAATGGGACTCCCAACTGTTTTTCTTTTTGAGTATTTAATTCACGAGGAATAATCTCTTCAAAGTCCTCAATAACCATAAACAAATATCCATTTACATATAATTTTAAAAGACCTTTTCTCTTATCTTTTTCTCTTAACCATTTTCTATTAAGTTCAGTTATGTTTGTTAACTTCTCTTTTGTAGAACCTGGATGTGTTTGTGGTGGCATAATTAAATTATAGGAAGCACCGTTGATTGATGATGGATATAATAATTCTCTAATATCACCTAATCCTCCCCAATTTATTAAATCACACTCTTCTAAGGTTTCATACCTCTCAAATACAGCAGATATCATAACCCACCTTTCCTCAGTATTGGCCGTGTAACAAACTAAACTATCGTAACCACAATCATCATAGATACCCCTTACCGAACATATTTCATTAACACAATACCCTGAAGAATATGTTAAACCTGTAGTTCCACAACTACCTGTTGTTATACAGTCACCCGTAAGTTTAATATATTTTACACAAAGGTGTGGATTTTTAGGGTCACCACTAAGTCTAATTGCCATGGCGTTTGAAAACACATCTTTACCTGGGTCAACAGGAGGATTTACCACTTCACTGTTATAACTGTTACAATTACCTATATTGTGTTGTACGGTAGTTGCAGTGGTTGGAAATACATTAAAACAATTTGAATTGGTCACTCCCGTATCTGAACAAGCACAAGTCTTAATACAGTTGGTAAGTCCTGATGTTACTCTATTATATGTCCACCCTGTTACCTCACCAATCACGTCAATATCAAAATCACATTTGAAAGTATTCACACTCTGAACATCTCCTGATGCAGGATGGTAGTATTTATTTTCGGCTCTTGCACCAAAGAAAAAGAACATACCTGAATTGTCAGGATATACATCGTTTAAATAAACCTCAGACGGTTGAATTTCATATTCTTCCCTTTGTCTAGGTTTAATGACCGTTTCCATTGTCCAACCCTTATTAACTCTCTCAGGAAAAACCTCATAATCATACCCATAAAGTTTATAGAATCCTTGATAAAAACCACCATATAATTCATTATAATACCCTACATTATCATCCTCTTTTGAAACAATATTATAAATTGTTTTTGAGTTCCCTGAAAATCTATGGTTAGGAAAATCAGCATAAGAAGTTACAGGATGAAACTTCATTCTACGGTCATAATAGTGAGGATTAAACTTTTCAAAGTCATTAATACCCATAGTAAATGTTATAGACTGACCTGTCATTTTATTGTATAAACCATTATCAGTTGCTGTCAAACCTATATCACAAAGTGATGTTGCGGTATAACAAGACAAATCATCATTATTTGGATTATAATAATTTTTAGAAACTAAAGTATTTCCTGTATAATTTACATTCCAAAGTAAGTCTAATTTTTGATTCGATAAATAAGAATTAAGGTCAATACTTACGGGTAATCTGTTACCATCATCTACACCAATAAGATTTTTTGAGAATACAACTTCTTCGTCATAATCTCTTTCATCAGAAGCTAGTGTAAGGTCAAAATAACTACTGCTATCTAACCTTATATCGTACCTATTGAAATAATAATTATTAATATTCTGAGTAGCCATGAATGGTTTTTATAGATAAATACTTTGTTTGTAGTATTTATAGTAAAAAAGAATCTATGAAGTCATATCTTTATAAAACAAAAGAGGGGGCAGAAAATGCATCCAAAGAGGTGGGTTGTAAAAAAGGTTTTCACAAACACAAAAGAAAAACCTTTATGCCGTGTAAGTCACACGAAGAGTTTTTGAATGCAAAAAAATCAGAAAAAACTGAAGGTGAGTTAGAGGAGTTAATTGATTACGATGGAACGATGTTAAATTCTAAGGTTCCTATTCTTGACCCTCACGTAACTGCTAAAGGTGACGATACTATGGATAAAACGGTAGCCATGACTCGTATTACTCAAGACCCATTAATGAGAGGTTATAGAGTGTATTATGGTGAGAGTACCGAGCCTAAATTTATATCTGAAGAAGATATGGCAGATGCTTTTGGTTTTAAACCAACTATGTATATGGATGCCGAAGAAACCATTCAACACTTTATAGACCAATTAGGTTTTGATGAAAGAGATGCTGAAGATAGAGCAGAAGAAATGGGTAAAGACTCCGAATTAGATAAAACATCACCGTATAAAAACAAAAAGAATTTTGTAATGAAGGGTCGTCTTACTGAAAAAGGAAAGACGTTAAGTAAAGAAGAAATCCTTAAAATGGCTGAAGATTCATTAGTGTTAAAATCTGACGATAAAGATTTAAAGATGAATAAAGAAGTATCTCCGATTTTACAAAGAAACATTAAGGCACTTAAAAAGTTAGCAGTCATGGATGGAGTGTCTACTAATGAACTTATTAAGATGTTAAGAGATGAATAAAGATTTATACGATAAAAAAGTAAAATTACCTGATTCATTAAAAGACCACCTTAATAAAAGTTTTGAGATGGTCGAAGCCGATAGTAACACAGAAGGTTATAATCGAAATAAAGAATTAAGAGAAACAGGTATAATGACCTATCAACAACTTAAAAGAGTTAAGAACTGGTTTGATGGGTTTGACGGAAACAAAGAAGATGCACCATTTGTTCTTAACGGTGGTGAAAGAATGCAAAAATGGTGTGACCACGTATTAGACCACTGGAGAAACACTTTAGAAAGTGGTAAAAAAGCCAAGTCCGAAACAAGTGCGGAAAACGAATATATTAAAAACCACACCAAAGACGGAATTGTTGTTAACCCTGGTGATAAACACGAAAAAGGTATTAACAAATACGACACGGCAGTGACGGAACAAATTAAACAAATAAACTCAATAATGAAAACATTATTATAATGGCAACACAGAACGACAAATTACAGTTTGACCAGCCAGCAAACAGATTATCTGAAATTGCTGATGCTGAAAGAGGTAAATTATTCCCTAAGAATGATTTTTCACCTAAATCTGAAGCGTATTCACCTCAACACCCTGACGCAATGGCAGATGGTGATGAGATTGGTAGAGGTACATCAAAATTTTTAGATGTTTACAATACTGAGGCAGGTACATCTACAGATATTCAAGAAAGAATAGGTGATATTAAAATTAATAAATTTAATTCAAACAAAACTTACCCTAACTTCTAATGAAACTTTTAGAAACATTCAAAGGACTTCTAAATGAAGTTGCATCCTTAGATGATATACAAAAAACCATCAGGGATAAGAATGTTACTATTATATATTATGATGGAGATAACCCTGGTGGTACAGGTGTTAGGGAAATCGAACCTGTGTGTGTAGGTTACAGCAAAGCAGGAAACTTAGTTTTAAGAGCGTGGGACCGTGAAGGTGCGTCCCACACCGCCGCAATCGGTGAGAAACCGTTACCAGGTTGGAGATTGTTTAGAGTTGATAAAATCTTTACTTATAAACCAACTCTTGATAATTTTACACAAGAACAACCAGGGTACAACCCTAATGGTGATAAAAGTATGACAAAAGTTATATTGAACGCACAATTTAATACAGAAGAGAATGAGTGATTTAATGCAAAAATTAGCAGTATCAAAACAAATAATGGACAGACATAACAATGTTCCAAGAGGACAAGCATCAGGTAATCTACCTATGAACGAAAATATAAACGCCACTTATAACATTCCTAATGAAGTGTTACAAGAAACTCAAAAACCTGCAGTTAGACAAACTGTACAAATGAATCAACCTGCAAGTTCAGATGCAATACAAAACTCAAAATTACCCGATGAGATTAAAAAATTGATGATAGAAAATCCTATCGCTCAACCTCAAATGGGTGGACCTGTCTTATCTGACGACATTATTGAAGGAGCTGCTAGACTTATGGGTAATAACCAACAACCTGTTGTAAACGAATCATCACAAACACAAACTGTACCTAATAACACTGATTTAAAACAAATGATTAGAGATGTTGTTCGTGATACAGTAAGAGACGTTGTTAAAGAAGAACTTCAAAATGCGGGTTTATTAAGTGAGTCCTCACAAAAAACAAATGAAACATTATCTTTAAGAGTTGGTAAACATATTTTTGAAGGTAAAGTTTTAAAGATTAAGAAAGTAAAACAGTAATCAGTCCTTTTCTTATTAAGTAACTTTTATTATACTTTGTCTAAAACTAATTTATATGACAAAGATAAGAGTACTCGTATTACCATCTGATAG
>Ga0255782_10002583_pt1 | contig 14332 bp, 1 predicted proteins | sample 101ome_26_FD_179980 | JGI IMG/M metagenome (GOLD analysis project Ga0255782, IMG submission 179980) | Coastal salt marsh microbial communities from the Groves Creek Marsh, Skidaway Island, Georgia - 101408AT metaG (version 2) | ecosystem: Environmental > Aquatic > Marine > Intertidal zone > Salt...
CACCACCACTCATTACCACCAGTGTATTCAAATATGATGTGAATGAGAGCACCACACAACATGAGTAGAACAGACTTTGGTACTTCAAGTTTAAGTTGACCAAGAGACCAGAAGAGTGTGGCGTTCATGATACCAATAACAATAGCTTCTATGAGAACTGTACTCACTGGTCTTGACATTTATAGTAAACTGCTAAAAAAATATGAATATAAAAATCGTCTATATAATTAGATATGTCAAGTGGTGCGGTAGCTCAACTTGTTGCCAGAGGCGTTCAAGATGTTCACATTACAGGCGATCCTGAAATAAGTTACTTTAATTCTAAACACAAGAGACACACAAACTTTTCGATGTTTACACAGGAACAAACCCTTGAAGGGTTGCCAACCCCCGGTGGGATTTCAACTGTAAAGTTTAAAAGATCTGGTGATTTACTCGGTTATGTAAACTTGGTTGTAAAGGTTGCCGGAGAGGTACAGTTGATCACAGATTGGAGAGATATTATTGAAGAAGCTGAGTTATACATCGGTGGTAGATTGGTTGACAAACAAGATTCTGAATTTTCGGAAAGTATTGCAATTGATTTACTTGCGACCACATATTCAAAAAGTTACCAAGCGAGTCTTCACGGTGGCGCTGGTTCAGCGTCATTTTTCTACCCATTCCGGTTCTTTTTCTGTGAATCGTGGCAGTCGTCCCTTCCAATTGTTGCACTTCAATATCAAGATGTTGAATTGAAAATAAAGTGGAGTTCTAATTTGAATACCAATTACATGTGTAGAGTAAATAGTTGCTACATTTGCCTTGACAAAGAAGAGCGCAATCATGTTGCGTCATCCAAGCGTGATATGTTGATTTATCAAGTTCAAAAGAATGAACCATCAAATGATAAAACTTTGGAGTTATCTTTTAATCACCCAGTCAAGTTTATCGCGAGTAGTAATACTTCTTCAAACAATCTCGTGTCAAGAGTGAGCGAAGTAAAGTTGCAAATAAATGGTTCAGAGATTGAAGAATTCAAAACATCTGTTCCTTATTTTACATCCATTCCGAGCTACTATCACACAGAGTATGCGGCAAGTAACGCCGAGAACTTGTTCTTTTACCCCTTTTCAATTTCAACAGCAAAGTATCAACCTACAGGAACTCTCAATTTTAGTCGCATAGATTCATTTAGCATACATTGTACTGAAAACATAGACAAACCAATTTATGCCGTAAATTATAACATCCTTCGCATCGATAAAGGTATGGCGGGTATTTTGTACTCAGACTAATATATCAAATAATACTATATGGGCAGGACAAACTATTCATACAGTAGTTTGTTGAGTGCAGTCATAAAGACGCTATACTACCGATATGCATCTTATGAACAAAATAAGAGCACGTTATCTGACCGTGTGACCGAAGATGCTCAGAATAGCACTCGTCGAGATTATTCCCTATATCCATTTTTACAGGAAGAGTATAATGTCGACGCTCCACAGCTCGAAACATTGGATTTTATTCCACCTCTTATTACTTTGATTGGACAAAATCCACAGATTCTTGAAAGGTACGCAAACTATACAGATCCGGGTGCGACAACGGAATATGGCTCCACCATCATTTCAACCGATTATTCACAAGTTGACCCAACTACACAAGGTGAATATGAAGTTACTTATACGGCATCCGACGGGGTAAATACAACAACCGGTACCAGGGTTGTTCGCGTTGTAGATACCGTTCCACCCGAGGCAAGTTTAATTGGTGATAATCCATACATTCTTGAACGTTATTTGGACTATGTAGATCCCGGACTTAATTTGGATCAAGGATCTTTTATAGCAAATATTGACACATCACAACTAAATAACACGGTGCCCGGTGACTATACAATAACTTATACAGTTTCAGATGGAACAAATGAAATAACTTTGACACGGGACATAACCGTTGTTGATACAGTTTCACCGGTGATAACACTCATTGGTAATGATCCATATTTACACGAAATGTATACCCAATACGAGGATCCAGGTGTTGCACTTGATCGTGGCTCTGTATTAACATCTACTGATACGTCACAATTGGATATAAACACTGCCGGTTCTTATACCATCACTTACACAGCAACTGACGGAATAAACACAAGAACAGCAACTAGAACTGTCACCGTTGCCGATACAACTTCACCGGTAATAACTTTGAACGGTGCAAATCCGTATTATGTTGCGAGATACACACAATACAATGATCCGGATGCCACAGTTGATGAAGGGTCTACTTTGATTTCAACGGATACTTCACAAGTTGATACATTTAACCCAGGAAGTTACAGTGTTGTGTATACAGCTAATGATGGATTTTTTACGTCGACGGCAATTAGAACTGTCATTGTCAAAAATCCCCCGGTATTAACATTATCGGGACCTTCTCAATATTATGTACAACTTGGTTCTACTTATACAGACCCCGGTGCAACTTCTGATAATGGGGAAGAAGTTACAATTGATACAAGTCTTCTTGATATGAATACTCGAGGAACTTATATTGTGAATTATACAGCTACAGATATTACAGGTATTTCGTCATCTGCCAATCGAACTGTGGTAGTAGACGCACCTGTACTAACACTTTCCGAATCCGATCCTTACTACGTGCAACTTGGTTCCACATACAACGATCCGGGTGCTACTTCGGATAATGGCGAAGTTGTCGCAGTTGATGTGAGTAATCTTGATATGAATACTCGGGGATCTTATACTATTACGTATAGTGCTACGGATAATAGGGGTTTTATTGGTACGGTGACTAGAACTGTTATAGTTGATGCACCTATAATTACACTTGTTGGCTCAGAAACTTATTATGTTGGTGTTGGCACGACATATGTAGATCCCGGGGCTACATCCGATGGTGGTGAAACTGTGACAATTGATACAAGCGCACTTGATATGGCTACAATTGGAACTTATACAGTTACTTACACTGCGACAGATTCAAGGGGGTTCATCGGTACAACTACAAGAAATGTAGTTGTTGATACAAATATTATAACTCTCATCGGTGAAAATCCATACTATGTACAGTTGGGTTCAACTTTTACAGATCCGGGTTCTACATCCGAAAATGAAGAAGTGATTACAATCGATTCAAGTTCTGTAGATACAACTACACGCGGTTCTTACACTGTACTACACAGCGCGGTAAAGTCAAATGGTGCTTTGAGTTTTGTTTCGAGAATTGTAATCGTAGATGCACCTGTAATATCTTTGATTGGCTCAAATCCACTTTATGTAGCAAGAGGTACCACCTATACAGACCCCGGGGCTACATCTGATGGCGGTGAAACTGTAACAATTGATTCGAGTAGTGTTAATATGAACCTAGAAGATCAATACACAGTTACATATACAGCAGTTGATTCGAGGGGCTTTACAGAAACCATAACAAGAACTGTGATCGTCGATGACCCAGTCTTTATAAGTCTTAGAGGATATAACCCTTATATGATTGGAAAAGGTACTAATTATGTAGAATATGGAGCCATCTCTGATAATTTGGAACAAGTCGTAATTGACACATCAACGTTGGATATAAATACAAATGGTACATATACTGTTACATATACTGCTACACGTGAAAATGGTATAGTTGGAACGGCTACAAGAACAGTTATTGTTGATTCACCAGTTATAACACCTACTGGTGATAATCCATATTATGTACAATTTGGATCTAATTATACAGATCCAGGGGCCACATCTGATGGTGGTGAAACTGTAACAATTGATTCGAGTAATATTGTTATGAATACACGAGGAAGTTATACAGTTACATATAGTGCTACCGATTCCAATGGATTTTTGGGGACAGCAACAAGAACTGTTGTAGTTGATGCACCTGTCATAACACTTGGTGGAACAAATCCACAATATGTGTTGACGGGGGCAACATATTCTGAATTTGGTGGGACATCTGATGGTGGTGAAACTGTGACAATTGATTCTAGTAGTATAGATGTAAATACTCCGGCGTCTTACAATGTTTCATATACTGCCACAGACTCAAATGGATTTGTTGAAACTATAACCAGAGAAGTTGTAGTTAAAAATGCACCGGTAATAACTTTATCTGGTAATAACCCGTATTATGTGGGTAGAACTATCCCTGATGATGGTACTTACACATTTTATAATAATCTTATAATTAGCCAATACATAGACCCGGGTGCTATATCAGATGGTGGTGAGACGGTGACAATTGATACAAGTGGGCTTGACATGAACACAAATGGAACTTATACCGTAACATATAACACTTCAAATACAGTATCTGGTTTTAGTAGTTCTACAACTAGGAGTGTAATTGTAGAAGATCCGGTGATAATCCAGATATCTGGAGCTAGTCCAATTTATCGCGAAATTGGTGATTCAAGTGATCCAGGTGCCTTTTCACTTACTGGGGAAACCGTTACATCTGATTTTAGTCAAGTAGATTACAATACACGGGGAGTGTATACCGTATATTATAGCGCATCAAATTCAAATGGTACAATCGGGAGAGCCTTTAGAACGGTATATGTAAGGGAATCTGGCCAACTAGATCCAACTATAACATTGACTGGTGATAACCCATACTATGTGCAACGTGGTTCAACATACACAGACCCGGGTGCGACTGCGGACATTTTGGAGGCAGTTTCAGTGGATACAAGTAATCTTAATATGAACACAAATGGGACTTATACGATAACATATACTGCAACGGATGTAAATGCAAGATCTTCAACTACAACTAGAACTGTTATGGTTAGTGGTCCGGTTGTATCACTTGCATCTTCGGATACTTTACTTTTAAGTAGAGGTACCACCTATACAGACCCAGGGGCCACATCTGATGGTGGTGAAACTGTAACCACGGACTTTGGTGGTTTAAATACAAATATCAATGGTGTGTATACAATAACTTATAGCGCGGTAAATGAAATGGGTTTTGTTGGTACCGCTACAAGAACTGTAACCGTGGGTGGACCAACTATAACACTTCAAGGTCCAAATCCATACTATGTTGGTCAGGGATCTTTGTATTATGATCCGGGTGCGGTATCGAGTAGTGGAGAGTTTGTTAAAATAAACACAAGTGATATTGTTATCGGGTCACAGGGAACTTTTAATATTACGTATACAGCTATCGATTCAAATACAATTTCTAATACAATAACTCGCACAGTTATCTACGATTCAAGACCTGGTATAACACTATATGGAATTAATCCATACTATGTCCAAAAAGATTCCACTTTTGTAGACCCAGGCTCTGTTTCTTCAAGTGGTGATACCATTACAATTGATACAAGTAATGTGAATATGAATACAAATGGTACATATTACGTAACGCATAGTTTTACGGATTCCCTAAATAGATTTTGTACAATGACACGTACAGTGGTTGTTGATTCCCCAATTGTAACACTTGTAGGTGATAATCCTCAATACGTCGTAACAAATACTTCATATGTAGAATCTGGTGCTATATCCGACAGTGGTGAAACTGTAACAATTGATTCAAGTTCCGTTGACACCTCTACAAACGGAAGTTATACGGTAACATATACTGTCACTGACAGAGACGGTTTTGTAACTACAGTTTCCAGGACTGTTATTGTAACCACACCTTCTATTATAACGTTGGTTGGTGATAATCCATACATAGTTGAACTGGATAGCGAATATGTAGATCCAGGTGCCACATCCAGTGGTGGAGAAACCGTTACAGTTGATACAAGTAATTTAAATATGAACAAACATTTATCACAATATGTGACTTATAGCGTTACTAATTCAGATGGATACACGACAACAATTCAACGAACCGTTGATGTGAGAAGTGGTTTGTCGAAAATTTCACTCTCTGGATCAAATCCATATTATGTTTTACGTGGAACTACTTACATAGATCCAGGTGCTACACACGATGATGGATATGCAATCACAACTGATACAAGTCAACTTGACATGACCACAAATGGCACTTATACAGTTACTTATACGTACCTTAATGACGTTGTCACTAGAACAGTCATAGTAGATTCTGCATCATTAACTTTATTGGGTGATAACCCCTACTATGTCAAACCTTATTATACATACGTGGACCCCGGTGTAACCTCCGACAATGGTGAAACCGTGCTTGTGGATACGCAGTATTTAAATGTGAATATCCCAGGTGATTACGTAGTATATTACTCGGTTCGTCGCGGAGATGGATATTTATTAACGACAACAAGAAGAACAGTTATTGTTAAAGAACCACCAGTTATAACACTGTTGGATAATGACCCAGTTTATCTGTATCGTGGGATGACTTATATTGATCCGGGTGCTACATCAAGTGAAGGAAATGTCACGGTTAATACAAATAATTTGAATACCGCCGCACCTGGGCAATATAAAGTTTACTATACATCTGGTATAGGTGATTCTTTACGTACTATTTATAGAAATGTTATTGTGAATGAAACCCCCGTTATTTTATTGAGAGGACCAAATCCATATTACATAAGTCAGGGATCGTTGTATAATGAATATGGTTTTGAATTATTGGAACCCGGTACAGTAACAGTTGATACAAGTAATGTTAATGCAGATGTTTTGGGTACATATACAGTTAAGTACTCATATGGGGGTACAGTTGTTGGTAGAACTGTAATCGTTGATGGACCAATTATAACAGTAAATGGCGATAACCCATTAAAATTATTTTTAAATGAACCATACAGAGATCAAGGTGCAACTGCGGATGGCGGAGAGTCTGTTTCGTTTAGTTTATCTAATATCGACACAAGTACAAGTGGTGTATATTATATCGTATATTCTGCTATAAATAGTCGAGGTAACATTGGAACCGCTAGGAGAACTGTTATAGTTACAGATACGGCTTTTAATTTAGTTGGTGATCATATCGAGGGAGTAAAAAGTCCTTATAGTATTGCACCAACATATTTTGGTGAAACGGTAGCTATATCAGATAATGGATTAAGAGCTGTTTATTCTTCATTTACACACCCGAATATAGATGGTTCGGGAGGTATAGTAAAAGTTTTTAGTTGGGATGGAAGTGCGTGGGTTGAAATGAGTTATGGCACACAGTCTGGTGTGTTAATCGAAACTAATTTTCATTCTAACAATAATAGAGGTTTCTTTTATGGTTGGCGTCTATTAATGTCAACTAATGGTGATAAATTGGCCGTTGCAAATCCGATGACAGAGGCTGGAGGTGTATTTATATATAAGTATTCTAATAACGAATGGACTACTGATACATTTAAAGTTTGGTCTTATGCAGGTTTTAGTTCATTTGGTAGGGGACTGGCTTGGAATGATAATGCAAATATAATTGCAGTGGGTGCACCTTGGGGTGCGCTTAATTCATCAAGCGTACAAGGTTGCGTTGAAGTTTATGATATAGACGATTCCGGTGTTTGGACCTTAAAAGGTAGTACACTTACTTTACCTTCGGCGATAAGTAATACGCAAGGAGGAGCCGGAGAGTCTGTTGCTATGAATAGTGATGGTAATATAGTTGCATTTGGAGCTCCATATTATACAGATTCATATATAAATTATAATAAAGGTGCTGCTATAGTTTACAGTTGGGATGGTACTCAGTGGACACAACTTGGTGATATCTTGAAAGGGGTGTACGACCAAGAAAATTTTGGTATATCCATTGCTATAAGTGGTGATGGAACTATATTAGCGGTGGGAGCCCCAAATAACAATGGACCAAATGGAAATATTCCACAGACGGGGGCAGTTTTTACATATAGATACAATTATGATACCCAGATTTGGGATAGTATTGGTGTAGTATATAGCCCAATTCGGAGACCTGGTAATTATTTTGGTTATTCTATTAGTTTGGACAGGTCCGGTACAAAATTAGCTGTTGGTTCGCCATTTGCGGAAAGTCCCGCGGGTGCACGCGAAACTGGATCAATTGTCGCGTATGAATACATTAATGGAAATTGGACATATCGTGTATATAGTTTATATGGTGATGATTTTGATTTTATGGGGTCTTCCGTTAAAATGTCTTCAAATGGTGAACGGATAGCTACAGGTTCTTCTAGAAGATTTGATCCGGTGTTGGGGCTTCCTGTTGGTCGAATGAGTGTTTATGATTTACCAAGATACGATTATGCAACGGATGCGGTTCTTATAGGTAGTAATCCATATTATGTACAAACTGGAGTGGCTTATACAGACCCGGGAATAGTTATTGTAGATGGTGAGACTGCATCTATACAAACTTCCAATTTAAATGTAAATGTAGCTGGTAATTATACTGTAGAGTGTTTGGTTTTGAATCAAAGTGGTGAAGTAATACGTGAAAATACTAGAACTGTCATAGTAGAAGACCCACCTATTATCACATTAGTGGGTGATAATCCATATACAGTTGGGAGGGGTACTGTATATACAGATCCTGGCGCCACATCTAATGGTGGAGAAACGGTTACAATTGATACAACTACACTTGATATGAACACTAATGGTATTTATACTGTAAGTTATAACGTGGTGAGTGTGAGAGGATACACAACCACAAAAAGAAGAACAATTTCAGTTGAAGCTCCAATTATACGTCTCCAAGGGGATAATCCGTTTTATACGGAATTAAATAAGCCATATGTAGACCCGGGTGCCACATCTGAATTTGGTGAAAATGTTACGGTGGATGATAGCGAGGTTAATTCAAACACATTGGGTGAATATTCAGTTACGTATACATCAACCGACACAAAGGGTTTTATTGGTAAGTCATTGAGAACTGTAATTGTAGCTGAGCCACCGGTTATTACTATATTAGGAGATAATCCTTACTACGCAGAATTAAACTCTATATATACAGATCCAGGTGCCACATCTAATGATGGTGAAAGTGTTTTGACAAATACGATTGAAGTTAATACATCAAATATAGGATATTATGATGTACATTATAGAACAAAAAATCAATATAACTTTGTTGGCCTTGCTACACGTGTAGTGGTTTTGGGGGCACCTTTTATAAGTTTAAATGGACCGAGTCCTTATTATATACAACTTGGTGGTAATTATATAGAATATGGTGGTGTATCAAGTGGTGGTGAAAATGTGACAATTGATAGTAGTAACATAGATACCAATACACTTGGTGTTTACAAATCTACATACACCTCAACCGGTTCTAATGGAATTACGCGTATAACGTCGAGATATATTTACGTAGAAGAGCGTGTAATTACTTTAATAGGAGATGATCCGTATTACGTAGACCGTGGATCTACGTATAGTGATCCAGGTGCGACATCCGATGGAGATGGGTCAATTACTATAGATTATAGTAACGTTGATATGAATACATTTGGAACTTACACTGTTTTTTATTATACTACCGATTCTAATGGTATATCCGGTACAACGTCAAGAACTGTTATAGTAGATTCTCCTATATTAACATTACAGGGAAATAACCCATATTATCATGGTAATGGTTACGTGTATGTAGACCCGGGTGTGACATCTGATGGTGGCGAAACTGTAGAAATTGATACAACTAATTTGGATGTAAATACAAATGGTACTTATACGGTCACGTATAATGTAGTAGATGAAAATGGTTTACCAGAATCTATTACAAGAACGGTTATTGTAGAAAATGCACCTGTTATAACACTAAATGGTTCAGCCGTTCAATATATGGCCAAGGGATCTAACTACAATGAATCAGGTGCAACGTCTGATGGGGGGGAAACAGTTTCAATTGATACGAGTAACATTAATAGTGACGAAAATGGAAGTTATTATGTTTTATACACGGCGTCGAATGCAAATGGTACAGTTGGTTTTATAAGTAGAACTGTTGTAGTCGACTCACCAGTGATAACATTAATAGGTGATAACCCATATTATATAAGACGAGATGAGACCTATATAGATCCGGGTGCAACGTCCGATGGCGGTGAACAAGTGAGCAACAATTCTCAATCTTTGAATACCAGTGTATTAAGTCGGCAAGTGGTTACTTACAGTGCAACCGATGCAAATGGATTTGTAGGTACAACAACACGGGTGGTTTATGTTATTAGACCAGTTGCCACACTTGATACTATAAACTATGATGCTATATACGGTGAAGCGGTATCTGATATGGCTGGTGCTGGTGCTGTAAGTGGTCCAAGTTTTTCAGAAGATGGAACTCGCGTGGCCATTCCCTCACTTGGGTATACTAATAATAATGCGGGTTACCGTATCGGTATTGTGCGTATTTACGATTTATCTAATGGTGTATGGACTAAGATTGGTGAAATAGCGGGTCAAAGTAATAATGATGAGTTCGGATACTCGGTGAGTATTTCCGGAAATGGTAATAGATTAGCTATTGGTAGCCCAAACAGAGCTAGTAATGGTAGTTATGCTGGGTATGTCCGCATCTATGAATGGACCGGTAGTAATTGGTCTCAGATGAGCAATAATATAAATGGAGAGCATTCAAACGCTCGGTTGGGGAATAGTGTAAAAATGTCATATGATGGATCAAGCTTGATAATCGGTTCTTCAAATTTTACGAGCGGTAATCTGAGTAATTGTGGTAAGATATATGTATATACATGGACGGGGAGTTCATGGAATCTCCTATTTCAATACACAGGTAATTCATCTTCGTCATATACAGGTATGTCTGTAAGTATCAGTAATAACGGTGACGTTATCTCATTTGGTGCTCCCCGTGATGGATCTGGGTATATTGGGAGTGTGAGAGTTTTTGAAAAATATTATAGTATATGGAGAAGTAGAACTCCCTTATATGGTTGGACCCAATATGGGGAATTTGGGTTTAGTTCAATAATATCTGGAGATGGAAATAGATTAGTAGTTGGTGCGCCTTCACAACCAGGTACCTCTGGATCTGTGTCGGAGTATAATAAAGGTCGTGTCTACGTATACGATTGGAATTCATCGACAAATAGTTGGGTGCAAGTGGGTAATGATATAATTGGTCCTTATGAATTTGCAGAAGCTGGTAGATATTTAGCTGCTTCGAGTGATTGCAGTCAAATTTCTATTGGTATAGTGAACACTGAAAGTCCAAGTACTTCCGCCGCGGATATGACCGGGCGTGTAAAAATTTATAATTATGATGTTGTAAATAATATATGGAATACGGAAGCTAACGATATACTTGGCGAAAACCTTAGGGATCTTAGTTTTTATGTATCATTATCTGGTGACGGAAAAAAATTAGGTATAGGTGCACCCCGTAAAAATAGTAGTAATGGTGATCCATACTATGGATATGTCCGTATATTTAGCGTCGCGACAGAAGATCCTACTATAGAGTTAAGTGGGAGTAATCCATATTATATACAATTGAACTCTAATTATGTGGAACCTGGTTTTATATCGTATGGTTACAATGATATTTTACAGTCAAATACAAGTAACTTAGATGTTAGCACGAGAGGTTCATATGTGATAAATTATACAGCAACAGACCAATTTGCGACATCTTCGATTGGTTATGCAAATAGAACTGTTGTGGTTGATGCACCTATTATAACATTAAATGGGGATAATCCTTATTATGTAGGACAAGGTCAAACATACATAGATCCAGGTGCTACATCGGACGGGGGTGAAACTGTAACAATTGATCAAAGTAACGTAAGTACTTCCACTCAGGGAACATATGAGGTTATATTTAATGCAACTGACAATAGAGGGTTTTCAAATGTTGTTGAACGTAGTGTAGTTGTTGATTCTAGATCTATAATAACACTAAGTGGATCAAATCCTTATTATATGGCTCGTGATGTAGCTTATACGGATGCGGGTGCAGTTTCAAGTGGTGGCGAAACTGTAACAATTGACGAGAGTAATTTGGATACAAACACAAATGGTACATATTATGTTACTTATTCTGCAACTAGTGCAAATGGAGATTTGATTACTAATTATAGGGTTGTTGTTGTCAATTCACCTGTATTAACAATTGTTGGTCAAAATCCGTTATATGTTGATTTAAATGATAATTATACAGAATATGGTTCTATTTCGTCGGGTGGTGAAAATGTTACAATAGATTCCAGTAATGTAGATACATCAACTTCCGGAACTTACACGGTTACATATACGGCAACTAACGTATACGGATTTTCTAGTACCATTACACGGACTGTCGTAGTTGACGTGTTTAGGTGGTATTTACTAGATACAATATTAGACGGTGAAGCGGTAGACGACCAGTTTGGTCATTCTATAAGTCTTTCGGGTGATGGTACACGTGTAGCGATTGGTGGGCCAACTAACGATGGTAATGGTGCAGATGCTGGACATGTGCGTGTGTATGAATGGTCGGGTACTTCTTGGACTCAAATGGGTGTGGATATAGATGGCGAAGCCGCGGGTGATAAATTTGGATATTCTGTCAGCCTTTCATCCGATGGTACGCGTCTAGCCATTGGTGCACCACTCAACGATGGTAACGGTGCGGAATCTGGTCACGTACGTGTTTACGAATGGTCTGGTACTACTTGGACTCAAATGGATGTAGATATAGATGGCGAAGCTGCGGGAGATCACTTTGGTCATTCCGTAAGTCTTTCGTCAGATGGCACACGAGTGGCAATTGGTGCTCCATACAATAATGGTAATGGTTCAAGTGCGGGACATGTACGTGTTTATGATTGGGACGGTTCTAATTGGAATCGTGTTGATATTGATATAGATGGAGAAAGTGCTGGTGATCTTTCGGGGTATTCTGTAAGTATTTCTGGTGACGGTACACATGTGGCTATCGGTGCTCCACACAATAGCGGTAATGGTTCACAAGCTGGACACTTTAGAGTTTATAGATTGGTGAACAATACTTGGACAAAGCAAGGTTTGGACATAAATGGTGCAAACGCTGGTGATCAATTTGGTCATTCGGTAAGTATTTCTTATGATGGAAGTAAACTAATTGCTGGATCTCCGTATAATAGTAATAATGGTACCAATTCTGGAAGTGTGTCCATTTTTGAATGGAATTCTTCAACAAATAATTGGTCTCTGGTTGGTTCTGCTATAGATGGCGAATCTTCCGATGATCATTGTGGTTGGGTAGTCGATATAACGGATGATGGTAGTAGAGTTTTACTCACTTCGTATAAAAATGATGACCGTGGTTTAAATTCCGGTCATATACGTATTTATGATTTATCAAATGGTAACTGGAATAAGCTAGGTGATGATTTAGAAGGTACGGGGTATGAAACGAACTTTGGATTTTCCGGATCTATATCAAGAAATGGTTCGACGGTTGCGGGTGGTTCGATAATTTCGACGGATTCCCATGCCGGAATTTTCAGATACGGTATAAGCACGGCGTACAGTACTCTCACCGGAGATAATCCATACAATGTGGGTATAAACACAACATATGTAGATCCAGGTGTATCAGTTTCCTACGGTATATTAACAGTTGATGCCAGTTATATCAATATGACACAAAATGGTACTTATTACGTTATATACTACACCAAAAACACGACAACTGGTAGAACCACTATTAATTTACGTCAAGTTAATGTACTTGGTCCAACATTGACATTGACCGGTCCAAATCCATACGATATTTTACTGAATGTTACTTACAACGAATTTGGTGCAACGTCCGATGGTGGTGAAACTGTTACTGTAAATACTGGAAGTCTTAATACTTCTATTAAGGGTAGTTATACAATTACATATAGTGCAGTGGATTCAAATGGATATTCTAATTCTATTTTACGAACTGTAAGAGTATATTCTGTAGTCGTAAATCAATATTTACAAACTATATTTGGGGATTTTGCGGATCACCGTCTTGGCGGTGGATCACCCGGAAATCCAGTGATTTCGGGTGATGGAAGTAGCATTGTAGTGTTCGATGGATATTTTAATAATTTTAGAATATACGAAATCAATTCTTCAAGTCAATGGTATGTAAAGTCATCTCTTTCATTGCCATCCTGGACATTAGGTCCTGTATTTTATTATCCATATAATGTAAGTTATGATAAAACTACTTTTGTTTATGCTGTTAGGTTTTCGGATTACAGTACCTATCCGGGCACAAACTACACATCCATTGTGTTTAATTATTTAGATCAGTCCACAGGTCAGTATGTACAGAGTAAAGCTTACAAACTTACAGAATCCCAAACTCAAAACCCACCCAGTGGGCTTGGACTTGCTGGACATAATTTGTCTGCTGACGGGAATACATTTTCCACGACAGAGGTTTACAATAATAAAATTCTTATTTTTGAAAAGGC
>Ga0255782_10002592_pt1 | contig 14298 bp, 10 predicted proteins | sample 101ome_26_FD_179980 | JGI IMG/M metagenome (GOLD analysis project Ga0255782, IMG submission 179980) | Coastal salt marsh microbial communities from the Groves Creek Marsh, Skidaway Island, Georgia - 101408AT metaG (version 2) | ecosystem: Environmental > Aquatic > Marine > Intertidal zone >...
AAACGAGGTTAATCAAAGTGTCGCGGTAGACGGTGTACGGTGGGCCGATGAAATTGAATCGGCTGACCTGGGCGCCTTGAATGAATTGGTCGTCGTTAAAAATATTGATCTCAGAATTCAAGCTCTTTTCAGTCTCTTGTGGCTCGAAAGGTCCCAAAAGTCCGTTTGGTGCGTAGATTTCTGTCGTCCAATAGTTCTTTACCCAATACGCGTTGCCTTTCCCCACAGGATCATTCCACAGGGCATAGGGACTGTAGTAACAAGAATCCGCATCAGCATACCACACAGAATCTCCGGTGCGGAAGTCGATCCAGCTGCTATCGTCTTCCATAATGGGGAACATAGGCGCGAGAAGGGTGAAGGGCGTGTTCACCACGTCGGTGGTGCTTTCCCACAAGCCTGTGGCATCTCCATAACCGGCGGGTACATCGATCAGCAATCGATAGCCGTAACCGATGGTTGCGACCAGTGTGGTATCCTCGTAGCGGCCAGGGCTTACCTCTGTTAAGGTGCTCACCAAACTGTCGTTTTCGTACACTTCCACGATGGCTCCAGTGATGTTGGCAGGTGCGCCAGTTTCCAAATATGGAGAACTGATGGCAAGGTCGACATAGGTCCCTGTGCCTATTAAGTCTGTAACTGATCCACTGACCGAAAGAAGGGCAGCGCCATCATAAGCGTCCGTTTTTACCTTGTCGGTGACGTCCGTTTCACAAGCGGTCAAGATTGCCGCGGCGATGATGAAGTATAGGTACTTTCTCATGGGAATTAAAACTCTAGGTTGTAGGTAATCATAGGAATGGCAGTAGCGAAGATGCTCAACTGCGTGGCTTTGGTTTGTCCCGTTGGGTCGCCGTTGTCGTCCAATTCTTCCTCGAAGAAGATGCTGAACGCATTCTTGCGGCCGTAGGCGTTGTATACCCCAACGTTCCAGCTGGCTTTGTTGCCTTTCTTGCTTGGAACGGCGATGTCCATACTCAAATCGAGACGGTGGTAGGCCGGGGTACGGCTGTTGTTTCGGCTCAACGCAAACGGGTAAATGATGCCTTCAAATTCACTCTTCGCTTCTGGGTAGGTATAGGGTTTACCCGTTTGGTAAATGAATGACCCTGAGAAGCTGATGTTTGGTTTCCAGGCATAGGCCGCTACCAAGGCAAAATCATGCGGCTTGTCTTGGGCAGCAGGGTACCACTCGCCGAGGTTGATCCATTCGTCTGGGGTGTTGCCCAGATCAACTTGGAGTTCCGAGCGGCTGTAGGTATAGGCGATCCAACCGGTAAGTTGGCCGACTTTCTTGTCCAGCTGCATTTCCAAACCGTAACTGCGTCCTTGACCGGTCATCAAGGCTACTTCGATATTGTCGATGCCTGTGGGCTGCGCACCGTTCTTGAAGTCAACAAGGTCGCGCATGCTCTTGTAATAGGACTCTACGCTGAGTTGCCACTCGCCATCGTTGAAGTTGCGGTTCCAGCCGATGGCTACTTGGTCTGCCGTACCTGGTTTGATGTAACGACCTGCGGGACGCCAGGTATCAATAGGTAAAGAAGAGGTAGTATTTGAGATCAAATGCAAGTATTGACGCATGCGGTTATAGCTCGCTTTGATGGCTGAGTTCTCCGTGGTCTTATAATTGATTCCTAGTCGTGGTTCGAGGCCCTGTAAACCGTCAAAAGATTCGATGATTTCGCCAGAGGCATAGGAGGTCGTATCCACAATGAGGTCGTTGCGAACGGTACCGATGGAGGTAGGGGTGTAGTTCACTACGTCGCGTGCGCCTACGTTGTAGAAGGAGCTGTAACGCAATCCCCCACGAACAGTGAGTCGGTTGTTGATTTTCCAATCGTCCTCGATGAACAGTGCCGGTTCTACCGCGTACTCGTTTTGAAGTTCTATGGAGATGTCAGTAAGGTTACTGTCGATGTAATCCAAAGTGGTTGAGAACGGTTCAAAATCATATACGGTGGCTTCGACCCCATAGTTGATTTGGTGTTGTGCGTTTGGGAACCAGCTGAATGAGATTTTGTTGGCTTGGTTGCGGATGTAGGCGATGTTGTCAATTTTCGCTTGTGGGAAATCAAACAAGATGGCGTAGTCGTAATCAGAGTAAATGCTGCTGACGTTCATGAAGAGTTTATCAGAGAGCAGGTAGTTCCAACGAGCCGTGAGTCCTAGGTTCCCCCAATTAAATCCTACAAGCCCCGGTACTCCAAAGGCGTCCTTACCGTAATAAGCGCTGAGGAAGAGACGACTTTTGTCGGAAAATTTATAGTTGACCTTGGCATTGAGGTCGTAGAAGTTGGCGATGATGTTGTTCAAATCATCATTAGGGCTCAATTTCAATAGCACATCCTGGTAAGAACGGCGTCCTGCCACCATGAAGCTGGCTTTGTCTTTAACAATTGGACCTTCGAACATCAAACGAGAGGAAAGCAGCCCCAAGCCCATGCTTCCGGCGAATTCTTTACTGTTCCCTTCCTTTTGGTAGACGTCGAGCACAGAGCTCAATCGACCTCCGTAAGGTGCGGGAATACCACCTTTGTACAACTTTAGATCGCGCACGGCATCCCCGTTAAACACGGAGAAAAATCCAAAAATATGCGAGCTGTTGTACACCGGTGCTTGGTCGAGTAAGATGAGGTTTTGGTCGGTTTTACCGCCGCGAACGTTGAATCCACTGGCACCCTCGCCCACGGTGGTGACGCCGGGTAGGAGGGTAATGGAGCGAACCACATCAAATTCACCCAAAAACTGTGGGATGGCCTTGATCTGTTTTGCGCTGAGCTGAGTAGTAGACATTTCAGCACGGTTCAAGTTCTCGTCTAATTTCTTAGCAGTTACTTCTACTTCGGCCAATTCGTTCGTCGCCTCGTTCAATTCAAAATCAACGGTTTGACTACTGCTTAGGTTGATGGTACGGACTTCGCTTGTATATCCAATGAAACTGACCGTGAAGGTTTGTTTTCCGGCAGGAAGGGTCAACGAATAGAATCCGTAAATGTTGGAGACGGTTCCCTGACGGTCTTCATTGATAATTGAAGCATTGATAAGCTCTTCTCCAGTCGCCGCGTCGCGGATGTATCCACTGATAGTAACGTTTTGAGAATGAGCGGAAAGAGTAAACGCTAGTCCTAATAAGGCAAGCCATTTTTTCATATTGCGGTGGTTTTACACTTACATAAGCGATTTCTCGCTTTTTTGTTCCGCAAAGAGGCAAAGTTTATGCCATTAGAAGGCTGTGCTTATTATTCTTTCAAGAAAATTTTTAGCGCCAAAATGGTACCGCTCAAACTGCAACCGATGACGTTTGCTAAAATGAGTGGAAAATCAGAAAGGTAGAGTCCGTAAACCAGCCAGCACGCTTGACCGGTAAACATCATGATATACATGGTCAAGGACAAGTGAGCCGTCTGTCGTAATCTGATGACGCGGAATGCTTGCGGTACGAATGCTGAGGTCGTTAAAACGGCAGCTATGATTCCTATGATGGATGCAAAATTCATCTGACAATATTACCACATTACCAGCGTATGACGACTTCGCGGTCGGTCATTTCTGCATAGCCTTCTTCGTCTAGGGTTGGTTGGACGATTTGGTCCCCGATGATCACCTCTGCACCCTCTGGGATTTTAGTGCGTAGTGTCCAATTTTTCCGGCCTTGTTGAGTGAGTAGTAATTGGTTTACACCGATCACGTCCTCCCGAAGAAAAGCAATATCCAAATGTGTTTGTAGCTCCCCTTCACCAATGACAATGCCTTTAAGCTGGGGGTGGGTCCAATTCGACGGAAAGGCCAAATCAACGGTGATTGTATGCTGCTGTGGATCCGGCTGAACTCCAAAGAACTGGCGTACGATAGGATAGCCGAAACTGTAAATGTTCCAAGCCTGGCACATCATCCCGAAATCTGGACTCACTTCATACATGCTCCCCGGGTGCGCATATCCCCAACTGCGCGACATGCGGTGCAAGTAGTCCAAGGCCTTATCAGGACGGCCGTAGTTGTTTTCAGCTATAGCCGCTACCCCCGTAGGCAAGGTCATCACCGCCCCGACATAGGTAAAGGTCTTTTTGCGTTTGGCAAACCCATCGGTATCCTTACCTGCGCTTTCATCGCGATCAATACCGGTGACAAACATCCCAAATGGATTTGTGTATTGCGCGGCTTTGTCCAATGCTTTTAGTGCATATTCCTCAGGTGCAAATCCCACTTCCATTGGGGTATTGACGATCCAGTTGTGGTGGATGCTGTACGGGTATGAAGTTGGGGACCAAGATTCCTGGTCAAAATACGGCATGCTGCGAAGGATGTCTCTTAAGGCGATTTTTTTGGTTTCTTCCAATTCTGCCACCGCCCAGGGTTTGTCCAGTTCCTTTGCGCGCTGAATGGCATCTTCAATGAGTGAAACGGCTTGTGAAGGTGTTCCGCGAACATCGGCATAGGCACCCGCGCTTTCAATCCAGTAGTATTCATTGATGTACTTGGTCAATCTCGCAGCGTTTTTCCCGGCCCATTCCGCTATACCGGCATCATTGTCCATCGCCAAGGCTGCTTTGTGCAGTGCCTCCCAGCCTTGCACACTATAAGAGGCGACATCAATCATCTCTCCATCCATGCCGTGGATTTCCATCATGCCGTAACCATTTGGGATGCCATTATTATCAAGGTCTTGTTTTTCAAGCCAACGCATGGATTTGAGCATCAAGGGATACATTTCTTTGAGAAATTCGAGGTCCCCGCTCCAGAGGTAGGTGTCCCAGCAGGCAGTTACAAATTGTGGGGTTTCATTGAGGTTGCCGGGGTTGAATACTGCGCCATTGGTAGACATTTCATGGATGATTTGGCCCGTGCCGTTGGTGCGCTCGGAGGCCTTGGTAAGCAATCGTAGCATGCTTTTGCTCAGGTCGTACCGCCCGATTGTATTTAGACCAAGAATGCTGAATTCTGAATCGCACCCAAAGAACCAAGGGTAATCTTCAATGCCCGCAGCGAATCCATAACCAAGGCTATCGGCGTCCATTTCCAGCCAAATTGCGTTGTGTTTTAGCCAGCGGAAAACGGTCTCGAGATTCTCTTCACCCGCGCAGAAAAAGCTGCTGTTCCCGCTGAGTTCAAAATGCTTTTGTTCTTTCGAATACCACAGGTCGCTCCAATTTTCGACGGCGGCCAATTCCTTGGCGGCCTCTTCTTCGGTGAGCCCGCCTGCGATATAGAATTGATGCACAGAAGCTCGTGGATGGGCGATATAGGTATCGGTAATGGTGTTTTCGCGAGGAGAATTGTGCGCGCTTGAAATACGCACCTGCCATCCATTGGCAGCATCTGTCGATGTCCAATGATTGTTTTGGACAAGAACCTCATCAGCACTGTCCAGCATTCCAGTGCGCTCTCCTAACCAAGTAGGTCGCAAATCTGCCTTCGGGTAAAATAGTAGTTGTGCTCCACGAGGAAATTCATGTAGGTCAAATTCGACCACCATGCCCTTAGCGGGGTCCGGAATGAATTGGGTCCGGGTGATGGTTTTGCCGTCGATGTTGTAGGTGAATATTGATCCTATTGGCGTGGTGGCATAGCTCTGGGCAGTATCTAGTGCTATGGTGTCCTTGTCCCACACCACTGCCGCGCGAAACCCGTCGAGGAGTTTGATGGGATGTGCCCAAAGACCGCCCATCTCACCTTTGATGTGCCATCCCATATCAGGGAAGGTGCCGTCTTGAAATCCGACGCAATACGCATGATTTCCAGGAGTCATCTGCTTTGAAGAGAGGTATCCTGGGTTGCCTAGAAGGGTTTCTTGGGTACTTAAGCGTTCAGATAAGGGATAGGTGATGGTGGTGGGTAAGGAGGGCGTACATCGCGTGAATAGTGCTCCGGCAAGGATCAGCACCCTTAAACTGTTAATAACTTGTTGATAAGTATTCTGAATGCCCATAGTTCGAGGCTTGTCTAGTTGTGTGAAAGGACTCCTTGATGTAATTTTGCCCCGTCTTATTTAAACAAGAATACACAATGTCTCAATTAGTTGGAACTATCGCTCAAATTATCGGTCCTGTAGTGGACGTGAAATTTGACGGTTCAAAAGGAGAGCTTCCTAAAATCTACGAAGCTCTTGAAGTAACAAAATCTACCGGGCAAGTAGTGATCCTCGAGGTGCAAAAGCACATTGGTGAGGATACAGTGCGTGCCGTATCTATGGATTCTTTGGACGGATGTCAGAGAGGTCAAGAGGTGCGTGCGAAAGGTGATGCGATCACCATGCCTATCGGTGACCAGATTTACGGTCGCGTATTTAACGTGGTAGGTGAGGATATCGATGGTATTGGCGGTATTGACCGTTCAAAAGGATTGCCTATCCACCGTCCAGCGCCTGCCTTCGAAGACTTGAGTACTTCTACGGAAGTTCTTTTCACAGGTATTAAAGTAATTGACCTTATCGAGCCTTACTCAAAAGGGGGTAAGATTGGTCTTTTCGGTGGTGCCGGTGTAGGTAAGACAGTATTGATTCAGGAATTGATTAACAACATTGCCAAAGGCCACGGTGGTCTTTCTGTATTTGCCGGTGTCGGTGAGCGTACTCGTGAGGGAAATGACCTTATGCGAGAGATGCTCGAATCAGGCATTATCAATTACGGTGACGATTTCATGCATGCCATGGAAGAAGGTGGTTGGGATCTTAGTAAGGTAGATAAGGAGTTGATGAAAACTTCTAAAGCAACCTTCGTATTTGGTCAGATGAACGAGCCTCCAGGTGCACGTGCACGTGTGGCGCTTTCAGGTTTGACATTGGCAGAGTACTTCCGTGATGGTGAAGGCGACGGTCAAGGAAAGGACATCCTTTTCTTCGTTGATAATATCTTCCGTTTCACGCAAGCAGGTTCTGAGGTATCGGCACTTCTAGGTCGTATGCCTTCTGCGGTAGGTTACCAGCCAACCCTAGCTTCTGAGATGGGTGCGATGCAAGAGCGTATTACTTCTACTAAAAACGGTTCTATTACTTCGGTTCAAGCGGTATACGTACCTGCGGATGACCTTACGGATCCGGCTCCTGCAACAACCTTTGCTCACTTGGATGCCACAACAGTATTATCACGTAAGATCGCTGAGCAAGGTATCTACCCTGCGGTTGATCCACTAGATTCTACTTCTCGTATCTTGACTGCGGACATCGTGGGTAAAGAGCACTACGATACTGCACAACGCGTGAAAGAAACGTTACAGCGTTACAAAGAATTGCAGGACATCATCGCGATTCTTGGTATGGAAGAGCTTTCTGAAGAAGATAAACTAGTAGTATCACGTGCTCGTCGTGTAGCTCGTTTCCTATCTCAGCCGTTCCACGTAGCAGAGCAGTTTACTGGTCTACAAGGGGTGTTGGTTGATATTAAGGATACCATCAAAGGCTTCAATATGATCTTGGACGGTGAATTGGATCAATATCCAGAAGCTGCCTTCAACTTGAAAGGTACCATCGAAGAGGTAATCGAAGCAGGTGAGAAGATGTTGGCTGAAGCTTAATCACTCTGATTATGTATTTAGAAATCATCACACCTGAAGAGGTATTGTTCAAAGGACAGGTTAGCGCTGTGCAGCTGCCAGGAAAAGACGGGTTGTTCCAGATCCTAAAAGATCACGCCCCGATCATTTCTAGCTTGCGTGCTGGAACAGTAAAGATCCGTGTCGCTGACGATACCAGAACGCTAGACCACTTGAGTTCTCAGGTTATTCTTGATACTTCAGACGACAAACTTTGTACCGTAGAGGTCAAAGGTGGCGTGTTGGAGTGCAAGAACAATATGATCTCGGTATTGGCTAGTTAAATTGAGACACTTTTTATAGCGAAATCCCCATAGGAAACTGTGGGGATTTTTTTTGGTTTATATGGGAGTCTCGTTGCCACGCGTTATAACTTGAACCCTCAACACACCTCAGAATATGAAGAAGATTTTGTTAGCATTAAGCATGGTTGTTTCCGTGGTTGGATATGCGCAAGAATTTGGACAACGCACTGGTTTTCGTGGCGTTGTTGCAAAAAAAGAAAAGTCCATTGAATTGAACGAAGTGCCGGTGAGCGCCTCTCTCGGGAAGGGTACCTATGCATCGGCGACGAAGCAAATCACCATCTTGACCGCCAAGGAGATTCAAGAACTGCCTGTGGTCAATATCAATGAGCTACTGGAATACGTGGCGGGCGTGGACATGCGCCAACGAGGTCCTTTGGATGTTCAGGGAGATCTTGGTGTGAGAGGAGGGACCTTTGATCAGACCTTGGTACTGGTCAATGGTGTTCGAATGAATAACCCGCAAACGGGACACCATAATATGAATCTGCCCGTTCCGCTGGCCATGATTGAGCGCATTGAAGTGGTACACGGTGGCGCAACGAGTGCGCAGGGCATTGGTGCGATGACGGGTGTGGTGAACATCATATTAAAATCGGCCCCTAAAAAACTAAATGCCGGTTATTCGCTTTCTACGGGCGAGCATGATTTAGTCAACAGTAGTTTTTACATCGGTAAAAAATTAGGAAAGTGGGGGGTCCAATTCGGCCAACAATCCCAGCAAACCTCAGGATACATACCCAATACGGACTTTGAGAGTCAGAAGTTCATTGTGAATTTGGCACGTGATTACACCTTGGGAAAGGAAGAGGGTACGGTCTCGATTTTTTACGCAGAAAACCAGAAGGCTTTTGGTGCACAGAATTATTACACTTCAGCTTTCCCGGATCAATTTGAGGCAACATCTACTCGTGTATTTGCCTTCGGATTGGACGAAACCATAGGACAGAAGACTGATTTTACTTTCGATATGAATGTCGTTACAGGGACGGACCGTTTTGAGCTCTATCGTGAGACAGCCGGTTTAGGTGGTTTTGACGCCAGTGAAGTTGCCTATGATAAGCTTGCTTCGGGCAGGTATTACCGCGAGGCGGATGGTGACACCGCAGCTTCTTGGTACAGCGGCCCCAACTTCCATCGAACCCTCGTCTTTAATTTGAACACTCGTTTGAGCCACCGTTGGAACATTGAGAACGAGACCAGTTTTGGATATAACCAGCGTTATGATGAGATTCATTCCAACGTGCTAGGAGGGGATTTTGGGGACATAAATCTCGTGCCAGGCTGGGAAGGGTATACCATGGACAAGGGTGCTTCCACTATCGATTTTTCGTGGTTTGCCGAGCATAAGTTTACCCGAGGCAGGAACCAAATTCGTGCCGGTGGAATGTTGAACTACCACGATGGCCCTTCTGGGGATTCTTCCTTCTTCTTCGCGCCATCTGCGGACTTGCTCTACCGTTTGACTAAAACATCATCGCTCTACGCTACAATGAATAGGTCCATGCGATATCCAACCTACACGGACCTGTATTACAACCGCGGGGGTGCGCAAGGCTCTATCGATTTAAAACCCGAAACGGCTTGGAATTATGAGGCAGGATACAAAGCAAAATTGGGCGACTTATATGTGAATGGTGCCCTGTTTCACAGACGTTCCAAAGATTTGATTGATTGGGTGACGTATCCAGGTGATCCGACAGCTTATGCCTCCAACATTACCGCTCTTGCGCTTACTGGAGTAGAGGGTGGGATGACCTATACGGCACAGAAGAGAAAGCAGATGCTCAGACGTGCTTCTGTGCAAGCAGCCTTTATGAAAGGTACAAGTCCAGAGGTTGATTATGAGAGCTTGTACGCATTGGATTATTTGCAGGCCAAGATTACGGCGCGCGCTACACAGAAATTGGGCCTAGGCTTTTTTGCGAATTACGCCTTGACCCTTCAAGATCGAGTGGGTACCTACTACAGTGGGGGGAGCGAAGTAGCCTATGCGCCTTTTGCGCTGCTTGATCTAAAGGTATACTACGCGCCTGCTGCAGGTTTGTTTAAACGCCAGTTCCCATTCCAAGCGTTCATCAACATTAACAATGCTTTCGATACTCAATATTATGACCGCGGGAATATTGTTCAGCCGGGACGTTGGGTAAGTATGGGATTTGAGTTTAGATTTAGATAATGGAATTAAAAGATTTATCAAATCTAGGAGAGGAAACGGCTGCAAAAATGCCCGTCCTATTCTTAGGACACGGAAGTCCCATGAATGCCATAGAAGAAAATGCGTTCGTCAAAGGATTCCGTGAAGTGGGATCGGTGGTGCAACGTCCCAAGGCTATTCTTTGCATTTCCGCGCACTGGGAAACCTATGGAACTAAGGTTACAGCAATGGAAATGCCCAAGACTATACACGATTTTGGTGGATTTCCTCAGGCCTTGTACGATGTTCAATATCCTGCGCCAGGCAGTCCGGAACTTGCTCGGATGACCCAGGAATTATTGCAGCACGATTGCGAGCTTGACCATCATTGGGGGCTGGATCACGGTGCATGGAGTGTTATTAAACACATGTACCCAGAGGCGGATGTACCGGTGGTTCAGATGAGCTTGAACAGGTATAAGACTCCTGCGGAGCATATCGCTTTGGCTAAGGAGTTACAAGCGCTGCGTCGCCGAGGTGTACTCATTGTAGGAAGCGGGAATATGGTGCACAACCTAAGAATGGTCGCTTGGGACCGATTGAATGATCCATTCGGATACGATTGGGCTCAAGAAGCCAATGCCCGGATGAAAACCATGTTAGTAGATTCGGATTTGAATGGATTAGCGCAGTATTCGAAATGGGGCAAAGCCTTTGAAAACGCCATCCCAACTCCAGAGCATTACTTGCCTTTGCTCTATGCTATTGGATTGCGTGAGGAAGAAGATAATCTCTCCTTCTTCAATGATGAATATTTGGCCGGGGCAATTTCGATGACCTCGGTGATGATTGGGGGCTAATTACTTCAGCTTTTCGTTGCTGTGGTGTCTGTCGTGGTCGCGCTCGCGCTTCACGTTCATCTTTTTATCAAAGGCCGCTTGTAGATCCGTGCCGGTTTGATTGGCGAGGCAGAGCAATACAAAGAGTACATCGCTTAGTTCTTCGCCCAAATCCTTGGCCTTATCACTCTCCTTCTCGCTTTGCTCGCCATAGCGGCGTGCAATGATTCGAGCCACTTCCCCCACCTCTTCGCTGAGCTGGGCCATGTTGGTCAGTTCATTGAAGTAACGGACACCATGATTTTCAATCCATTGGTGGACTTCCTGTTGTAGTTTGCCTAGCGGCAAATCCGGATTACTATCGATGGGATCTAAGGCCATTATTCTTTGTTTTTTGAATCTATCCAAATGGTCACTGGGCCGTCGTTGACCAAGTGTACTTTCATATCCGTACCAAATTTACCGCCTTTTACGGGCAGGTCACTTTCCATCCACAAGTGTTCCATGAAATACTCATATAAGGGCTCACTGTGGTGAGGTTTTGAGGCTTTGTAATAGCTCGGTCTATTGCCTTTTTTGGTGCTGGCGTGTAAGGTGAATTGGCTAATGACCAAAAACTCCCCACTGACCTCCTGAACGCTGAGGTTCATCACCCCGTCTTGATCGGGGAACAGGCGCATTTTCGCGATTTTTCCGCACAACCAACGCGCATCTTCCTCGGTATCCTCGAATTCTACACCAAGAAGTATAAGCAGCCCTTTTCCTATTTCATTGTGCACTTTGCCGTCGACGACGACCTTAGCTTCAGAAACTCTTTGGAGCAGGGCGCGCATGTTTAGTTAAAGGCTGGGTTAGGGAATAAGATTAATTGGTCGCCGAAGGCTTTGAACATTTCGTTAAGCTCGAATCCTTTGGGTCCACGGCTCATGGTAAATTCACTTGCTTCGCCTAGACTTGAAGTGAGTACTAGTGCTACTCTGTTGCCCGCTGCATATTCACGTAAGGTGATGTTCTCTGCGTACTTTCCGTATTGCGGTTGGCTGGTCATCATGCTCGCAAAGACTTGGAAATTTTGCTTTTGAAGATCCTGCATGATCTCGATGGCATCTTTTTCTGGGGCCATTAAAATGATTTCCATGCCCGCTTCTGCACACATTCGAATGAGCTCTATAGCTTGAGGTTCGTATTGGTTACGACAATAGCCACGCAATTCACCTACGTTGAATTCATCATTGATCGTGCCAAAATTTGCAAAGTACTCGTAGGTCATGTTTTGGTTAAACAGCAAAAAGGTAGCGTCAATAAATACTGCTTTTCCTACGGATTCACCTTTATTCATTAAGTCCTGCACTTTATCTGCGGCAAGTCGCATGTTTTGGTTGTAGAGGTAGCGGGCCTCGGCATTTTTTACGGACCAATTCAGTGCTTCATTCACCTCCTTAACCACCGGAGCCGGTGCAGCAGCTTCTGCCGCTTCTTTTTGTGTGCCACATGAGGCCAATGCCAATGCACTAATAGTCAGTGCTGCGGTAATGTGTAGTTTCATCTTGATCATTTAGTTGGTTAAGATAACTCTCGTATCGAGTCGGTGCAATTTTATGTTCGTCGAGGGCGATTTTTACGGCGCACTGCGGTTCGTTAATGTGTTTGCAATTGTGGAATTTACATTCCTTGCTAATGGCAAAAATTTCCGGGAAGAAATGGCTGAGGTCGGTATCCTCCATATTGACCAATCCAAAACCCTTAATCCCGGGTGTATCAATAATATCACCGCCCATTTGCAGCGGGTGCATCTCAGCAAAAGTGGTGGTGTGCTGTCCCTTATTGTGGCTGCTACTCACGGCCCCCGTTCTAAGGTTTAAGCTCGGTTCAATGGCATTGATCAGCGTACTCTTACCCACACCGCTGTGTCCGCTGAGTAGGGTGGTTTTTCCTTTGAGTAGGGAGGCTAATTCCGCCAATCCTTCGCCCTCAGTGGCCGAGGTCTCCAAGCATTGGTACCCAATAGCGGAATAGACGGCTTTTCTGTAGTCTAATTCGCTTCTGATTTCCTCACTATCATACAAATCACATTTGTTGAAGACAATAATCGTGGGAATGTTATAGGCCTCGGCGGTGGAAAGAAATCTATCCATAAACCCCGTAGAGGTGGCCGGTTGTGCCAGCGTAGTCACTAACAAGGCTTGGTCCATATTCGCAGCGATGATGTGCACGCGCTTGCTCAAGTTTACACTCTTGCGAATGATGTAGTTTTTACGGTCTTCAATCCCGTCAATGATGCCTTGGCCTTCGTCTTTTTCTTCAGGCTCGAAAGACACAAAATCTCCAACCGCGAGAGGGTTGGTACTTTTAATTCCAGCAACGCGAAACTTTCCTTTGATGCGGCAATCGTAAAGCTGTCCTCCGTCCAATTCTCGAACGAGGTACCAACTCCCAGTACTTTTAACAACGACGCCTTTCATGCTAATTAAAATAGGAAATTAACGCTTGGCGTACATGTTGTCGTAATACTCCTGATACGCGCCTGAGGTAACGTTTTTCAACCACTCGTCATTGCTCAAATACCAATCAATGGTGATGGCCAGCCCTTCTTCAAAAGTCACGCTTGGCGCCCAGCCCAACTCCTTGTTGATCTTGGTCGCATCAATAGCATACCTGCGGTCGTGACCCGGACGGTCTTTCACGTAGGTAATGAGCTTTTCACTGCTTCCTTTTTCACGGCCCAATTTCTGGTCCATCTGCGCGCACAGTACCTTGATCAGATCGAGATTTGTCCATTCGTTGAAACCACCAATGTTATAGGTCTCTCCGTTCTCACCTTCGTGGTACACGAGATCAATGGCTCGAGCATGATCCACCACGTACAACCAGTCTCTGGTGTACTGACCGTCACCGTATACCGGCAATGGCTTTTCTTCCACGATATTATTGATGAAGAGCGGGATGAGTTTCTCTGGGAATTGGTTTTGGCCGTAGTTGTTCGAGCAATTGGTCACTACATAAGGAATGCCGTAGGTCTCGCCATAGGCACGCACAAAGTGGTCTGAAGATGCTTTTGAGGCGCTGTACGGACTGTTTGGATCGTACGACGTCGTCTCTTCAAACAAGCCTTCCTTGCCCAACGTTCCATATACTTCGTCGGTGCTGATGTGGTAGAAGCGCTTGCCCTGGAAATCCTCATGAATGCGCTTAAAGCTGTTGAGCAAATTCACCGTACCTAAGATGTTGGTACGCACAAAGGCCAAAGGATCTTTAATCGAACGGTCCACATGACTTTCCGCCGCCAAGTGAATGACCCCTTCCGGCTGGTATTTATCAAACAGCGCATCAACGGCTGCTGCATCAACGATATCCACGCGCTCAAACACATAATTTGGGGCACTTTCGATATCACTCAAGTTCTCGAGGTTCCCGGCATAGGTCAGCACATCCACATTGATGATGCGGTACTCGCTGTACTTGTTTACAAACAAGCGAACGACGTGAG
>Ga0255782_10002596_pt1 | contig 14285 bp, 22 predicted proteins | sample 101ome_26_FD_179980 | JGI IMG/M metagenome (GOLD analysis project Ga0255782, IMG submission 179980) | Coastal salt marsh microbial communities from the Groves Creek Marsh, Skidaway Island, Georgia - 101408AT metaG (version 2) | ecosystem: Environmental > Aquatic > Marine > Intertidal zone >...
GTCTTGGGACTTAGAGGGGCCATAACAGAACCGTGGGATTCTAGCCACCACGTCACTACCCTGCACACAGGATATCTGGGTATCGAGCTTCATTGGGCGCTTGAACCCTTTGAAAAACACGTTTGGTTTACCGAAAGTAATCAGGTTTATATTCTCGTGCTTACCGTTCAGTTTAGCCGCAGACAGCTCCGCTAACGCTCCACCAAGGCTATGGCCGGTTATCAGGGTGCGCTTCTTGGGGTCTAGGTGTTTTTCAATCTCTCCCCATATAGAGACGTGCTGGGCTACAAAGCCTCCGTGGCACAGCCTCCCGACATACGGCACAGGGAGTACAAACATGTCGGTGAGGACATCGTTTACTTTCTTTTGAGTACCCCTGAAGGCAATGACATCTATGGTTTTGCGCTTGATTACGAAAGCCGTAGCCCCCGTCATCTTGTTTTCTACTTTGATGGTACTTTTGTTTTTGTCGTTATACGCCTTCAGCGACCAGCTACAGGCCATATTCAGTAGTACGGGGTCGATTTTCATTTGTCTGCCTTGTTGTCGAGCCGCTTGAATATGGCCCCCAGCATCTCTTTGACTTCACGAATGTCTTCTCGGTAATCGTCTTTAGACACGTACTTCTCAGGGATTTGCTTCATGTCTGCATCCATTCTGTCTAGCAGTACAAAGACTCTGTTAACGAGCCAACCACCACCAAAACTGACTATCCCTAGAAAAACATTAAATCCCGTTTGAAAGTCCATCACCTTACACCTATATCTCTCCGTCCAGCGGAATATCAAAATCCAACCGCTGCTCAAGCAGTTTTGTACGCACCTGTATATCGTCTATTCTTTCCAAGTTCCCCTCCAATCGCTCTATCTGGTTCTGGAGAATCTCAATGAATAAGTCTTGTCTGGCATCTGCTGGTAGAGCGCCAAGCTCACCCCTCGGCCATTTGACTCTGAATTCACTGTTTTGCGATATTGCCAGCTCTGATATTTCAAAGGCGTGTTCAAGCGAGTTAATCCGCTCAATCGCATCAAAGTACCCAGCCGTGGCAATAGATACCATCACCAAAAGACCCACGATATTCTTCAGCGGGATCGACAGTTCTGTATCTTCGTTGAGCTTGGCCATCTAACAACACCATAATCAAATAACTTCAGTCTTTTTTATTCCACAACTCAAACAGTATCTTTATTTTTTCTTTGATCGTATCAATATCCGAGTGCATCTTTGCCAGCACTATGACTAGCGTCACGAACCCAAGGACAAGAGGCCACAGGGCCGATATTGCATCTAACGCTGGCATATAAAATAACTTTGTGCGGCTAACCTAAATCAGCTATTTCGGGGATCAACCCATTCAACACATAGTTCCCAAACACCATTGACATAGTTGTACTTGCAGCCATACCAATCGTCTGGCTCAGTCACATTTTCAACAAGCGTTGAGTTATTAGCGTTAAGGTCTCCGATAATAAACTTAACAGGAGAGCCAATCGTTATGTTTTCTTCGCCAATTACAACAACCTCAGTATCGGGGAACAGATACTTTGAGCAACCCATACCGTCAATAATAGTCTTCATGCTTACCCCTTAGTAATAATCTGAGTCGCTGAAATGGCTGTACCTGCAAATACTTCGGGTACATCTGGTGAAGTGGCAAGACTGCCATCAGTCTGGACGTAATGCTTTTTGCCAGTAGTTAGTCCTGTCTGAGCATCATCTACCGAACCAACAACCTGAATCGTAGCCGTAGCCGTATCTGAGTACGCCCCGTCAGAAAAGCCAATAAAGGTGTTGGAAGTTAAAGTGCTTGTTGCTGGGTCATATATAACCGCAAAAACACTACGGTCACTGGTAATTGCATAACCAATTATGTTTTGCTCTGTATCGGAGTCGTAGGCTATGTTTGAAAAAGTATCTGTCTCTATAGCTACTGAGTTGCTTATATCTACCGCGCTACCAGCTCCCAAATCACTTCCATCCGGGGTAACCTCATGGAGATACTTATAGTTACTCGCCCCTCTATAACTGACCAAAAACTTATTAGCGGCAGGGTTGTATCCAACCTGCAAATCAGTGTAAGCCCCAGATGCAACTACTACTGGAGAGCCATACGAAAAAGAGTCTCCTACTCTAACCGCTCCAATTACTGTAGGGTAAGCGTTGTTGGACTCGTCCAGATAAAAGAACAAGTATGAGTTTGAAGTTGAACCATAAATAACTCTTACTTCTCTGCTTGTAGTGGAAACACCGGGAAAAGCTGAAGTAAATACATTAGTCAGTGTAGTTCCGCTGCAAGACCATGTTTGTACATACGTTCCATCAACGTTTGATACGATAAAAGTGTTGTCATTTTTAACGGAGTCGTGCGTTATGCTGGCGTTGGCCAGACCACTAGCGGCAAGAAGAGTTCCAGCACTTCTGGTATTACTACCTCTTGTAATAGTTGTCCCTGTAAGGTCAACAGCCTGAAGAGATACATAGTCTATCGTAGCCACGTCTATGGCACCCAATCCAATAAGTTTATCCGCTGATGCGTCATAACAGGCACTTCTTGTGTTCTGGGTGAAATCAAACTGGCTTCCTGCAATTCGAGTAACAGTGGTTCCTGATACGGTTACTACCTCAAAGTCGTCATTGGTTAGTTCGCAAAGGAAGGTTGCGTTTTCTGTTGGGTAATAGACAGAAGCCTGCACGTCTCGAGCAACATCAACGTCAGTCATAGTCCCGTAGCTGATCGTTGTGCCAGAAATAGTTGCAGCCATAGTCCTACCCTCATTGCTAACATCATCTCTAAAAGAGATTAGCATCGCGCCTGCACTGGGATCGTATGAAACAGCAACAGCTTCACCACCAGTAGCGTTTGCCTCTCCAGTATCTTGTGGACTGCCCGTAGTTGCAGATGTAGATGTAATTGCACTCACCTTGCCGTCTGACTTGATAACAACTGGGTCACCATCTGCTAACGCACCAGATGCAGTGGCGGTTATTGATGGGTTATTTTGAAACGTCTTGTACTCTAGGGCAGTAGCGCCAGAATTGACTGCAAGCACTTGGTTAGCTGTGCCTATACTTGAAAGCCCTGTACCGCCATTCGCAGTGGGCAGTATTCCTGTTACGTTAGCAGTCAGACTACAGTAGGTTGTAGCAGTAGAACCTGTACCGCCGTTCCCAGTGGGTAGTGTTCCAGTAACTTGTGAGGTCAGGTCTACACCAGTAAGGGCACCGCCTAGAGTAATATTACCCGAGCTTGTAACCGTGCCGGACAGGCTTATACCGTTGACTGTGCCTGTACCGCTTACGCTGGTGACTGTGCCGCCAGTAGCACCACTAGGATTGGCGTTCAAAACAGCGGCACCAGCCCCTGCCCCGTCTGTAACCACCATTACCTTTTCGCCAGTGGGGACATCTACTGTCGCGCCTGAACCCTGCTTAATAGTGATGGTCTGGCTACCCGTAGTAGCGTTCTCGATCATCCACACCTTGGATACGGTGTTCGGCCCTAGTGTGACTTCTCTAGTAGCGGTAAGAGATACAGCAGAAGTGATCTTGAGATAAAAAGACCGGCTGTCATCAGCCGTGCCGTCCGGCATCGTAAAAGTCTCGTTGGCATCCGCCGCCAACTGCTTTGTGCCATAGCTGAAACCGTCAGTAATCAGCTCTAGGTTGGTGTTGGTGCTGGTGCCCCAAGTGCCGTCCTCGTCACCTGTGGTGATTTCTTTGAGGCGTAAGTTGTTTACATAAGTCGCCATCTGTCAGCTCCTATAATGACGCATCGCCCGTTGCCGGAGGCACCGAGGTAGCATAAATCTTTGTGCTTTGCTTGAGATTCAAAGCCTGCCCACAATCAGAGCAAGTATCCGCCGCCAACTCAGACTCGTCCAAGTCATAGCCACAATTAGCGCACACGATCTCAATTTCGTGCTTAGGGTCTATTGAGTCCCCTAGACTTACCGCTTCATTTACTTTTATCATGCCGCTATCTCCGTCCAATCTGGTGGGTCGGTATTGGTAATTTCAGTCCAACCGGGCGAGCCGGTTTCGTTTATTTCTACCCAGTTCGGGTCATTTGTGCCGCTTACAGGCGTCCAGTTGGGGTCTTGAGACGGCCCTATGCCCGCCCAGTTCGGATTCTGGTCAGGAACTATTGTACCCCAAACTAGCGTAGTTCCAAGCCGTCCTACAGCCTGAACCCCGATAGGATACACGTTTGCGCCACCCGCGACTACTGCACTGCCTAGCTGGGTTGTGCCTTGAACTCCGGTGGCTTGTACGGTTATGCCAAGCTGTACGGTAACATTACCCGCTGTTTCGTTGACTATATCCGTAGAACCATTGATACCGTCAAAATGCAGTAGTGCTGTAGTGTCTCTGTCTACTTCGTACTCTGCAACCGGTTCTGTGAAGGATGTGCCTTCATAACGGGCTACAGATGAAAGTCGTACCTCATCAATATACCCGTTAAAATCACCAAAGCCGTTTTTACCAACACTAAAGACGCCACTATCAGGTGTATTAGATGTGGTAAACGTATCTTCTAAGGTTCCATTTTTATATATCCTATGAACATTTCCTTCTCTTTCATAAGACAACATTGTCCAAACACCGGCAGACACGGTGACTGAACTACTAATAATTGTTGATGGGTTTACAACCCAATAAACTTGGTTACCTAATAAATAGGACTGTTCTGTTGTGCTTGTACCAGTCTGCCAAATTCCTTTGTAGCCCGTAACATTTGTCGGACGAATCCACAGGTCTACCGTGAAATCACCGGAACTTAGGTCAATGTTGTCGTCAGACGCTACAAAGTCATCTGTGCCATCAAGCAGTAGTGAAGCAGAACCAAACTTAGCTTGGGCTGTTGAAAGCTGCGCGTTTCCATCTGCGGTAAATTCAGAACCGTTATTTAGTGTTGAAGCCTCTGCGGAAACCCCAGTAACCGAGACTATTGCATCGCCTGATACTGTCGGTGTACCAAGCTCTCCGGTGGCCTCGACGCCCGTCACAGGAACATCTAGCTGTAGGTCTACAGTGGCCGTGCCTAGAGCAGTAGTGCCAGAAACCCCAGTAACCGAGACATTGGCGTCTGCTGTGGGGGTTACGGTTCCAACTTCACCCGTGGCAGCGTTGCCCAGAACCTCCACTGAACCGTCAGCTTGTACTGCGGTGTTACCCAGAGCGGTGGTCGCGGAAACCCCTGTCACTGAGACATTGGCATCAACCTGCGTTGTTACCGTTCCAAGCCCTGTAGCGCCCTGTACGCCCGTTACAGGGACATCTAGTTGCAGGGCTACAGTTACCGATCCAAGGGCGGTCGTGGCTTCTACGCCTGTTACAGAGACTTCCGCAGGGAGAGATACCGAAGCTGACCCAAGGGCAGTAGTCCCCGAAACCCCAGTTACAGAGACATTAGCGTCAGCCTGCGTAGCTACAGTACCTACTTCGCCTGTGGCTTCGACCCCCGTGACATCAACGAAAATGCCGGTTGCAATGTCTACAGTGCCAACAGCAGTGGTGGCCGAAACTCCAGTAACTATGGCGTTAGCGTCAGCCTGTACTGTGACTGTGCCCAGCTCGCCGGTAGCAGCGTTACCAAGAGCCTCTACTGACCCATCGGCCTGTACTGCGGTGTTGCCTAGCGCAGTGGTTCCGGCAACGCCTGTGGGGAACACATTGGCATCAGCCGTGGTGGTTACTGTACCCAGCTCACCTGTAGCTTCATTGCCTGTGACGCTTATATCAACGTCAGTCTTAGCGGTAACGCTACCTAAAGCGGTGGTTCCGGCAACCCCTGTTACCGATACGTTGGCATCTCCCTGTACTGTGGGTGAGCCTACTTCGCCTGTGGCTTCGTTGCCTGTCGGGCTTACATTGGCATCAGCGGTGACTGTTGCGCTTCCTAGCCCAGTAGTACCAGAAACCCCAGTGACTGAAACATTAGCGTCTGCTTGGGCAGTTACCGAGCCTACTTCGCCTGTAGCTTCATTTCCGGTAGCGTTTACATTTGCATCAGCCGTGACGGTGACACTACCGAGAGCAGTGGTGGCTTCTAGCCCGGTGACGTTAGCTGTCGCGCCAAAAGATACAGATACCGATCCTACTTCACCAGAGGCGGATACCCCTAAGCCACCCGTACCAAAGGCAAAATCACCCCAGCCTCCTCGACCCCAACCGCCAAGAGGGACTATTACTGAAATCTCAGCGTTTACCGTTACGCTTCCGGTAGCTCCAGTGGCAGAGACTCCGGTAGCTGAGACCGTTCTGGGAAGGCTAACAACTACAGAATCTAGGGCTGTAGTGCCTTGGACTCCCGTAGCGTTGAAGGTAAAAGAGATGCCAACAGAGGCAGAACCCAGACCAGTAGCAGCCTGAACGCCGGTTACATTGACGGTTACGCCCGCGCCAGCTCCAAGATCAGAGAGGGGGGCTGAAGATAGAGGACTAAAACCTAACATTTAGTCCACCTTTATGACGGTATAAACGCTCTCACTAGCCTGTAAGGTAACTGTTGCAGCGTCAGCTAATCGTGCAACAAAAAGGTTAACCTCTTCACCTGCGGTCATTTCGACCACCACTTTTAGATTAGTGCTTGCCTCGTCATGCCCGCCTGAATTACGAATATAGTCAGAGGCGCTGACTTCGCTTCTTTCTGTGCCATCAATAGCAAATTTAATTCCTATATTTGGGCGTTGGTCGTTTGCGACAAAATAACAATTGGCATAAAGCTCATATACGCCATCGTAGGGAACCGTAATCCCTGATGTCGCTCTGGTGAATCCGCCGAAGTTGAACTCAGGTACGCCAAACACGTTTTTCTGAGTATAGGTCGTGCTGTCATTCATAGTAGCATCGGAAAGCATCGGCCCCTGAACACCAACAAATCCGGCGGATGCAGCAGGTATGGTGATGAAAACTTCCTTTGTGCCTGCACCCAGATTTACCGCAGAGCCAGAATTACTGCTGGCCAAGATGGTGTCTCTTGAAAGAGTGGACGGGGAGGTAAAAGTCCCTATCCCTGTCTCCCAAGCAGTGTTGGTGGAATCAACAATCGTATAGTAAGTCTGATCCCCGCTGGTCAAGCCGCTGCTGAAGGACTGAAAATTAGTCTCAGCCCCAGCAAGCGTGAGGCTACCCGTACCTGTGGTAGAGGTAGTCTCTTTAACCCTGTCAGCAAGGATAATGGACATCAGGCAATACGAATGATCGCGTTACTGGCGTCCGCTGCTGGAAAGACAATAGTAAAGTCACCAGCAGTAGCGGTTTTGTCCGCACCGAAGTCAAGTACAGCAACGGCCTTGTTAGACTGTGTGCTGTTGTAGATCAACGCGCCACGAGCAGTGATTGATGCTGTAGACCAAGTGGTGTCGTTGAAATCAGTGAACGCTGTAGTACCAGAGCTTGTAGGTGCTACCGCAGTCAGCGAGTTTCCGCCAGCGGTGTAGCCTGTGCCAGAGGTTTCGTTAGTTGCACTGTATGCTGTGGTTGTCGCACCCAAAGTTGCAGAGCTGGTGTACAACGCAATGTACATGCTATCCGCAGTAGTCGCACCACGGGTTACTGTAGTTCCAAATGCGTGTATACCGTTAAGAAGCTCCACTTTGAAGCTCGTACACATTGCTTGAGTAATAGCCATAATGGGCCTCTCCTATAGTTTACGGATAATGTTAGCCAACTCAGCGTGGCCTTGCTTTTGGAGTTCTGCACAAATAGTGGTTCTATCTGACTTGATAGCTTCTTTCATGTAGAACACTAAAACCTGTCTAATTTGTTCTTTAAATACCAAAGCCTGCGCTCTGACCTGCTCATCAGCGTCTTTACTGACATGTAGCAGCTTGTCTAACGCACGATCTGCTAACTCTTCTGGCGTCCAACCACGATTACTGGTCGTATGGACATCCACCTTAAAACCGTTATCAAATGTTGTTTGCACGCCGTTTATCAAACTTCTGCCCCTCTGGTAGTCTGCCCATCACGATATGCGTCTTTTCGCATCTTACCGTCACCTAAATTGATTAGCAGCGTAAGAGCTTGCACGTACAACTTCTCGTATAGGGCCACCATATCAGGCTCACCTTTCTGAAAGCGTATTGCTTCAACCAGAGCACCGTTCAACAACGCAGAATCGAACTCATTGCCTAACCAAGTGTTACCCGCAGTAACAATAGACTCTGGGTAATATCCGTAATGAATCTCTACACTGTAGTTTGCATCCGGTGTCGGCCCTAAAATAAAAGCCGTATTGTCAAACCACGCATAGTGCTTTGGGGTACCCGTACTAGAAGCATTTGGGTAGGCTTCACGAATAAAATTTACATCTTTATCCAGAAGGTATGTGTAGTTACCACTACCATCTATAACCGCCAAAGAGTACACATGTAAAAGATCAGTCGGGTATATCAGGTACTTATCACCCGAGGTTGCGTTCCCGGTCTGGTTTTTTCGGAGCGCAGGTAGCTGAACAGAGTTGTATATTTTTTGCTCTGCTTGCTCGGTAAACATAGCAAGTTGGTCTGCGGTAAATGTCTGTTCGCAGATATCCTCTATGTTTGCTGTAAGTTCAGAATAGTTCATCCCTTACCTCTTAAGCCATTGGGCCTCTGGACATAGTGCCTTTAGTAGCCGCACCAGCACCGCGCATCTTAATACCGCTAGTTTTTACATCTATAGGCTGGTTACAGCACTCAGACTTATAGACTGTAGGCTGATTAGGGAACTCAATAACCTTTGGGGCTTTCTTGCTTTCGCGCTTCATGGCGTAGCTCCTAACTTGTTGTTACTGTTACCGCACCGACTTGGCCGGTTGCTTCTAAGTTGTCGGGGGTTATCCCGTCATTATTGTTAAACCCGACAGGGTTCCAACCCCACTGTATGTCTCTACTGGCCGTTAACTCTGCCGAGTCAGGTCTCGGATCACGCAAAGCCTGCGGGTCATCTACTGGAAACTCACCCAACTTATTTTGCGGTTGGTCTGGATTCCAACACTCACGACATGCTTTTAAGTTTGTCTTATTGCCTTTACGTATAAGTTCTTTTAACTCTCTGAGTTTGCACTGGAACCCGCAAATATCGCAGATTGCTAGAGCTTTTTGCCCAGACGCGTACTTGTAACCCATTACCTAACCCCGTAAATGCGAGGTACTAAGCTAAGTGTAGCTTTCTCTCTATCTTCCTCTGCCGCCAATGCAAACTGCTCATCGTAGGTCGCTTTTAACATAGGTAAACGCTCGGCCAGTTCTGGTTCTTTCATAGCTATGTAATACGCAAGCCCTGCAACTAAGCAGGGTAAGAACCTGAAATTCACGTCAGCCGTATTCACCCCAGTACCGGCGTCTTCAATACGTCGCATACGCCAATACTTTAAAACATAAGTGCTTGACGCATCAGGGACAGGCCACACAGTGGCGGATGGGTTTGCTTGCCCACGGTCTATGTAAAGCTGTATGGGCCGCCCCTGCGATAGCTTGTTAGGGATACTGGCGTAAGTAGACACACTTATACGCGTAATGTTGAGATCAGACTGAGTAGACACATTACCGCTACCAGTACGTACAACATGCTCAAGCAAATCAATGGTATCCGCCGGTAAAGCATATGTCGCAGTTCCTTCGGTGAGGTTGACAGTGCCTTCCTCAATCGTCCACATATTGATGCCACGGTTCTGCCACTCAATAGTTAACAAGTTCATGGAACGTCTGGCGGTACGTAAGTCATAGCCAGAACGCATCTCACGGCCCGCACGTTCCCACGCTTCTTCAGCGATCTCCGTGAAGTCCATGTTGAATGTTGCTGTACCGGACGTAGCCATTATTTACCCCAGCTCTCCCGCGCCTTTTTCTGCGCGGTCTTAGACAAATCTTTGTAGTGGTAAAGTTTCTTAGAACTCTTAGACATAGTTTTACCGGTCATAAGAGTCCCATCATCATGTTTGTGCATACCACCTCTATGCACCTTTCCGTCTTTGTAATAGTGGTTTACACCTTTAGCCATTACTTTTTCTTCTTCGCCACCTTCTTCTTGCGTTTCAAAGATTGGACTCTCTTCGGTGCTCCTGCTGGTTGACCTAGTCGTTTCTTCTGGGCTATCCGAGATCGTTTCTCGGATTTAGTCATTTCACCAGAGGTTTTAGGGGTCTTACTGGAAACTCGTTTGGTGGGTCTACAGTAAGGAGTGCCCCTCTTTTCACCTTCTTTGCGTCCGCAGGCTTTACCCGTACGAACGTCTTTCCAATCTTCCTTAAACCAGCGTTTTAACGCTGCGCCTTTCTTTGTCTTACGAACGGCCACTGGACTTATTACCCCAGTTCTTGGCACCGACTTTACGGCACTTAGCTATAGCACCAGAAGCGTAAGCAGAGGGGAAAACTTTGTACCGAGCCTTCACCTTGCGGTAGCACTCGTCTTTAACTGTTCCACCTTTCTTTAAGGCTACGGGCCGCATTTTACCCATACCTCTGCATTTCATCATCGGAGGTTTATCCTACCTTGACCACGCTGAGCTATACCATTACCACGGCACATGCCGCCTTTGCTCATCTTTTTAACTTTACCGCCGTAGTTCATACCTTCGACACCACGACCTTTGAGGATATCTGCCCGAGTGACTTTGCCGTCTTTGTTTAAATCAGGAAAGCCCTCTTTCTGCGACGCAGTGCGGCGAGTAGCACCAGCCATCCCACCCACATTCATCCTTTTGGTACCGCAATTAGACACTAGATCACCTCCTTCTTTGAATGAACGACCTTCGTCGGCCTTCATGTACTCACGCCCCACGCTCTGTGGGACACCGGCACGTTTAGCGAACTGGGGGTTATTAGCCACCGCCGCCATGAAATTGTGCTGTGCCTTAGACTTGCTAGGCACTACCACTTAACCTTATCGGCCCAATAAGCTGCGCTCATCTTACCTTTGGCAATATTCTTGCCGTGGCGGGCCTTAAATGACTTGCGCTTCGCCTTCATCCGTGCGGACTCGCCTTTCTTGGGCTTTCCAGCCGTACCCGAAACGGTTCCGACCTTCTTGCCTTGCTGTCCAAAACGAATAATCTTCTCCTTCCCGCCCTCACAAGCCTTCACAATGTGGGACTTCTTGGGGTGAGAAGGAGTACGACGCGGCTTATTACAAGCCATTTTCTTCTTGTCTACTGGTTTAGCCACAGAACACCGTCGCGTTAGTGATGTTAGTCAGAGTCATTATTGTGAAATCACTCTTACTGTTGCTTCGCTGTGTAAGTATTCCCTGATCTGGGATTGTTACACTGTCAGAAAAAGACGCTGCCGAAGTCGGTGTGTCTATCTGAAGCAGCAAAGCCCCACCAGTGCTATTCACATTAAATTTAATAGACCCAGCAGATGCAGTACCTACATAGTACAGACTCTTAATCCTCGTACGCCCGAAGGCCAGAGAACCCGTGGTGCCTAGGCTCACGTTACCCGCAGAAGCTGCATCTATCGAAATACTCTCTATACGAGTATAGAAATTCGTAGACGAAGTAGTGCTGGCGTTAGAACCAGATACAGTTTCGGTGGTAGCAGCGCCAGTTAAGTCGCCAACCTTAATACCTGTAATAGTGAAAGTACGCCCCGCATCTGAACCAGCACAAGTAATCAATATCTTATAGCCAGTACCATGCGGACTTACATCATTAGTGAGTAGCGTTATATCTCCAGCACCAGCAATAGCCCCCGCTGCTTTTAACAACGTGGCGCTGGTAGATGGAGTAATGGCGAAAATATCACCTTGGGACATGATCTACTCCTTAATCTCACCTCGTAGAACCGCAGCTTTGTATTCAGCAGTACCGGGCACGAGATTGCTTTTCACAGTCTTTTTAGGGGCCGCTTTTTTCTTAGCGGGAGCCTTTTTCTCAGCCATGTTTACCCCCTATTAGCGAGTCTGTGACGCCATCATGTAGTCAAGAACAGTAGCTCGGGTTCCCGTAGCACTGCCAGATACACTCATAGCTGCAATAGTCAGATTCTCGTCATCAGGGATATTAGTGGTATGAGTAGCGACTAACTGGTCGTTAATATAGAACTTAACGCTTCCAGTGCCCTCTACGGCAATACCCAGCTTGATATAAGTATCATCAACCAGATCAATACCAGAATCAGTAGTGGTAGCTGTTCCATCTTTTTCAGTGATGCAGTTAATAGAAGCATCGCCGTCATTTACTTGGAACACAATGCGGTCTGCCGCAGTAAGCATAGCTTCTGGGTTTGCTGCAAAGTTAACAGTCAAGCCGACACAAATGTCAGTCTGGTCTGCATCATTGTTCTTCAGGCGAGTCTGGAAGAAAAGATTCTTACTAGCGTCTACTGAGAAAGTCTCATTCTTCTGGATAGAAGCACCATCATTATCTGTGGTGGCAGTAGAAGTAAGAGTTAGCTCTCCACCCACAGTGTCCGCAACAATAGCCACAGAAGCACCGGTATCTTTAACGACAGTCCAATCGTTAGTGGTATCAACAGCCACACCTAGGAAATCGTCAATATAAGTGAAGTAATCAGGATTGATTGCAATGGGCTGCTCCAGTAGGTCTTTATAACCGGACGCATAGCCGCTGTACAACACGGGGGTATTGTGATGAGTAGCCATATGTGTCTCCTGTCGTGGCTAAAGTCTGCCGCCTCCCCAATGGAGCGCAGTCAGGATGAGTTTATAGTATATCAAAGAAAAGGGGGCAACAAGTGCCCCCCTCTCAGTCCAGCTTTTAGCTAGCTCCGGGTGAACCGAAGATACCCAGTGGGTCAGATACACCAAAGCTGTAACGCTCACGGGCCTTGTACCGGCTGTTACCAGTATCAAAATCGGCATCCATTGAGGTTTGCATTGGAGTACGCACAAAGTGCTTCAGACCGTTTGGAACGTCAGTCAACAAGAACCAAGCATTGGTATCAGTCAGATAGTGGTTAACAGTGTAACCTTCTGGAATTGAACCCATGCTGCGGAGTGCGTTGATGTCGTTATCAGCGGTGTTCGTGCGAAGTTCAGTTTCAAGCAAACGAGTCGCTACGAACTGAAGATCAGGTGGAACAACCAGCTTACGAGGCTTGGCTGCGATTAGCAGACCACGCTCATCAGTCCAACCGGCAATTTGAATAACGGCGGCTTCCAGAGAAGTCTCGTTCAAATCAGCACCAGTTGTAGGCTCATTAGAGTTGGTACCACCAGACACCAGAGGGTGTGCAGTGGAGCACAGCTCTACACCGTCGCCGTAAGTATAGTTGCTATCGAACGCATTGTTCAGAATAGCAGCAGCCTTAACCTGCTTGGTGTAAGCCATAGCGCGGGCAAGTGACTTGGTATAACGAGAAGACAGAGAATCGTACAGGTTGTCCTCAATAGCCTCTTCGGTTACTGAGAAACCCATAGAAATTGTCTCGTGGTTATATCGAGCAGTCCACGCTTCTTGGGCGTTGTCGTATGCAATGGCTGACCCTTCGTTCTTGACGGGGGCTGCACCAAAACCAGACAGCTTGGTTTCTTCTTCAAAAGAACGCTCTGAGCTTTCAGTCTCGAAAATCTCAGCGTGCTCTTCACCATATTTCTCATACTCCATGCCAAATAGGGCATTTAGACCCGGAAGGAGTTCTTTGAGTAGTTGCGCTCTTGAAATAGCCATGTCTCAATACTCTCCTTAAATACCGGTCTTATTGGTGTATGAATGCGCGTCAGGATTGAACTTAACGATCAAATCCGTAGCAGCGTCACCAATTTCCGACCCCGGTGCGTCAACAAAATCAACGATTCTGAAGGCCCAACCAGAGGTGGTGTTAGTAGTAGCGGTCAAAGCACTAGTGGAATTACCAGTAGTGGTGCTTCCTGTGCTAGTAGACTGTACCGCAGCCAAGTGAGTATTTTGACCCAAATCAGCCTGAGTCACAGCGCCATCGGCCTGTGCTTGGAACAAGCAATCTGGATCATCAACAACATAAGCCATAGCGTCAGACGCTACTGTACCTGTAGGCCAGTATTGACTGAAAAGCTTTTGCTTAGAGTTGGGGTCAGTGTAGGTGCAGCCGACAAAAACGCCGATTGTACCTGCTGGAAATGGAGTTGAATTGTCTCCATTTGTAGTCACTATCTCGATTGTGCCGCCAGCAACAATAGCCACAATTGAGCCATTGTAGATGTTAGCGCCATAACCAGAAGCGATCTTAATCTGACGGGTGGAACCAGCGTAAGGCTGTCCTCCAATCAGATTTAACGGCTTTAGGCCGTATGGGGCAGCAGAAGATGCCATGATAGACTCCTAATTATCCTTTACCGAAAGTAACCGTCGATCTC
>Ga0255782_10002600_pt1 | contig 14270 bp, 17 predicted proteins | sample 101ome_26_FD_179980 | JGI IMG/M metagenome (GOLD analysis project Ga0255782, IMG submission 179980) | Coastal salt marsh microbial communities from the Groves Creek Marsh, Skidaway Island, Georgia - 101408AT metaG (version 2) | ecosystem: Environmental > Aquatic > Marine > Intertidal zone >...
CTATTGCAGAAAAAGGTTATAATTACTTTCACCGTAAGAAAAATATTTTATGATGTTAAAAATACCTAATATTTTAACGATTGGTCGTATTATTTTGGTACCAATTTTGGTTTTTGTTTTTTTCTTACCGGGTTCATTAGGTGATTGGTTAGCATGTGGAATTTTCGTGCTTGCAAGTTTTACTGATTTTGTTGATGGTTTTTTAGCTAGATTACTTAAGCAACAATCACGACTTGGTGAAATGCTGGATCCTATCGCTGATAAAATTATTGTAGTCACCGCCCTAATTCTTTTAGTTAAGAATGATACAATTTCAAATACAAATATTATTGCTGCAATTATAATACTTTGTAGAGAAATATTGGTATCTGGTCTTAGAGAATATTTAGCTAAATTTAAGTTAAAAATGCCAGTGTCACAACTTGCTAAAGTAAAAACTTTTTTACAGATGTTTTCTATATCAATTTTACTTGCAGGAAATTCTGGAAATAAATTATTGGGAGGCTATGGACTTGATATAGGAATTGTTTTGCTTTGGGCGTCTGCTGTATTAACTGTTTATACAGGTTACGATTATATAAAAAAAGGAATTGACCACGCGCTTGATTAAGCAATTACTTTTTTATTATTAACGATCTCTAGATATTTATCAAAAAACTCGTTAATTGATTTAACAACTTTAAACTTATAATCTCCTATCTGAGAAACTGGAGTAACTTCTGCGGCAGTACCAGTTAAAAAACATCCATCAAAATTCTTTAACTCTTCTAGTTTTATTTTTCTTTCAATAATTTTAAATCCTTTATTTTTCGCTATATCAATTATAGTTCTCCTTGTGATACCATCTAAAAAACAATCAGGTGTTGGGGTGTGTATTTCATTAGAACTTTCTATAATAAAAAAAATATTTGCTCCAGTTGCTTCTGCGACAAAATCCTGATGATCAAGCATTAATGAATCATTATATCCATCTTTTTCTGCTTCGTGTTTTGATAAAGTACAAATCATATATAAACCTGCTGCTTTAGTATCCCATGGTATAGTATTTGGCGCTGGCCTTCTCCATTTTGAAACATTTAATTTAATTCCATTTTCTTTTATCTTAGGATCAAAATATGACCCCCATTCCCAAGCTGCTATTGCAAAATGTATTTTATTTTTTTGAGCAGAAATAGCCATCATTTCACTACCTCTCCATGCTACTGGTCTAACATATCCATTTTTGATATTTTGTATTTTTATTATTTCATTACAAGCTTGGTCGATTTGATCTTTAGAATAAGGAATTTCAAAACCCATTCTTTTTGCAGAATAAATTAACCTTTCGGTGTGCTCTCTTAATTTAAATATTTCTCCATTATAAACTCTTTCGCCCTCAAATACACAGCTCGCATAATGTAACCCATGAGTTAACACGTGCAGCTTTGCATCTTGCCAATCTATAACTTGGCCGTTAAACCAAATTTTTCCTTTTCTTTTATCGTAAGGGATAGATTCCATATTGAAATATGGATAGAAATTATATTTGAATGTAATATAAGTCAATAAAACTGACTAATTTCTAATGCTTAAAGACTTCCTGTATTTAAAAGAAAAAAACTTAAAAGACGTAATTGAATTATTGCTTAAGTCTTATGCGTCACTATTTTCAGGTAGTGAACAAACGTTAAAAAGACATTCCCTAGGTAAAGCGCATCACAGACTTATAATATTGATAGATAATAACCCAGGTATCAAAGTTACTAAAATTTTAAATATGCTTAAAGTAACTAAACAGAGTTTGAATAGAGTGTTACAAGATTTAATAAAAAAAGATTTTATTATACAAAAAAAAGATGAAAAAGATGGAAGAGAGAAAAAAATTTACTTATCAGATAGAGGTTTGGAATTTGCTAATAATCTATTTAATTCACAGAAAAATAGGGTTTTAAGTGCATTTAAAAAATCTTCACCTGATGAAGTTCATTATTTTAAAAATGTGTTAAAAAGAATTTTAGAATGAGTGAAGAAAAAAAACATATTTTAATTATAGATGATGAAGAGGGAATTAGAGAACCTCTAAAAGAATACTTAGAGGGAGAAAATTTCTTAGTTTCTACGGCTAAAGACTCTGCGGATGCAAAAAGTAAAATTAAATTATTAGAATTTGATCTATTAATTGTAGATATAATGATGCCAGGCCAATCAGGCTTAGAACTTACAAAAGAGATTAGGGAAAAAAAAGATACACCAATAATATTTTTAACTGCAATGGGTGAGGCTGCAAGTAGAATTCATGGACTTGAAACTGGTGCAGATGATTATGTTCCTAAACCATTTGAACCAAAAGAATTAGTGCTAAGAATAAACAATATTTTAAAAAGAGTAAAAAATCTAAAAAAAGGAATTCATATAATTAAATTTGGCGAAAAAAAAGTTGATTTAAAAAAGATGACAATAACTTTTAAAAAAAATATTGAAAAAATAAATCAGTCAGAAAAAGTTTTGCTGGAAACAATGATTATGTCTGTAGGAAAAGTATTTCAAAGAGAAGATATCTCTAAAATAATAAGTTTAGAAAAAGAAAGAGCAGTTGACGTTGTAATTACAAGACTAAGGCAAAAAATTGAGCCTGATCCAAAAAATCCTATTTATCTTCAAACTGTAAGAGGGAATGGATATATCCTCTGGGCAGATTAAATGATAAAAAATCTTTTACCTAAAACTTTATTTTTTAGATATGTTTTAATTATTATTACCCCTGTATTTCTTTTACAAATATTACTCTCAGTTGTTTTCTTTGATAGTCTTTGGTTAAAAACCAATAAAGGATTGGTAAATTCTCTATCAGACGAAATAGTTACTTTTATCAATCTATATAAATTTGAAAAAGATATTGAAAAAAAAAATCAAATATTAAAATCTTTTCAAAATAATAAACCGTATCTTATTAAAATTATTAATGGCAAAATTGATAAAAAAGAAAAATATTCAAAATTTGCTTTCTATGATCGTTTATTAAACGAAGAATTTCAAAAAAATTTAAATTATAAATTTTGGTTTGATACAAAAGTTCATAAAGATTATGTTAAAATTTGGGTTGAGTTTGATAATAATATTTTAGACCTAATAGTTCCAAAATCTAGAATTAGAAATGCATCTGGAAGAATATTTTTGTTATGGATATTTGTTCCTGCTTTTTTATTAATATCTGTTTCACTGATTTTTCTTAGAAACCAAATAAGGCCAATTACAAATTTAGCATCTGCCGCAGAAAAATTTGGCAAAGGTCAGTATGTTGCTGAAACAAAACCTTCTGGCGCAATAGAAATCCGTAAAGCAATTAATGAGTTCGAAAAAATGAAACAAAGAATACTAAGACATATTAGTCAAAGAACCTCTATGCTCTCAGGCATTAGTCACGATTTAAAAACACCATTAACTAGACTTAAGCTTCAAATAGAAATTTTAAATAAAGATGGAAAATTAGATAAAATTAAAGATGATGTAAATGAAATGCAAAAAATGATTACTGATTATCTAGATTATTCAACATCACAATCAGAATTATCTTCCGTTAAATTTAATTTATCGATCATGTTAAATGAAATTTTTCATAAATTTAGTGGATCAAATATAAAACTAGAGTGTAAAAAAAATTTTTTTTTAATGGGAAGGCAACATTTGGTCAAAAGATGTATTTTAAATGTCATTGAAAATGGCCTTAAGTATGGAAATTCCGTAGATATAAAAGTGGAAGACAATAAAGATAAAATTGTAATCACAATTGATGATGATGGGCCCGGAATACCAGATAAAGAAAAAGAGAGGGTCTTGAGACCTTTTTATAGATTAGATAAAAGTAGAACCTCTAGTTCTGGTAGTGTTGGACTTGGATTATCTATAGTTCAAGATATTGTGAATTCACATGGCGGTCAAATAAAGTTGCTAAATAACCCCAAGGGGTCAGGTTTGAGAGTAAATTTAATATTTCCATCATAATGTTTGTTAATAATTTTGATCCAGTAGCATTTATTTTATTTGGAGTTGAAATCAGATGGTACTCGTTAGCCTATATTTTTGGTTTAATATTTGCAATTCAATATGGAAAGTTTTTGATTAAAAGAAAATCATACTTTGATTTCGAAACAAAAACATTAGATGACTATTTACCGTTTGCAATTCTGGGAATAATTTTAGGAGGTAGAATTGGATACATTTTATTCTATGATTTAATTTTTTATTTACAAAATCCATTACAAATTTTTTATATTTGGAAAGGCGGAATGTCATTTCACGGGGGTTTAATTGGAATAATTTTAGTAACAATATATTTTGTAAAAATTAAAAATTTAAAATTTTTAGTTTTTACAGATTTATTAGCATTAATATCACCTATTGGCCTATTACTAGGCAGAATCGCAAATTTTATTAATTCAGAATTGGTAGGATCTCCAACAAACCTGCCTTGGTCTGTAATTTTTATTAAAATTGACGAAATTCCAAGACACCCATCACAAATTTATGAAGCTATTCTTGAAGGATTGATTTTATTTTTAATTCTTAATTTTATTTTGAAATTAAAAAATATTAGAGGAAATATTTCTGCATATTTTTTAATTTTATATAGTATTTTTAGAATTTTCGTTGAACAGTTTAGATTGCCAGATGCACACTTAGGTTATATTTTTGGATCATTTAGCATGGGTTCAACTCTGAGTATCTTAATGTTATTAGCAGGATTAATGCTTTTGTTTAATGTCAAAAATTTTAAATAAAATAAAAAAAAATAGATTAACATTAGACAGCTATATTAATCTTTGTCTTTATAAATATAATGAAAGCTTTTATGAAAAGAAACATATATTCGGTCCAAGAGGAAATTTTATAACATCTCCTTATATTTCAAGTATTTTTGGAGAAATAGTAGCAATTTATATTATTAATCATTTTTTAAAAAAAAAAATATTTAATTTTTCAATATTAGAAATTGGAGCCGGGGAAGGGATTATGGCTCAAGATATTATTAAAACTATTAAAAAATTTAAAGAAATTAATTTTTCATATACAATAATAGAAAAAAGTAAAAATCTAATAGAAAAACAAAAAGTTAATACTAAAAACTTTAAAGTAAATTGGGTTAAATCGTTAAAAGATGTCAAAGAAAAAAATTTATTTATCATATCAAATGAATTGATAGACGCTTACCCTGTTAAACATTTAAAAAAAATAAAAAATATCTGGCACGAAAAATATGTATTTTATGATAAAAAATTAAATAAAATTAAAACGAAATATCTAAAATTGAAAAATAAAAAATTAAAAATCTTTAATTTTTTAAATAACAACGCAAAATTTATTGAATACTCTCCTCAAGTATTAAAATTTGTAGAAAAGGTTTCAAAATTAATCAAAAAAAATGAAAATAATTGCTTTTTGACTTTTGATTATGGTTACCTCAGAGATGAATTCAAAAATACATTGCAAGGATTAAAAAAACATAAAAAAGTAAGCGTTTTTGAAGATCCAGGCAATGTCGATATAACCTATTTAGTAAATTTTAACCTAATACAAAAATTTTTTAATAAAAAAAATAAATTTAAAAACATAATTATGTCTCAATCAAGGTTTTTAATAGATAATGGTATACTGACAAGATTAGCTCAAGCAAAAAAAGTTTTGAAATCAGAAAAAGAAAAAATTAAATTAGATTTGGCAGTAAAAAGATTGATAGATCCAAATAAAATGGGCGGGTTATTTCAATCATTCATTATAACTAATGCAAATTAAATCAAAAAAACTATCTAAAATCTTGAATATTTCTCATGGTTTTTTCACTAGAAAAGGAGGTTTATCTAAAGGAATATATAAATCTTTAAATTGTGGACTAGGATCTAAAGATAAAAAAAATACAGTTATTGAAAACCTAAAAATTATAAAAAAAAAGTTTAATACTAAAAATTTAAATTTATTAAATCAAATTCATAGTAAAAAAATTATTTATTTAAGAAAAAAAAATAATAAAATTAGAATTGGTAATGCTGACGGAATTTTTACATCTTTAAATAATAATATCATTGGTATCCTTACAGCTGATTGTGTTCCTTTACTTTTTTCCTCTAGATGTGGAAAATTTATTTGTGCAATTCATGGTGGTTGGAAAGGGCTTCATAAAAATATAATTAAAAATGCAGTAAAATTGTTTGTAAAAAATAAAATAAAAAAAAAAGATATATTGTGTGCGATAGGGCCCAGTATTGGTGAAAAAAGTTATGAAGTTAAAAAAAATTTTGTGAATAAAATAATAAATAAAAATAATAAATATCAAAAATTTTTTAAATTAAAAAATGGAAAAATTTACTTTAACATAAAAAAATATGCTCATCAAAAATTAATTGAAGAAAATTTAAGTAAAAACAATATAGATATAAGCAACAAGGATACTTATTCTAACCCGAAATTATTTTATAGCTTTAGAAGATCTGTGCATAAAAAAGAAGATGATTATGGAAGAAATATTTCTATCATAGTAAAAAAGAATCAAATTTTATGAAATTAATATCTTGCACTAATAATACTAGCCTTTCTAAAGAAATCGCTAGAAAATTAGGAAAAAAATTAGTTGATACAAAAATAACTAGATTCGCAGATGGCGAGGTTTACGTTGAAATTAATGAAAATATGAGAGGACAAGATGTGTTTGTTATTCAAAGTACATCAACACCTGTCAATGATAGCATTATGGAACTTTTAATTTGTGTAGATGCTTTGAGAAGAGCCTCAGCAAAAAGTATAACTGCTGTCCTGCCCTACTATGCATACGCTAGACAAGACCGTAAAGTAACTCCGAGATCTCCTATAAGTGCAAAATTATTTGCAAATTTATTAGCAGGTTCTGGCGTAAGCAGAGTTCTTACGATGGATTTACATGCAAATCAAATACAAGGTTTTTTTGATATACCGGTTGATAATTTATTTGCAGCTCCAACACTTGTTAGTCATATAAAAAAAAATATAAAGACAAAAAATATTGTTTGTGTTGCTCCAGATGTTGGCGGTGTAGAAAGAGCAAGAGCAATTGGAAAAAGATTATTAGCTGATCTTGCAATTATTGACAAAAGAAGATCTGGACCTGGAAAATCTGAAGTAATGAACGTTATAGGAAATGTTAAAAATAAAACCTGTATCATTATTGATGATTTAGTTGACAGTGGCGGGACTATTGTAAATGCTGCTAGTGCATTAAAAAGCAAAGGCGCAAAAGATGTTTATGCTTATGTTGTTCATGGTGTATTGACTGGTGAAGCAGTAAAAAAAATTAATAAATCTAAAATCAAAAGGTTTGTAATATCTAATTCCATCTTTAATGATAAAAAAATTGGAAGATCGGCAAAATTTCAAATTATTAATGTTGGCACTTTATTAGCAGAAGCAATTAAACGTATTTCTATATCAAAATCAGTATCAAAACTCTTTAAATAAGCTCTTTTTTTACAAATCTGAGACTTGTCTTTTTTATCCTATATTGTAAAAACCTGCCCATCATGGTTACAGAAAATAACACTTTAGAAGCAACAGTTAGAACAACAAAAACAAAATCAGAACTTAATAAGCTAAGATCTGATGGATTTGTTCCTGGTATTTTATATGGTGATATTGAAAAAAATATTAGTTTAAGTATAAAAAAAAGTACTTTAGACCTTTTTTTAAAATCTACAAATTTCAAAAGCAAAGTTATCAAAATTAAATTAGATGGTAAAGAGTACCAGGTCCTTCCGAGAGATATAGAGTTTGACAACATTTCAAGTCAACCAATCCACGTTGACTTCCAAAAATTGTCTGCAAATACAAAAGTTGTTGTTTGGATACCTGTTAAATTTTTAAATGAAGAAACCTGTCCAGGTTTAAAAATGGGTGGAGTGTTAAATATTGTTAGACGTAAAGTTGAGTTAAGTTGTCCTGCAGACAAAATACCATCTGAGTTAATCGTAGATCTTGCAAGTAGAGAAATTGGGGAGAGTATTCATATTTCTGCAATAAGTCTGCCTGACGGTGTTGTGCCAACAATCAAAGATAGAGATTTCACAATCGCAACAGTTGCTGCTCCAACTGTAGTAAAAGAGCCTGAGCCTGCAGCGGAAGCAGAAGCAACTGCAGAAGGTGGTGAAGAAGCTAAACCTGATGAAGCTAAAGCAGGTGAAGGTGAAAAGCCAGCTGAAGAAAAAAAAGAGAATACTGACAAGAAATAATGTTCTTGTTGGCTGGTCTTGGTAATCCAGATCAAAAATATCTTAAAAACCGGCATAACATTGGTTTTTTATTTCTAGATTTTTTAAAAAACGAAACAGGTTATAAAAAAAAATTTAAAGGTCTTTACACTGAAACAGAGATAAATAACCAAAAAATAATTCTGTTAAAACCTACGACTTATATGAATTTATCTGGTGAGTCTTTGTTTCAAGTTAAAAAATTTTATAAACTAAATAATAATAATATCTTTGTAATTCATGACGATCTAGATCTTGAAATTGGAAAAATTAAAGTAAAAAATGGAGGCTCTAGCGGTGGACATAATGGTATAGAGTCTATATCAGAAAATATTGAAAATAATTTTAATAGAATAAGAATAGGCATTGGCCATCCTGGTGACAAAAATTTAGTTGAAAGTTACGTTTTAAAAGATTTTTCCAAAGAAGAACTAAAAAAAATTCAAAAATCTTTTTTAGCTATAAAAAATAACTTAAATTTAATTTTATTAAAAAAATTTGATGAATTTTCAAGTAAGGTAAATAATGATATATGAGTTTTAAATGCGGAATAGTTGGTTTGCCAAATGTGGGAAAATCAACAACTTTCAATGCGCTGACTAAATCAAAAAATGCAGAGGCAGCCAATTTTCCTTTTTGTACAATAGAGCCAAATGTTGGTGTCGTTGCAGTTCCAGATGCAAGATTAGAAAATATTTCTAAAATAGCAAAATCTGAAAAAGTAATTAATACATTGATTACTTTTGTTGATATAGCTGGATTGGTTGAAGGTGCATCAAAAGGTGAAGGGTTAGGAAACAAATTTTTATCACATATTAGAGAAGTAGATGCAATTGTGCATCTATTGAGATGTTTTGACTCGGACGATATACAAAATGTGAATAAAACTGTTGATCCAAATAGAGACCTAGAAATAATTGAAACTGAATTAATGTTGGCAGATTTAGAGTCCTTGGAAAAAAGATTAGATAAAAAAAAGAAAGGTAAATCTGAAAATGAAGAATTAGACAATTTGTTATTAGATGCAATTGAACTTTTAAAAGAAGGAAAATCAATTAATCATCTTAGAGAAAAATATGATCAAAAGATTATTAATATATCTAACCTTTTGACACTAAAACCTAAAATAATTGTATGTAATACCGATGAAGCAAGTGTTGCTAACGGTAATAAATATACTCAAAAAGTCATAGAACTGAATAAAGATAAGGAAATTGTATTAATATCTGCTGAGATAGAACAACAAATTAATGATTTAAATGAGTCTGATGCAAAAGAATTCATGCAAGAAATTGGTTTAAAAGAAACTGGTTTAGATAGATTGATAAAATCAAGTTATAAATCTTTGGATTTGTGTACGTATTTCACTGCCGGTCCTCAAGAAACTAGAGCTTGGACAGTTAAAAAAAATAGTAAAGCCCCTGATGCTGCAGCTGTAATACATACTGACTTTAAAAAAGGATTTATTAAGGCTGAGGTTATTGCTTATGAAGAATATATAAAATTTAATGGTGAAATTGGATGTAGAGATAATGGAAAACTAAGAATTGAAGGAAAAGAGTATCAGGTAAAAGATGGAGATATTTTACACTTTCGTTTCAATACGTGACCAAATCTTTTTCATAGATAAAAATACTAAAATACTAAAAATCAATAGATAAAGTATAGTTTTAAAACCAATTCTTTTTCTTTTTTCCAGATGTGGCTCTGCTGCCCACGTAAGGAAAGCGGTTACATCTTTAGACATTTGTGAAACTGACGACTTCGTTCCATCAGAGTACTCAACACTGCCATCATTTAATGGGGCTGCCATTCTAATTTTATTACCTGCCATATACTTATTATAATATACACCATCTTCAATTTTCATATCTAATGGTGGGTTTTCATAACCCATTAATATTGAATAAATGTAATCTGCTCCACCAGATCTAGCTTTTACTAATACTGACATGTCAGGAGGATATGCTCCACCATTAACTGCTCTTGCAGCCTTCTCGTTTGGGTATGGACTAACAAACTTATCTTTAGGTAATCCAGGCCTATCAAACATCTCTCCTTCTTCATTTGGACCATCTTTAACTGTAAAACCTGCTGCAATTGCTTTTACTTCTGCTTCTGAAAATTCAGGACCACCTATTTCGCCTAAATTTCTAAAGCTCAAGTATTTCATTGAATGACATGATGCGCATACTTCTTTGTATACCTGGTATCCTCTTTGTAATTGCGCTCTATCAAATTTTCCAAAAAAACCATTAAATGACCAGTCAACTTTAATAGGTTTGGCCGCATCTCCAGCAGCTAATAAATTAGTGCATAATAAAACTAATATTGATGATAAATAAAATATTTTTTTCATCTAAATATTGTTATTATCCTTTTTAGCAGCAGCTAAATTACCTGAACCAGATAATATTGGATCTGCAATACTCAGGGGTACTGGTTTAGTTTTTTCCATAAAACCAAGTAAAGGCATAATAATTAAAAAATGTAAGAAATAATAAACGGTAGCTACTCTACTAATCAATAAATATGTTCCTTCAGCAGGCATTGCTCCCATATAACCTAAAACTAAGACGTCAATTACCAATAACCAGAAAAACTGTTTATAAATTGGTCTAAAGACGGCAGATCTCACCTTGGAAGTATCTAGCCATGGTAAAGCAGCTAAAATAAAAATTGCCCCAAACATTAATACGACTCCACCAAGTTTGTCAGGAACTGATCTTAAAATTGCGTAAAAAGGTAGAAGATACCACTCCGGAACAATGTGTGCCGGTGTAACTAATGGGTCAGCTGGAATGTAATTATCCGAATGACCCAATACGTTTGGTGCATAAAAAACAAATCCAGCGAAAATTATCATAAAGATAACTAAAGCAAATAAATCTTTAATTACAATATACGGGTGGAATGGAACAGTATCTGACCCGTCCTTTTTTAGGTCAATCCCAACAGGATTATTATTACCAGGTACATGTAAAGCCCAGATATGTAAAATTACTAAACCTAAAATTAAAAATGGAATTAAATAATGTAAACTAAAAAATCTATTTAAAGTTGGGTTATCTACTGAGTAACCTCCCCATAACCATTGAGTTATACTTTCGCCAATCAATGGGATTGCACTAAAAAGATTTGTTATAACAGTGGCTCCCCAAAAACTCATTTGACCCCATGGCAAAACATAACCCATAAACGCAGCAGCCATCATTAATATGTAAATTATAATTCCTAAAATCCAGATCACTTCTCTTGGAGATTTATAAGAACCATAAAACAAAGCTCTAAAGATATGAATATAAACTGCTAAAAAAAACATTGATGCACCATTAGAGTGAATGTATCTAATTAGCCAGCCATAGTTAACATCACGCATTATATGCTCTACACTTGAAAAAGCTAAATCTGCATGCGCTGTATAGTGCATGGCCAGAACAATTCCTGTAATAATTTGTGTAACTAAACAAAAAGTTAATATTCCACCAAACGTCCACCAATAATTTAAGTTCTTAGGTGTTGGGTATTGCATCAAATGACCATTAAATAGAGTTAATAAAGGTAATCTCTCGTCAAACCATTTTCCAAATGCAGATGTTGGTTTATAATTAATATCGCTCATAATTTTTTTTATCCTATAACTAATTTATTCTCTGATACAAATTCATAATTGGGTACTTCCATGTTTACTGGTGCAGGACCTTTTCGAATTCGTCCTGAGATATCATAATGAGATCCATGACAAGGACAAAACCATCCGCCGTATTCCCCTTGCTGTTTTAAGGGTACACAGCCTAAGTGAGTACAAACACCTATCATTACCAACCATTCATCTTTACCCTTTTTAACTCTATCTTCGTCTTTTTGAGGATCTTTAAGTTCTTTTAAGCTAACCTGTCTTGCTTTATTAACTTCTTCATCAGTTCTTCTTCTTATAAAAATTGGTTTACCTCGCCACATCACAGTAACCTCATTCCCTTTTTCAATTTTGCTAATATCAACTTCTACTTTTGCTAGTGCCTTAACCGAAGCATCAGGGTTCATTTGTGTCACTAATGGCAAAGCAATACATCCTGCACCTACAGCACCTACTGTAGTTGTAGCTATGTGAATAAATTCTCTTCTTGTTGGTTTTTCTTTCTTGTTATTATCTTCACTCATAATTTTTTAATTTTTTTGATGATATGAATATATTATTAATTTAAAGTATTTTTCTAATACAACAATGACGCAGATTGGATAAAAAATTGATCAATATAGCTTTATATCAGCCAGATATTCCCCAAAATACAGCTGCTATCATAAGAACATGCTCATGTTTTGATATCTGTTTAGAAATTATTAAGCCTACTGGATACATATTTAATGAAAAAAAACTTGATCGAATCTACATGGATTATTTTAAAAATTGCCAGATTAAATATTACAATAACTTTGATCAATTCACTGAAATTAAAAAAAATAATAGAATCATTTTATTTACAACAAAAACAACAAATCAATTTTACAAATTTAAGTACGAAAAGGGTGATACACTTTTATTTGGTAGCGAAAGTAAGGGGGTAAGCCAAACTGTTCATAATATTGTTCAAAACAAAGTAAATATCCCTATAAAAAAAGATACCAGATCTTTAAATCTTGCATCCTCTGTTGCTATAGCTGCATCTGAAGCGTTGAGACAAATTAATTTATATTAATAACTTATCTCTTTTTTGAAAGACAGCAAAATGTTATAGTTAATCATGAATAAACAACCAATCACTGTTACTGGATTAGAAAAAATAAAATTAGAGCTTGATGAGAGAAAAAATAAAATAAGACCTAAAATAGTTCAAGCTATTGCGGAAGCTAGATCTCATGGTGATTTAAAAGAAAATGCTGAGTATCATGCGGCTAAAGAAGAACAGGGGTTAAACGAAAAAAGAATTCAAGAAATAGAAACTACAATTGCAACAGCAAATGTAATTGATGTAACAAAGCTTAAAAAAGATAATAAAGTAATATTCGGTGCAACTGTAATTGTAAAAGATTTAGAAACTGAAAAAGAAAATAAATATAAAATTGTTGGTAAAGATGAAGCTAATGTAAAAGATGGGTTAATTTTTTACCAGTCTCCAATTGGAAAAGGCTTTATCGGGAAAACGGAAGGGGAATTTGTAGAAATTAATACCCCGTCTGGAGAAAAAACTTTTAAAATCACAAAAGTTCAATATATTTAATTACTTAAATAATTGAACTGTATCATCAATATCTTTCTCCCTAATAACATAATTATTTGCTAACCATCTTTGCTTAAGAAAACTTATGGCATTTCCCAAATTTTTATCTTCTTTCAAACCTCTGTTTAATAAAATAGTTGCATCGAAATTAAAAATTGGCGCTTCTGTATTTTTAATTACTTTTAAATTCTCTTCATAAATACTTAAATCATATTTTTCATTAACTAAATATTGGAAATGTATAAAATCAACTACTGAGGCAACTCCATATTTTAGCACATTTTTTTTTAAACTTTCTATTTTTTCTATTTTATCTGTTGTTTTAAAAGTAAACTGAGCTTGAAGTGATCCAAGTCTTTTCTTTAATTCATTAGATAAATGAAAATCTTTTACAAATCTCTCAAAATTTTTTGTTTGATCAATTAAAAGTAATGATAATAAAATTTCCCAATCAATTTCCTTTTTTAAAACCCTTTTTTTTCTGTTGAATTCTAACCGTGTTAAATATTTTATTCCTTTATAAACAGATAAATATAGATCTTTGGAAAAATTATTTTGAAATATTTTATAAGCTAGACCGGTTAATAAAATTTTTTTTAACTCATCTATTAATCTAGATTTTGAAATATTTTGAATGTTATCTTGATTTTTATATATAGAATTTATTACATATTCATCGTGTTCTTTTTTTGAAAATTGTATGAAAAATCTAAAATATCTTAATGCTCGAAGATAGTCTTCCTTTATTCTTTTTAAAGGGTCACCAATAAATCTTATAACTCCATTTTGAATATCTTCTATGCCT
>Ga0255782_10002610_pt1 | contig 14238 bp, 33 predicted proteins | sample 101ome_26_FD_179980 | JGI IMG/M metagenome (GOLD analysis project Ga0255782, IMG submission 179980) | Coastal salt marsh microbial communities from the Groves Creek Marsh, Skidaway Island, Georgia - 101408AT metaG (version 2) | ecosystem: Environmental > Aquatic > Marine > Intertidal zone >...
GATTGGTTAATTATTTGGGGTATCAATACGGGCTATTTAGGAGCTTCATCTACTCTATTGATGATTACCTTTTTTAAATCTTCGGTAAGGGATAGTATCTTATCATGAGGGAATGGATTACAATGTAGTTCCTCTTCTATATCACATACAGCGTAATACATATGGATTAGTTCTTTTTGAGTTATCATAGCTGGGAAGTTGATTATACGTTATCTAATATAACTATGTACTCTTTTATCTTTTTATATTCCTTTACATATACTTCTATTACTTATCTTATTACTATTCTTAGCTATATTATTTTTATCTATGTTTTCCAGCTTCGAGTTCGGTTCTAAATCTCCATAGTGGAATATAGACCCAATGGATTAAATCAGAATATTCCTCTAGCATCTCTTCTACATCTTCAATAGGATTTCGTTTCTTATGTAGGAAAGTTTCATCAAATAATCCACTCTTTAAAAATACAGGAGTGGATACTCCATTTTCATTTTCTAGTACTTCGAGTTTTTCAAACATAATAAGTTAGGAGCGCTTCCTCTCTTTGTTTGTGATATCTTTTTGGGTTCACATTCAAATCTAATAATTCGATAAGTTCCTCACCTCTATTCCAAGCATCCAATTCATTTATAAATTGGTACATATTATATTCTTTAGGTTTCTCCATATCATCCACAGTTTTGTAATGTTCGTAAACACCTCCAACATTATTTTGAAGAACGTGTCCAGCTTCGTGAAGTAGAGCGATTAACCCATTTTTTTCTAAATCATAATTGTGGTGAATACATATGGATTGTTCATCCTCTGTTTTTATGTAATATGTAACTGAATCTATCATTACATTCACATCGTAAGATTTTAAGAAATCTACTACTTTTTGGAAATCTTTTGGAAAGGTTCTCATTGAGATTTTTGGTTTAATCTTTCCAATTGAACTTGAGCTCTTCTTCTATGAATCACTCTCATTTGTTGTTGGTTTCTCCAACTTCTATCTTCATGAGCCAATTCGGCTCTCATTTCTCTTTCTCTCCAAAGTCTATCTTTCATTCGTTGGTCCATATTAGTAAGGGGTTTAATTATCATTAACTCAACACCTCTAATCTAATAAGAATTTTTGTAAAAGTCAAGCTTTTTATGAAATTAATTTTAAAAATCCAGCTTTATATTTTTCACTTCCACACATATGAACATATGAGTTTTGTTCATTTAATGCTTCCCATGTCCAAGAGTTATATTCTATCAAACAACTCAGACCGTACTCTTCCATAACCATTTCGGGTACTTTCATCGGTGTGTTTTGAACTACATTTTTAAAATAATGGTCTTTTAATATGTAGAATGTATCTCTAAATGATTTCATTACTTCATCTGAACTGAATCTCAATATCCCAACATTACATGCACCAAATAAGCTAGGGTGCCAAAACCTATGTTTTGAGGATATATCAGAAACATCAAAACAACTAATGGCTTTTTGATATGTATATTGAAAAGTATTTTTTTCCAAATGTTCAAACCAAATATCCTTATCAGGAGAAAACTTCAATGGTTCTGCTAAAAACACATCTCCATCAATAAAAATTGAATTGGATATATCCTCTCCCATCATAGCTTCATATTTAGGTTCACACCAAAGATAGTTTTCAGTATCCTTTTTCAGTATCTTTACCTCATCCACTAAATCACCTAAGATAGCAGCTCCTACCTCATCCGTCCATAAAGTTATTGGATAGAATTTCTTAGCTAAAGTAATACTCTTTTTCCAAATCAATATTTGTTTAGCTAATTTATCTTTTAAAAACGCTCTATTTGGAGTCGTTGATATGGAATATATTAATCTCAAAATCTATCGTTGTTAAAAATATCATTAATAGCTTGAATTGTAGCTACTGTAAATCCAACACACCAAGCTCCAACTGGTATAGGCCATAAGAAAAGTTGTCTTAATCTAGTTCCCATTGTAGTTTCTCTGGGATTGATTTTCAATTCGAAAATCATAGCCCAAACTGTTCCAATTAAAAAATAAGTAATCATATAAATTTGTTTATTTCAATTTTTGTTTTATTTGAAATATCTTTCAATCTCTCACTCATATAGTATTTAGCATACTCTTCCATTATCCTATCCATTGTTGTATGATGAGACCAAGCAACAGATTCTACGAATTTGTTTTCCCACTCTTGTTTATCTAACCACTCTTTTGCTGTCATTTCCAAGGTAACATTGTTAATCCTATCATATTTAGAACGAATTCTAAAACGATTACAAATACAAGTCCAACTCCTATTTGCCAGGCCCACCATTTCCAACCTTTTAGATTATCAACCCATTTTCTACTTTTAGAGTTTCTTGCCTTTTCATACATTCCACTCTTTTCACCTATCTCACTAGCCCAATAGTTTGGGTCAACCCAATCTTTTAATTTTATTAATGGATAAAATATGAAAGTTAATACTTTGTGTATTTTGGTATTTCTAATTATTATACTTAATACTACTGCAACTATCAAAGTTCCAGCTGCAAGTAGGTTTATAATTGTATCTTCACTCATTCTATTAATTTAATAACCAGCTTGAGGATTGAATTTTAACCCCTAATCCATCGATTAACTCAATACCATTTTCTCTACAAACCTCAGCTTCTGGGATTGTATCATTATTTTGGTCACCACCATTAGCGAATGCCAAATCATAAACCTCACCAAACATTTCTGAAAATTGTTTAAGAGTTTCACATTGTGTTTTATCAGTATCTTGAGAAATCAGAGCGTAATCTACATATCTAATAGCTTTTACGATTTGTAATCTCTCATCCTCATCCATAAAAAACTCAGAACCTTTCAGTTCTCTTTGTTTATCTGAATTTACAATCACCCAAAGTTTATCAGCATTTTGTTTAGCTAACTCAAACAACTCTAAGTGTCCTTTGTGAAGTGGATTAAAGTATCCACTAACTATAACTGCTTTTTTCTTACTCATATTATTTTTTTAAATAAACTTCTTTGTAGTATCTTTCATCCATCAAAGTTCCTTCCAACGATGATTGTAGGGCTTCTTCTTTTGTTGGAAAATGTAAATGATGTTCCACACCATCTTTTTTACCTACAATTACCCAACCATACATTTGGTGTACATTTCTTGGTTTATGTTGTTGTTGACTCATAATTTATCCTTTTAGTATAAATATAATTTAATATTTCTTTTTCATCTCAATATCCCACAGCATTTCAAGCTCTCTAATTTTCTTCTTCAAGCTCACATTCTCATCTTTTTGAGCTTGAATATGATTTTGCATGAGCTTGATTTGGTGTTTTAACCTTCCAATTTCATCTCTTAGAGATTTATGTGTTCTGAACCACTTTATCATTATAATAAGTGAGGTTTAGCTTCATTCTGTCCAGCATTGGTAACTACTACATATTTTGGATAGAAATTCGTTAAGTTTTGAGCTCCAGCATAAGATAGAGCTGATTTTACTCCATCTAATAATCCATTCACAATGAATTTTACTCCACCTTTGTATGGAATTGTAGTAGATTCTCCTTCAACATTTCTTGTTTGTTGTCCGTGAGTTACTTTGGTTTCCAATGATGCTGAACCTCTATATCTTTTATATAATCCTTTTGGGGTTTCCAAAATCTGACCAGGAGATTCATCAGTTCCAGCTAATAAGGAACCTAACATCACAGTTTCAGCTCCAATTGCTAGAGCTTTACTCATATCACCACTACTTCTAATACCACCATCTGCCATAACTGGTACTCCACTCACTTTCAAAACTTCTTCTAATGAAGTTACATTTGGAACACCAAATCCAGTTTTGATTCTCGTTGTACAAAGTGAACCTCCACCAATTCCAACTCTCAATCCATCAGCTCCATAAGCTAATAAGGTTTCAGCAGCTTCTTTTGTAGCGATATTTCCAGCTATGATATCTACCATCACCAAATCATCTTGTGTTTTACACCAATGAATCATATCGATAACATTTTGGTGGTCTCCGTGAGCTACATCAATCAATAAAACGTTAGCTCCAGCTTCAACCAATGCTAAAGCTCTATCTTTATCCTCTTCTTGAACACCAATAGCAGCCATAATTGGAACGTGATTAATTTCACCATGCCAATCATCGTACATAACTCCCCAAGCTTCAGCTAAGGAAGTATTAAAATCTGTATCGTGATGAATAGCTGTACATAATTGTTCTACAATCTTTGCTTGCTTTTCAATACTCATAAATCTATGAATACATCCTACTCCACCCAACTCTGCCATTTTCAGAGCCATATCAAACTCACAAACTGTATCCATTGGTGAAGCTACGATAGGATTTAGTAATCCATATCTTCTACTCAACATAGTTCTGAGATTGATATTTGTTCTTGATTTGATATTCGAAAACGCTGGAACCAGCTGAATATCATCGTAAGTTAGTGCGTAATTCATTTATTTTTGTTTTTGTGATTTAGTTTTATATACCAATACATCATTATCAGTAAATGGTGCGTTCATCATTTTTTTGTAAACCATACAACCATACTTTCCAGCTCTAGCAGTGGTTTCATTATCAGCATATCTCTGAGCAATAAAATGTGAATCACAAACTGCTACCAAATATGAGTGTTCATTGATATCACCCCATCGATATGCTATTACTACATAAGTTTCCATTATTGTACTTGATTTTTAAACCATTTTATCAAAATACTAGCAGTTTTATAATTTGTTGCTAGTGGTACGTTGTGTACATCACACAATCTCATCAACATATTGATATCTACATCGTGGGGGTGTTTTCCTAAAGGGTCTCTCAAAAAGATAACTCCAGTTATTTCACCAGTACTCACCATTGCAGCAATTTGTGCATCTCCACCCATCGGACCTGATAAAAGTTTTTGAACTTTAGTAATCCCAGCATGCTCACAATGAGCTCCAGTTGTTCCAGTGGTTACAATATCTACATCTTCTCTATTAAAAAAATCCAATCTTTTGGTTACAAAAGCAACCATATCAGCTTTTTTGTTATCATGCGCTACTAATGCAAACTTCATTTGTGAAAAATCGTATTTAATTTTGTTCATCTTTAAATTGTATTACTACTAATATACGAAAAATATTTTACTTATCCAAATCTTTGTACTCTGAATATCGTAAATATCCAGATAAAAGTCCTCCAATCACAATAATTACTATAATTCCTATCTCCTCCATTTCGGCATTCCAGTTAATTTACCTTCAGATTCCTTTATCCACTTAGCAGGTACTCCTACATAAACACCATCTTTATCTATATTCTTAGATACAACAGCTCCAGCTCCAATAATCACATCGTTAGAAGTAACTCTAACACCAGCTCTAAATACCACACCACTTCCTACGAAGTTATAACCAGCAATTTTTGTTGAACCACCAGTTGATATATTATTAGCGAAATGTACATACTCACCGATTTCAGTTCCATGTCCAATACAACAACCTGGTGCAAGATTTGAACCTTTTCTAATAATTGTAAGTTCATTAGCTGAACCTCTAACTATAACACAATTACTACAAATCCTAACATTATCTTCAATCAAAACACCACCTAACTGTCTGAGATATACTTTTTTGTTATTATCCCATACCCACATCATTCCTTCAGTTCCTATTGTACAATTAGAATCAATGGTTACATTATTACCAATTGTTGTATGAGAATAGATTACTACATTTGGTCCGATTTGTACATTATCACCAATTTTAACACCAACCCCAATTGTAGCAGTTTTGTGAATTTCACAATTTTCACCCACCTCATAACCTAAATTATTATTAAAAATGTAAGTATTTGATACTTTATTTGATAATTTGTAAAAATGTAGCTGAGGGTCCTCTACAACTATTTGTTCAACCGATTCATCAATATTGAATCTTTTTTTACATATTAACTTACAATTTTTTAAGTGAGATAGGTGATTTGCATCATCACCATCATAATAGGTTATAGAACCAAAACCAGCATTTGGAAGAATTGATAACATTATTTTATTTTTTTAACAGGCAACCCTACATATATTCCCTTTTCATTTATATCTTTATTTACAAATCCCAAAGCACCAACTACGATATCATCACCAATTTTAGTATCAGCGGCTATCTTCGAACCAGCTCCAATGTAGGTATTTTTACCGATTACAGTTCCATGTTTGGTTATCCTTTCATGCGTTGAACCCAATGTAATAGTATGAGGACCTAAAAAGCATCCTTCTTTTAGTAATACATCTGAAGTTAGAATTGTACCATACTTTATAGTTACATTTTTTTCTACAATACATCCACTAGCAGTTCTAACTCTACCTTGAACAATCGAGTTTTCACCGATATCATTATTCTCACCTATTTCACAATAGTTACCAACCACAGTTCCTTTTCGGATTATGGTTCCAGCTCCAATTACATTAAAGTTTCCAACTTCAGCGCCATTTTCAATTATTACATCATCTGCAATAATATTGTACTTTCCTATTTTCATTTATTTATTTGTCTAAAAATTACTAATTTTTGAATCTCAGTAGTCCCCTCACCAATTGTACATAGTTTGGAATCTCTTAAAAATCTTTCTACTGGATATTCACCTTTTACAAATCCATATCCACCCAAAATCTGCATAGCTTCATTAGCTATTTTAACACAAACCTCAGATGCATACATCTTACACATAGCTGATAACTTAGTGCTCTTTTCAATAGATGCTTTCTGAATCAGTAATTCGGATGCTTCTATATCCGTAGCCATATCAGCTAATTTAAATCCAACGGATTGGAATGAACTAATTGGTTTACCAAATTGTACTCTTTTATTTGAGTAATTTAAAGCACATTCATAAGCACCTTTAGCTATCCCCAAAGATAGTGCAGCTATTGATATTCTACCACCATCTAATATTTTCATTGATTGGATAAACCCCTCACCGATTTCTCCCAATCTATTTTCATCAGAAATCCAACAATCCTCAAATACCATTTCAGCAGTTTCAGATGCTCTCATTCCCATTTTTGTTTCTACTTTACCTGAAGAAAACCCGTTAGTTCCTCTTTCAACTACAAATGCAGTCATTCCATGTGAATCCCCTCTATCACCAGTTCTAACAACTACCACTGTAATATCGGATGATTTACCATGTGTAATAAATTTCTTTACACCATTTATCAACCACCCATCTCCATCTTTTACAGCTACACAATCCATATTACCAGCATCGGAACCAGTATTTTCTTCAGTTAATCCCCAACTCCCAATCCACTTACCAGAAGCTAGTTTTGGTAACCATTTTTTCTTTTGTTCTTTTGTACCAAATTGGTAAATATGTTGTGAAGGTAATGAGTTGTGAGCTGCTATTGATAATCCAATAGATGGGTCTACTTTGGATATTTCCTCTATAACATCAGCGTATTCAATATATCCTAATCCCAATCCACCATATTCTTTTGGAATTAAAATACCCATAAATCCTAACTCACCAGCATTATGTAGTAACTCCTTTGGAAAGATTTCATTATCATCCCAATGAGAAGCATTTGGTTCAATATAAGTTTCAGCAAATATTCTTGCTGATTTTTTTATTGTTAATTGTTCTTTTGTTCTTTCGAAATTCATTTTTTAAATAATCTAAATTCTAAAGCCACTCTCGTCAAATCATCTTCACCATTTTTTGCTAATCCATGTATTAAGTGTGATGAGAAAATCAAAACCTCTGAATCAGTAACATTGGTTCTAATCATAGAATTATCACCCCATTCTTTGATGAATCTAACTCTATATTTATTTCCACCCACAATACCACCATCAGATGTTCTCACAATATTATCCTCAGATATTAAATGTGATTTTGGTACTATTGGTAATGAAGTTTTACCAGTTACACCAGCAATAGGAATCCAAAAGTTAACAAATTGTGGAAAATATCCTTCTCTATCATACGCTTCATACATATCTTTGTGAGGTGGATTATAATCATTTGATTTAGGTCTATTGATTCTAACAATTATATGAACCCTATCATTGGTTTCGGGATTGATATCACTTAGTTCAAATCCAAGTAAGTGAGAAAACGTTGGCATTAATTCCTTTATATTGAAACTAAATTGTTCGGGAAATAAATCTCTTGTCTTAGATACTATACTAAAATGTTGTTCGTTTGTTTTAACATATTTATGATACTTTTCTAAGGTAAATCCAGTTGTATCTATCCCTTCCTTTGTTAGTAAATCTGAAATAGTGTTTGTAATTCCTTTTTTTAAATCACCAAATTCTTCATTCCACAAAAATGGTGCAGTTGTATATCCTTCAGAATACCAATTTTGATTAAAAGTTATATCAGTATATACATTTGATAATACGTTGGAATCACCAGTTATATAGTTCTGATTATCCGATACATCAACATCAATAATTTCGTTATCTATTTTGTATTCCAATAACATTTTACTTCTTATAAATTTTAAATTTACTCAAATCTGGATATGGTAATTCCAAATCTTCATTATGTTTTTTAGTTCCATCTGGATTATAAAATTGACTCATCAATAATAATCCTCTAGCAGCCAACTCAGGCATCATATAAAAGTTCCAACCTAACATATCAAAGTTATCTTCGTGATAAGATACTTCTCTCCTACCACTATATCTTGCTCTTTTAAACCATCTATATGCTTTAACGTTATCAGTTAAGATTGCACCACCTTTAGATAGTTTGAAGTGTTTATAAGGACCCGTAAAAGATACACACATATGAGTACCCTTTTTGTACATATCAGCTGTAAATGTTAAAGCTGAATCCCATACATTTGAACCTTTCATTTCATATGCTCCTTTTATTGTTGAACCCTCCACAGGTTCAAATCCAACTTTTAGACCAGCATGAATAATCTCACAAGGTACTGATGGATATGTTCTAGCAGGTATTGTAATCGTATCTTTGGTACGATTCATAATATGATTTTCATAATACAAAGCAAGGAATAACCCATTACTCATATTATCTACCGTAACAGCGTACTTAGCTCCAGTATAATGTGCTAATTTTTCTTCAAATTCCTCCGTAACTTTATAAACTCCTGTTGCCATATTTAGTTTCTTATTCGTTTAACATAATCCTTTAACCCATTCATATCCAATTGTGTCCAACACTTAAAGGCAGTATCACCATTTTGAAACTTTTCTTTCATTTTGATATCAAATGCCCTACCAATATCCCAATAATAAATGTTGGTATCCATTATTTCTTTAACAATCTTAGCTGATAAAATGTGCCCTACTTGTGAAAACACCATAGTTGGGTTTTCCGAATTTTTATCTATTGATTTTATTGTATTAATATATTCATCTATTTTATGAATTGCACCAATTCTTGGTATCTGAATGTGATGAAAGTTTTTTATGTACCAATACTTATCGAATTCACCAAAGGTTTCAGGTCCTAAAAATACTACATTAAATTTCTTATCATTAAGTAATTTAAACATCCTACCCCACTCATTTTCTATTGTATAGTGTTTAACTATACCAGCATAGTAGAATCTTTTATTTACCAAATCATTTAATATATTAGCAAATTTACTTCTATGTTGTTGAACATCTGTATGTTCTTGCCAAACTCCCCAATGTGTACCCAAACCAACACCCAATGAAATACCAATATGTATTTTGTTTGGTAGATTATCATATTCAAAAACAAATTCAACCAAATTCTTAATGTATTCAGTTTGTTTTTCAGAATGATTATGCCAACTACCTAATCCCAAATCTTTACCACCAGCTCTATATACATTACCAATATAACCAGCTATTTCATCGTATCTTTTTTCTTGTAAATGGGGTTTTAGTTTGTGCCAATTTTTATAAGTAAGTCTGAATGTATCAACAAATCCGTGATTCATTCGCATAAATTGAAAGGTATCCCCATTATTGATTTTATCTAAAAAATAATCAATAGAAGGGATATTTGTAGGAATATTAGTAAATTCTAAATTTACTGTTTTCATTTAAACCAACCAATTTTCTTTCCTTCTTTAACTCTTTTATCGTACTCCTCAACTGAACCGGGATATCTGAATGCCCAAATAATAATTAGTATAAATGTAATTCCAGCATATCCTACAACTCTAAGTGGAACTGTAAAATACATTGAAATTAAAGAAATACACATAACTCCTACCATAGCCCATCTACCTCTAGTTGGATAGATTTTTTTAGTTTCCCAATTGGTAAGATACTTTCCGAACAATGGATGTTCGTGTAACCACTTATTAAATTTATCAGAAGATTTACTAAATGCCCATGCAGCTAGTATCACAAAAAATGTGGTTGGTACTCCAGGAAGAAGTACTCCGATGTAGGCACAACCTACAAAAAATAGGCCTAACCCTACCCATAACGATTTTCTCATATCCTTTATTAATTTAAATTTATATCGTATCCACTAAACTCACTCATATAGGAAGTGATTTTAGTTCCATACCCATCTTTAAAAACTTTTCCGTTTCTAAAGTATCTTCGTACAGAACCTTGTCCTCCTAAGTGAGCGGCTGCTAAGATACCACTCTCAGTAATATATATTCCGTTTATAGTTTTACCGTCATAAACATCAATATATTGTTGCAGTTTCTCTTTGTTATGATTTAACAAAGATAACATTGCCTCTTCTTGTAGGTCTGGGTTACTTAGAAACTCTTTTTTAGATACTTTGTATCCTAATCCTTTTAGAGTACTTTTACCAAACTGATACTTTCCCATATAACCAAATGTATTAGTTATATCGTATCTATTACCACTCTCTCTAAATCCTATTGCTGATAGGAAATTATCCAATTCAACTTTGTGGTAATTAGCTATACTATCTTTTATAGCTTCTTCTTTTAATCTTCGTTCTTCCTCCATTTGTTCAATTGTTGGAAGATTTAACTCTTTGTCTTTAGAATCACTCATTCCAAAGGATAGTAGAGCTACAACTATCAATATTCCAAAAATAATGTGTTTTCTCATAGGTTTCCCTTTAGTTAAACAACAAAACCGATTTTCAAAACTATTCGGTTCATATAAATATCAGTTACTCAGATTCCTCTTTCGTATCTTTCATATACTGATATCTTAACTCATTCAAGAGTTCTTTTTCTGGGGTATCATAATAACCCTTTTCTTCAATTTTGGTAATTAGTTCTCTTAACTTCATTACCAATTCCTCACCACCTTGTGTTAACATATTATCGATTAACCAAGCATCTAACTTCTTCAGAAGTTTTGCCTGCTCCTTATCTAATGTATGATGAACTGAGGTTTTCATAATTTACATTTCCTTTTCCCACTGTTCGTTATCAGCTATAATCTGATGTAACATTAGGAACTCATTTTTAAGGTCCTCAATACTCCACTCATTATAATTGGTATTGTGGGGTCTGATACCAAATGCCGTTTTGTGAGTATCACTCATTACTTGTAAATACTCCTCTTTACTCCAACTATCTATTACACTCATAATTTAAGATTTTACTAACCAATTCCATAATCCTTTCCAATTCCAACCAAAAAGGGACATGAATCCCATTGTTGAAGCAAGGATAAATACTGCCATCTCATTCAGTTCACCAGCAAAGTGAACATATTCTTGTGCGATTCCAACCAATACTGAATAAGCGATAAAGAAGGAAACAAAAGTAGTTAAAACGATTTGATAATTTTTCATAAATAGTGTTTTAGGTTTTACTCTCAATTACAGTACTAATATATGTAAAATATTTGACATATCCAAATTATTTGGTACTTTTTTTTCGATTTTTTTGGATATTTTTGACCACATTTTTTAGATTTGTGTGCCCCATTTTTACCATAAGGTTTAGGGTTCTAACTGATAATTTAAACTCTTCTTTTGGTTTAATCATTCCCACCCCAAATGCATAAGGATTTCCCAATTTTCCATCTCAGATATTTCTTCTGAGGTAAAATCAGTATTAGCTAACATCAATTCTTCTAAATATTCATTCATATCTTTACAATAATTTATAGTTATATTTGTATCCACAATCATCATCGTACCATTCATCCTCAACAACTTCGTTGATAGGATTTAGGATTTCATTCAGTTTGGTAACATCTACTCTATTCCAATATCCAAATCTTAGATAGACTGGATTTCCACCACCCCAAGTTTGGCCGATTTCAAAGTTACCAAATTCTTTTTCAATTTTACTTAGTACACTAAAGTTTAATTTATTACGCATTTTTTATTTTTCTTTTATCCACACTTTTCCGTTAACATAATCACATTCGATACCTAACTTATCGTTTATAAGGTTTAGAATATCTCTAACATAACTCCAAGTGTTGTAAGAGTAGTAAGTATCAGTAGAAGTAGCATCAAAGTTAATCTCAGAGATTCTCAATCTACCACCAGTATATTCTCTCGAACCACCACTTGTGTGATATCTTAATCCATTTGGTCTCCACTTAGTTTCACTCCAATCAGAGTAATTGTGGTCGATGTTTATTTCAGTAAGTAAATCGGAAACCCATCTTAGTTGTGGCATCTTACCTTTACCTTCGGATTTCTTTACTAACTTCTCGTAGTGTTTGTAGTTTTTTAATTTTAGAATCTTTTTTGGGTTTTTCATATCACTCATAATTACAGTACTAACATACGAAAAAAAGTTGAGAAATCCAAATTTTTTCCCAACTTTTTTTAATAAATTTTATGTAATTACTACAAAGGTATATCACCTTGTTTTTTCCTATCCTCTTCTGAGTTAGCTCCCCAATAATCATTGATAGATGCTGTTTGGTGATATTCAACAACACATCCTAATCTGCTTTCTAATGTTGTTTTGATAACTTCCAATCTATCAGCATCATAGATATTTGGAATATTTGGATTGTATGTATTACCTTTACCACCACCACATTTTACTTCTAACCAATCGGATAGTTTGTCTACATTTCTGTATTCTAATGCGTTTCTATCTAATACTTCTTGTGAAGTAGTTATATCACTTTCATATACTCTACCTCTCCAAAAATTACCATCAGATAGATATCCTAAAACTATTTTATTCATTATCCTTTACTTTATTGATTAAATCATCCAATTGTTGTTGTAACTTCTGAATATAAGCTTGAGCATGTGTTGTAGCTTTATTCAATTTTGCCTCTAAGATTTTCTTAGCAATTTGTTTTTTAAGTTCCATAGTTGAATGTGTATTTACCATAAATATATAATTTTACTCATAATCTTCAGGATTATTCTTCTTATCTTCTAAAAATTCTAAATAAGCACCCTCTACTTCTTTTCCTAACTCAGCTATCTTATCATGCCAAGTTTCACGATAGAAATCATCTTCTTCATCTTTATCCCAATCGTACTCATCATCGTAATCTTCGATATCATCATAATCTTTAGCGTAGATAAATGCTCCACATGGGTCCATCGATTCATCTTCATAAGTACCACAAATATAACAATCTTCTTTGATATTAGTTAGAATTTCTGCTAACTTCTCTAACATCTGAATTGGTACACTCCAAGCTGATGTTAGATTTAAGTGAATGTATTCACAATCATCATCGTATTCAAACTCAGAATAAACCCACTTAGCACCTAAGTTATCACATACCCAACCTCTATCGTATTCTTCGGGTGCTTCATCACCATACAATCTTTTATATAAATCTTCGGTGCTGGTTTCGTACTCACCTTCTGGTGGTGTAAATATTTCTTTTAATTTTTCTGCTACTTTGATATCACCATTCTTAATGTTGATATACGTTTCCATATGATTTGCCATAATCTAAAAATCTATTTTTCTTGCGGTTGGTTCGGTTTCATCCGTTGGTTCTTCACCAATCAGATTCATTTGAATATTGGAACGATTTCTCATATACTGAGATTCAGTCCAACTTGCGGTTCTATCGGTGATAAATTCCATTGAATAAGTTTCACCATTTTCGGTTATAAGGTATGTTAATTTATTCATATTTTGGTGTGTATATTGGGTTAAATCCTGCGTATTTTGTGTAACTTTCATCAATCTTACCTCCATCGATAACTATTTCATCACTTTTGTTTCTTGAATCAAACATTTCTTCGGATGGATACTCACCAAATGTTTCCCAAATGTTATCAGCTTGTTCTTCAGAAAATTTATCTTTATTGTTATCTAAAAAATCTTCAACCTCCCAATCTGAAAGAGTTTCAGATATATAGTTATAAAAC
>Ga0255782_10002637_pt1 | contig 14153 bp, 13 predicted proteins | sample 101ome_26_FD_179980 | JGI IMG/M metagenome (GOLD analysis project Ga0255782, IMG submission 179980) | Coastal salt marsh microbial communities from the Groves Creek Marsh, Skidaway Island, Georgia - 101408AT metaG (version 2) | ecosystem: Environmental > Aquatic > Marine > Intertidal zone >...
TGCAGCAAGGGTGCTGAAGTCAGAATCTGTCAAGTCAACAACTTGACTCAGGACTTTGACATTTGGACCCTTTGCACTGTAGCCAGTAGTACCAGCGTTTGCAATTTGAAAAGGCATATCTCAGTCCCCCTTACGCTACTGTATCTACAACACCGCGAACGAGGGCTTCTGGGCGAAGGACTTTACGTCCAAACACGTGAAGGCCACGAACGATGTCGGAGAAGGTTTCAGTTGACCGAACAACTTCGGTTTTTGCAATGTGAGATGCAGTTGCAACGGCTGACATGTGACCAGCCAATACAATAGACTCACCAGCAGCGTCGGTAACGCCAGTGATGCTGACGGCATCAGTTCCACCCGGTACAAGTGCAGTTGACTTGTAGCAAGCAAAGCCAGCAATGTTACCCTGCATTACAAGGCCATTGCGAAGCGGTGAAGTGCCATCACCAGTTACCTGTACTTCTGCAAACTTGCTACCAGCCGCGAACAGCTTTGAGTAGAAAGCAGGTGAAGCAACGAACCAACGGTTTTCTTCAGGAACAGACTGTTCGTCCAGTTCTTTAGCCATTTCCAGCATCAGGTTAACAGCGTTATCCTGAGTTGTGTGGATGGCAATTGGAGTAGCAGCCGTACCAAGAGCGGTGTTGGTTGAGGTCAAACCGCCAGTCAAGGATGCGTCATCGGCACCGGCAATACCAGCACCATCGGCAATTGCCTGAAGTACGTTGAAGTCGTACTTGCGCTTCAAAGAGTATGCACCTGATGAGGTAGCAAGGGCTTCGAAGTTAACATGAGACTGACGCTCTTCAATGTCGTCAATCTTGAACGCAAATGCGTTTGCTTGGTCGACAACCATTGTTGTTTGGTCGTCGGCAAGGTCTTGTGGGTTAACCACAGAGCCACGTGAGTAGCTAGATACTGTGATTGTTGGTTCTTTGATGATACGAACCGTATCGCCATAGTTCTCAATTTCCCCCGCATAATCGGTATTCGTAATATCTTCGGCAACCGAAGCGCGACGGAAGAATTTGAGGACTTTTTGGCTAAAAATTTCCGGTGTAAAGTTACCGGAAGGCAGGTTGTTATAACCTGCAGCGCGAGTAAAAGCCATTTGCTTTTCCTTCCATTTTGAGGTTAAGATTGATAGTCGATTCGCCCTTCAGCCCGTGCTGCGTCCAATTCGCTTTCCAGCTTTTCGAACTCCCACGGTTTCATCTTGGCGATTTGCGAAGCTTTCCAAACTTTCTTACCGTCTGTAGTTTCAGACCGTATTTCCCGTGTAGGGGTCTTTGTTACGGCATCTGCTGCAGAAGGCTCTTTGGTCTTCTTCTTTTTGGTTAAGCCAGCATCGGCTTTGTAGAGGTCTACGACCCGTGCTGCCCATCTAGCGTCGGTATTGTTTTTGTAAATACCATCTGCGATAGAAGCAGGCTGCTCTTCGAGCCACTCTAAAAACTTTTCGTCAGTCTTTAGGTCGGTAAAGTCAGGATGCAATCTTAGCAGTTCCTCGTAGGCTTTCTGCTTTTCAAGCTCCTTTTCACGTTCCTTAATAGACCCAAGTTCCTCGCGTAGCTTTGCAACCTGTGTTTCGGTTTGCAGGCTTGAAACTGTTTGAACAACCTCGAACACATCTGGATACCGTTCTTTGAACTCTTCCAGTTCTTCTTGGGTTTTTGGTGGGGCTACGCCTCGTGGCATTTCCGCCGCCCGTTCAGTCATTGTCTTACGAAGGGCTTCGATTTCTCCTTTGAACTCGCTTACCTTCGAATCGTAGTGACGTTTCAAGTCGTCATACCGTTTTTTATAGTCGTGGTCTTCAGAAGTTTCCTTCTTTTGTCCTACGAAACTATCGCCCGCCTCGTCTTGCTGAGTAGCCGCTTCTTGTTCTACGGGGTCAGCTTCTTGTTGGGCTTCTACATTCTCCTCGTCGTCCTCGTCTTTGTAGACATCATCCCGATATTTTCCGCGATATAGGCTGTCGTTGTTTACGGTTCCGAACGAGTCGTTTGCTTTATTGGCACGGTGGCCTCTTGCTTTTGCCATTGTTTTACCTCTTCATGCGGGGCCACATGGCTGTGGGTAGCCGCTCCGGTTGTGCTGGGGCCACGGGTTCGTGGGTAGCCAGCGGATTCTTATTAGTCTAAGAAACTTACTTGTATGCGGTCTTGAGTTATCATTCCGCCACGAGCCGCTGCAGCTTCTTGAACCGGCTGCTGCCCGTTCTCAGCAATGCGCTGCTCTGTCTTGCGGATACCGCGTTTGTTAATCTTTTCTAGGCGGTCTTCGCCAATAATCTTTACGAGGTGAGGTGCAATCTTGACCTCGCCACTAGATACCGCAATGTCTACAAGGTCTGAATGGCGTTCAAAATCCTGTGTAGAAAGCCCTCTGCGAACCGCTTCTTTCTGGGCATCCATAATCATCTTGCGAATATCTTGTTCGCCTGCGAACTCGACGGCTGCGGCGTTCAAAACATAAGTACCCTCTGGAACGCTGTCAGGGCGGTTGTCAGCGACTTTAGCTGCTTCGGATACCTGTGAGGGCGGAGCATCTACAAAACCGCTCTGTGCGGCTTGTACCCCTGCTGGCGGGGTTCCCATAGCGTAGGCGTTTCTGTTGCGTTCGGTAGGACGGTTTTGAGAACGTCCGTGCTCAATCATGCCGCCACGAGCATCGCCACCGCCGTAACCATCACTAACACCGCCAAAAGATTCGGCAGATTCGCCGGGGTCATATCCGCCACCATCATCTCCACTTTCCATACGAGCCTGAAGCTCCGCTTGATAAGCTGCACGTTCTGCTGCTTCTTTAGCTGCTGCTGCATCCGCTGCCCGTTTAGCTGCGGCCTGTTCTGCTGCAGTCTTGCGGTCTTTTATATCCTGAATGGCATCTGATAGCTTTTTACTACCGGAACGAGCCTGCGACAGGGCTTGGTCGTACTCTAATTTAGACAAACCATGTTTGGCTGCAGCAGCATTGCGGCTTTCTGCTAGACCATAGGCTGAGAACTGATTGGTTCGTGGGCTGTAGAAACTACCGGTTTCTGTGTAGTAACCATCCATGATGTTGTCTGAAATATTGTCCCAGCCAGCGTCTTCAATAGACTTACCACTACTAAAGTTGTAGCCAGTAGGGATGTATCCGTTGGCTACGGCGTCGATTGCCATCATGTGTTCTTGGGAAATCCCACGCATATTCCCCGTGTAAGTTCGCGAACCGGGTGCGCGGGTCACTCCGCCCGACCCCATCTTAAAAGAGAAACCCAAGTCCATACCTAGAGACGCTGCAGTGTTATAGCCTACCACATCACCGCTTTCGTACTCTTTTCCAGCCACTGTTCCAAAAGCTTCGGTTCGTGCTTGACGAATAGACGCCATATCGCTGTACTGAATTGAGTGAACCGCATCCGAAACAATTCCCAAGATGCCTGCAGGACGGGTGCTTGCTTCTCCAAAAGCATTGCGAACCGTGTCTCCAGCCACTATAGAGCCTACCATAGCACCGGGCACTCCGCCCACCATGCCCATAATCTTACCCGCTGTTTTACGAGTAGACGCTACATCTGCTATATCAGCAACAGCAGCCTTACCCATCTGTCCAAAGTTAGCCTTTGCGAAGTCTATATCACTCCAGCGACCTTGAGTTATAGGTTCCATAACATTGCCAATAAAACCTACGCGGTCTTTCAGAACATTTGTATCGTCTAGGCCAGACTGTAGGTAGTCACTATAGCTATTAAACTGGCTGTAATTTTCAGGAACTCCGAAAGATGTTTCGACCAGAGACTGCCCCGTTTGAAAAGAAGTCTGGGTCAAGACATTAGATTCGGCATCTCCTCTACCAGAATCCGGCTCAAAAGTCTCTAGTTCGGTTATGTCTTCTTCTGGCGTTACATCGATAGGAGTAACGGTAGGAATACCAAGATATTGCGTATAGAAGTTTACGAATTGGCTACCATATTGCTCTGCTGTGAGCGGAGTAGGACTAGGAGCAACAACAGGAGTAATGCCTGTAGTGCTAGAAGTAGTCGTTCCTGTCGTCGTTGTTGTGGTTGCCATTCTTTGCTATAGCCTCGTGATTATCCTTCAGTTTGAGGAGCATTTCCAGTAAAGCCGCTTTCCCCTGCAGTTGGCGCAGTTCCGACTCCGATTGTGCCGTTACCAGAGCCTTGTACGTCTGTTCCTTCAGGACTTGGAGATACTCCTCCAGCCCCTGCCATATCTGAGGCTGGGCCAGCAGCGGGGCCACCAGCTTCGCCTGTTCCTTGTTGTACATTTGCCATCATCCCTTTTAGCATCTGAGCGTAGAGTTGGGCTTCGTTGGCATCGTTCACGAGGCTATCAGGGTCGATGTCCTGTGCAATAGCCAGTTCACGCATTAGGTTAGGTATTTTGATAAATGGTGCAAGCATCGGGTTCGCAACAGTTTGCAACAGAGAGGTTAGGCGTTGTGTGCGAACTTCTTTTTGCATGACGGCTGCTACACCGCGAGGCTTAATTTCTAAGTCGCCCTTAATGTCTTCTGCTTCTTCATTGAACTGCATGTTCCACTGGAAGTAGGCCTCGCCCAACGGCTTCAAAAGCATGTCGTCTATGTTCTTGATGACAGTCTTCATAGATAGACCGGCAGAACCCATCAGCATAGAGAGACCAGCAGCGGTTCGTCCAGTTCCGCTAACACCTGTTTGTCCGTGAACAATAGACGGAATACCTGTCTCTTCGTCCGCAAGCTGACGGCTAATCTGGTACATTTGGATATTTTCACCAGCCGTGTTCGGAAACTTCAAGCCGTTGATAGCTGTTCCTGTGACACCAGACTGGCGACGGAATATTTTACCGGGGAAGATGTCCATGTTTTGACCGGGAACCAAGCTGGCTTCGTCCACATCGAACACCAAATTGCCTGCAAGAGCGAGGTTGTCGATTGCCATACGAACGTGACCGTTCATTAGCTTCTGGGCATCTTCCATGTTTTCTGCAACGCCAACGCCCCAAAGCTGATATGGGTTCACTTCGTAAGGGAACACTTGGAACGGAATACGGGCTGGCGTAAACGGGTTCAAAACACAGCGAAGAACCATGTTGCCACAAACCCAGATATTTACCTGTAGCTCGTCGAACTCTGTTAGTTCGTAATCATCAACAAGACCGGCTTCACTAGCCATTTTAGAATCTAAAACGCCCCAATATTCAAGAACCTCATAGCGATTGCCTTGATAATATGGCTCAGTTTCGTCTTCACGAATAGTATCCTCGTAATACTTGTCCTCATAGTTTGGGCCTTTAGCGAGGCACTCTTCGATAGCTCCGGCATCAAAGTATGGACGCTTAACAAGAGCACGAAGCTGTTGACGATTCATGCGGTGTCGCTGAATAACGTATTCGCAATCGTCAATGCTCGTAGCGGATGGGTCTGGATGAAAATCCCACAGGGATACCATCTCAATCCGTGGAACGGTCTTTTCACGAGGGTTATAAACCCGTTCGCCGTCTTCACCACGCTCCCAGTTGTGAACCCTCTTGTAAAAATTGAACGGGCCTTTTACAATACCCGTACCTAACAAGCAAGATTCGAACACGGAGTTACGCAGTACATTCACAGCATTTGTGTCGAGAAGCTGGTCGTGAATAACCTTTTCCATTCGCTGTGCAGCAAGTTTAGCAGGTTCAATCTGCGGTTCACCCATCCGTGCCCGTCCGGGAACCAAAGGAAGCTGACCATAGTCTTTTTCCAACCCGCCAAGGAAATGACCGTTACCAGATGCCTGTGTAGCACCGGGAGCCAGTTCACGACCATCGCCGGGAAATCCGTAAGGGTCTTCCGGCTGCATTTGGTCTAAAGGTGTTTCCATGTGAGCGAACTCCGCAATGCCTTCTGGCACGGGAGTAGATTCTACAACCAGTGGAAACTTCTTGTTCGCGAACAGAATGTCAACAATCTGACCAAAGGCTGCAAGAACCTTGGTCTTTGTTATGCGAACAAATACCTTTGAGCGTTCGGAATCACGATATTGCGTAGTCGAATCGTAGATGCCGCGAAAGTTTTTGTATGCTTGCAGCCAACGCTGTTCGTGGGCATACCGTCCGTTTTCAGCATCTTCGAACTTAGATTTGACATACGCAGCAATACCCGGCATAAACTCTTCTGGAGCAATGACGGATACTGTAGTATCGTCTTCCGGCTGGAGAAAGTTATCTTCTGACATAAGTTTTTATCTTAGTAGTCGCGTTCTTCTGCCATCTTCATTACTGAAGGGTCGACTGCCGTTTTAGTCATCTTCTTCGGCATGTCTTCAGTGAGAACGCCTTGCTTTGCCATTGTGTTGAACTCAAGACCTTCACGATACAGTTTGGCTGCACCGCCTTGGTCATCAACAGATGTTTTGTCAGAGTTCATAATGTAAGCGGCACCCATCTTATCCATGGTACTCTCCTTATCTAGAAATAAAGCCTTGGTCTTGGACAGGGGCGGCTTGTGGAATCCTGTCCGGTTCTGGTATCATACCAGCATCTTCACGAGCAATAGCATCAGCCCGTTCAGCAGCTTGGTCTGGTTCGGTAATCATACCGGCGTCTTCACGGAACACCTGAACTTCTTTAGCGAATGGCTCATAGGGTTTATCTTCGGGACGAAGTTCCCCAGAGGCTAGTTCCGTTGGTTCCAAAATCATCGGGACGGCAGCAGCAGGGCCTAAGCCTAAACCTACGGTACGAGCCGCAGCTTCTAAGCCAACTTCCTTGGCGATTGCTGCGCCTGTCTCTAGGGGTGATTCTATAAACTGCCGCGCAGTTTCGATAACCAAAGCACCACCAACTACTTTTGTGGTTTTCTTACGGAAGTTCTTTATGAAGTTGCCGAAATCAATATTGTTCCGTTCAAAGAAACCCCGTGTATCGGCAGACAGGTCATCAAAAGTCTTTGGACGGGGGTCTGCGCTGGTGGGTTTGGCAGCAACGGGAACCTCTTCGCGAACCGGAAGGTCAAAATAACCTTCGTATCCGGCGGTCTGGGTTGTGATGCGGGTTTCGGGCATTGGGATTTTGGTTTGAATATCGAACCCGGCTTCTTTTGCAGCATCTCCCCAGAACTGAGCGAACATATTGGCATTCTGGCGGTCAACTTCACCAACTGCGCCCGGAAATGCTTGCTGGTAGGTTGTCAGTTCGCCTGTGCTGCTTTTACCAGCAGATTTAAGGCTACGTCCCTGCAGATAAGCTAGACGGTCTTGGTCGACACCAATGCTTTGCCCTACCGTCGCATGAATGTTGCGAAGAAGAGCCGAACCCTTTTTACCAGAAAAGCCTGCAGGGGCTAGGCTATCAAAATAACGACCTGTTGCTGCATCAAAGGCAATATCCTTTACTTTGACATCTTTCAAAAGGTCAGTCATATCTGTAGATGTTACAGGCTTGCCATTTGGCTTAGTAAAGAAAAATTCCTTGTTGCCAGCAGCTAAGTTTTCCTGTAGGATGCTATCTGCAATCGGGTTCAAGGGGATGTTAACGGCTCGACCCTTGGCACCTTTAGTTTCTGCTTCGATGTAGATTGCACCGCTGTCTGGCTTGTAGGCATTTACCTGAAGACCGGCAGCAGCGTTAGGACGAAGACCGGTATTGAGGTTAAAAATGATTGCTTGGGCAATAGGACGAGTATTAGGATTGTCAAGATACTTGGCGACACCCGCGAACAGTTGGCTCATCTTGGCCTTATCTGGGTTGATGGCAACCTCTGATACGGCTTTAGCCGGTTCGCTACGACCAAAGATACGGTTGTTTAGGTCCGTATTTGGAGCTTTGTCTGGCAGCAGCTTGTATTCGGGGGTATCAGGACCTACTGTTTCCTTCAGAGTGAGGCCGACTTGACGAAGATTTTGCATCGCCGTCTTGACTGTAGATGTGTCTTCTGTGCCCTTAAATGTTTTAGAAAGTAAGGTGTTTCCTTCGGCATCCTTTTCGAACAGGCGAAGGGCGGAGCCGGGTTCGTCTGCAATGTCCTTAAAGAACTGTAGCGAAGACGTGACAAAAGCTTTACCACGTTTCGATTTATCGGCGTAGGCTTGGGCAACTTCTCGCAGGGTTGCGGTTTTGGGGTCTAGGTCTGCCACAGTTTTTGTTGCTGCCTTGTCTTCTATGAATTTCAAAGGGGGTAGTCCTTTTTCTGCAACTACCTTTGGGTCTAGGTCTTTAAGACGGTTGGTGTATATATCCTCGTCGTCAATATTTATCCAACGACTTAACTTGGGGTCTGCCTTTGACTCTGCCTTATACATGTAGCCAGATGTAGATTCTTGGCTATATTGTTGTAAAACTTCTTCTTTAGAGATGCCTTTCTGTGAGGGTCTTAACTCATCTCCTTTATAGATGTCATAGACATCCCCGCGTTTTTTTATTTCTATAATGTTACCTTTTGTTTGCCGACCCTCTGAACCTTTTTCATTTTTCATAAACCCAACAATAACAGAAGGCTTATCTAAGTCCTTAGCAGTGATAGGTTTAGTAGCAAGGCTATTTTCTTTTACGAATTTTATGTCGTCTTTTGCCATTGCTAGTAACCAAAGGTATTATCGAAAGGTTGGAATGCTTGGTCTTTTATCCCTTGAAGGGTCTTGTGGATTGATTGATAACCAGAGGTTCGTGTCATAACCATATACCGCAACGCATCGTAGGCATGGTCCTCTGCCTTCGTGTCTACATCTTCACTATTGGTTTTGGAGAGAGGTATGCCAGATAGCTGTGCAGTAATATGCTTACACGTAGAGAATATGCGGAGACGTGGTTCGTTTGAGTACGGGTCGTCGGCAAGCCGCCTGTGTATTTCCATTTTACCTTGTAGACGGTTGCGGTCTGATGGTGTCCACCGTACCCCGGCCCTCATCATAGTCTCCGCGATAGAGGGGCCGAAACCTGTTCTGTTCCAGCACGAAGAGTCGAGTACCGTGTAGTGAGGTAACGGGTCTAACTCCTCTGCTTCTAATATTTTATCAGCCAGTTGCTCTGCTGTCAAGTGTTTTACATACAATTCACGATAAACCCAAATATTGTTATCCCAGTCAATAGCCCCCCAAAGAACGCACGACGGGCTGGAGTAGCCGTAGTCCGCTGCTCTAATGCGAGGCCAATTGGTAGGTAAATCGAAAGGTTCGACAACGTGACGTATCCTTGAAAATTCTGGGAAGGCCGCTCCCTCAGCCACATCCCAATCACCTTCGAGAAGTCGTCTACGCTCGACATCTGGGAGCGACCTGAGCATGGCCTCATATTGACCATCTGCCATCAGGTAGGGATTGTCAGTCAACCGTGCTGGAACAAATTTACGGTAGAACAGCGGTTGACCTGCTTTTGGATGATTATCAGGCCAGACAAACTTGCGCCCCGTCTCTGGGTCGCAGGCTGGAAACGGTGTGTTTTCTTCGTAAGGGTCGATGTACATCTTCTTGACCCACCAGCCGCCTACGCCGCCGGGGTTCGCTGTACATCTCATATTTAAATTCTTTTGCAGTTCAGGGTCTGTTGAACGCAAACGTGAACGTAGGTAATCCCAGACATAGCTGCTAGGGTATTGTGTTATTTCATCTACGCCAATCCAGTTGAACGCTTGACCTTGGAAACGGGTAACGTCCTTATCTCTGTCGAGATAGGTAAACCACATGGTTGCCCCAGAGGGAAAGACCCAAGTGGACTTAGATTCACGGAATGTGGCTCCGGGGAATGCCTTGGGGTAAAGCTGCTTCGACTTGTCGATAAGTTCTGTTAGTTCGTCGAGTGTTCGCCGGAGCAGAAGGCCACGATGATTGGGATTATGGCAATAGCGTAGGGGGTCAGCAAGTAGAGCAAACGACTTGCCACCGCCAGCGGCTCCCCCATATAGTACATCCTGTTCCGAAGCCGATAGAAACTCTTCTTGAGGTCCGGGATTAGGCTTAAATATAACAGGGGTGTCATCTATCAGTTCCGAAACTGCGGGTGGAAGAATATCCAAATCCGCTTGGTCTACTACGCGAGTCTTTTCGCCTTTGATTGCATTTTCTATGTTTTTAGCTGCAGCAGTGAGGTCCTTGACCTTCTTCCGTTTGCGAACAACTTTGGTTTCCTCGCGCTGCTGCTGCTTCTTGGCGTTACGAAGCTTCATGCGTACCGAACGCCGCGCCCGTTCCTGTGGGCTGAGTTTGTACTCAGTCTTGGATTCGCCGGGTCTTTTCTTCGGTCTTCCAACCTTGCCTACGTCCTCTGGGTTCGGGGGGACTAGGACACGTTTGCGTGGGGCCACGGTTAGGGTTTCTCTGTACTACCTGAAGCCGAACGCCCTTTTGTAGAATTTACTTTTTTTACAATACTGAGCGTAATTGTATCGTAGGGGTCGTACTTACTGCTAATAGCACCTGTCATGTTCGCTTCGTTCAAATCATTTAAGTATCCGGCAATCTGTTCATCAGATAATTCATTCCCACTTAAAAGGGCGTCTTCTGCACGTCTTGCTCTAGCACCTATCATTTTACGTCTTTGTTGTTCTGCCATATCCCTAATCCTTGTTTCCCATTGCCCTGCGACCACGGCAAGCTTTGACGCCGCCTTTGCCGGTGCCGTACCGGTAGCCGCGAACCTTGCCACCACGAGCTACTGGCTGTCCCTGCGGACGGCGAGGGCTAGACTTAGGTAACTTACGAGGCACAGGCTGTTTACGGCTAGTTTCATCGCTACGGGTAATATCGTTCATACGAATCATTGCTTCTGCACGTTGTTCGTCTGTGATATCCTTACGTTTTAAGAATGCGTCTAATTCCGCAAGGTTCATATCTTGGATGTTAGCCATCGATAATGGTCTCCTTCTTTGGGGGTAGCAAGACTACCCCGTGGACAGCCTGCACATTGTGGTTCATTGTTTCCTGTTTTGCGATACCGACGCGGTTCAAGATGCTTTCGGCTGCTTTCATCCGCAGGTCATCTCCCCGCTCTATGTCTATAGCCGTAACAAGACTAGCCAGCTTGTTCGCGGCCTGTAGGGAATGGCCCGCTAACATGACTTTGGTCCGCTCGATGATTTCGTCGGCTAGGCGTTCCTTTAGCCAAGTAACGGACTTGGGCGAATAGCCTACCTGTTCAGCCGCTACGGTCATATTTCCGTTATTTTCGAACAGGGCGTCTAAAAAAGCTTCTTGCTTTTCAGAAAGAGCAGGTTTTTTGTTTGTCTGAGGTAATAAATTCATATCTTTTGTCCGGGAACCGTCACACACTTCCATTTTATGTCTATAGGAAAGAAAAAAGTAGGCGCGACAGCTACTGCCATCTCGTGTGCTCGTACTTTACACTCTAGTTGTGTCTTGTGAAGGCCGCGTATGTCTTGAAATTCTACACATTCGTTTGGATTTGCAAGAGCGCAGACCATTATCCACGCTTCGAACATAGGTCATTCCGCGAACAGGTTGGTTACCTTTGCTATTATGACAGCTTTATAAGGGTTTGTCAACCGGTTTTACCCCGCGAACACGTAAAAATACCAAAAAAGTAAAAAAAAGCTTGACAAACTTGAGCCTGACCTATACAATAGTCCTAAGACTGCCGGGGGTAAACCCTATACACACCCCCGGCTCCCCGGTTCTCTCCCATAATACCCCTAACGGTTCGCAAACTCCACCCTGCTGGTTTCCCCGGTGGGGTCTTTTTTTGCCTAAAATCCAATAAGGGCCCAGTAAGGAATAGCGGGGTCCCCTAATGGTTCGCAAATAAGCAATATCGATAACCTAAAAAATACAAAAATGATGTCGGGTTTGCATAGCAAATGGCAGGGGGGGCGGGTGTCCCTTGCGTACCCGCACACGAGCCAAATATTTTTACATTAGACATCATCGCCGATACCTTAAGCCCCGCGAACACACGCCAAACCCCGCGAACACACACTAAACCCCAATGCGAACCCGCGCCCGCCCGCGCCCGTGTTGTTCGATTTGTCATGCCGATTAGCTGAGAGATGGCCTTTCGGTTTACGATATACACATATCCACCACACCACCACCGCCAAGGATTCCCCAAGCTTTACCGCTGGTTACTGCTGGTTAATGAAACCCGCGCAAAAAAAGACCCCGCTGGACTAGAGCGGGGCAAGGTTCCCATCGAGGGGCGGAGAATAAAACCCCCCGATGGTTCGAAAACTGTTCGCAAACTATCCCTTATCAATAGCCCGCTGAACGACACCGGCAAGCTGCGAACGGTAAGCTTTAACGGTGTTTTCCTTGTCAAAGCTATAGGCGGGAAGTCCTGCGGCCTTCATCAGGTCACGCAAAAGCTCAATTTGGTCTTTGATGCTATCCGCCATGCTGCGGATAACAAGTAGCTGTGCCTTGTCCAAAACAACAAGCTCATCCGCCTCAGTTTCTTCGGTGATGTTCAAAACCTGCTTGCTACTCATAATCTCATTCCTTCCTTGGTTGGTTAAACGGACGGGACAACCGCGCCCCGCCCCCATGTTATAGCCGCTGCTGCCTTAGCTGGCAAGCTGATATTTTGGCTTGAGTCGTCCGGTGCGGAGCGTCTGGATATCAAAGCCCCGCCGCCGCAAGGTTGCGATTCCCTCATAAAACGCCCAGCCTTCTAAGCCGGATTCCCGCTGCAATGTCACACGGGTCACCGGATAGGTGCGACGGTGCAATGCACGGTATAAAGCTTGCAGTTTCGTACCGCTGCGGAGCTTTCTTTTATCTTTGCCCCTATCCCCACGGTAAAGACCGCGCCGCTGCTGACCGGTTTCTGCCGATATCTTTTCTAACAGTTGTTCGCGAACTTTCCGGCGTTCATCTTTGCGGATAGCCTGCTCAATACGGTCGGCAAGGGTTGCAAGTTCGGTTACGAGTTCGGTTGGAATATTGTTATTCATGGTTCAAGGTTCCTTTCGGTTGTTAAACAAAAACTGCCATTATTATTGTTATCAATAGGACGACAGTCACAATCCTATAGACTACATACAGAGCTTCCATGGTTCCCCTATATCAGGAAAAAGATTATCACAATCAACAAGCCGGTCATCATGCCGCCAAGCTTTCCAAGTAAGTCCAAGAGGGCGAACCCAGCACAGACCGCACCGCATCGTTGCGCTGCCGCTGTACCTGAGCAATATTAGCAGTTGATTTGCCAGACTGGTATTCTTTGCCGGTTTCTAAATCCTGCCATGTGTGGTTCGTATGGGTCGACCAGTGGGTCAGGGCGTTATAAGCCGCCCACATGGTATTCCCTAGTTCCTGCTTTTCTTTGTCGAACAGATACAACAGATTATTCAACAGCCGTTCATTAACTGGCTTGGCTTGTCCTGCTTCACTAGCACGGGTTGAACGGTGGCAGATAGTTTCCGCCAGTATCTGCGCGAATTGCTCGTCAGATAGTTTTGTTCGCCGCCAGTTCAGCATCTGTTCGCGCTGGCTTGTCCAGATATCCAAGCCGCCCCCCGCTTTAGTTATGAGGGCATCCGGTGACAGGTTCTTCGTGTGTTTGTGTTTTTGGTGATAAGACTTTTCCCCGCCAAAAACCAAAGTATTCCGGCAAAGGTCACGATAGGCACCGCTGAACACCTGAAAAGCCCACGACATATCGATAGAGTTAAAAACATCCATGCGGCATTTTACCTTGTCGGTCGAATCCCCAATGGTAGTTTCCAAGTCATTAAAAAAGACAGTCCGATGCGCCCGCAGCCCGGAATCGAAAACCCTATCAACAACCGTGATATTGTCAGTTGGCAAATCAGACGCTGCCAACAGTTCCGCCTGCCGGTCGAATAGCTGGTCATGTGGGACTAGCTGATAGGTTTTTCCGATTGGCCTAGTGTCCAATATCTCGCCGGTCTTTGTGTTCTGGATGGCGTGATAGTTCGGAACCCGCACGGATTCGCAGAGCTCAATATCGGAATAGCCCTCTGATGTCACGGCTTCAATAGGCACACGCTGGACGCTGCCATACTCTTTGAATAGGCCAATATCATCTAGCTGGCTGTGGCTGTATTCAATCCCCCCCTGAATCCGGCGGGTTTCAGTCTGTGGTATCAAGTCAAACATCTCTTTTCCTTTCGTTGATTCGAGATGGCATAATCTTTGCACACCCCACCGAATCCGGCAAGCAAAAAAAAACAAGTCAAAAAAAAAGAGGGACAGCCCCGCGACTCGCTGCCCCTCG
>Ga0255782_10002641_pt1 | contig 14142 bp, 11 predicted proteins | sample 101ome_26_FD_179980 | JGI IMG/M metagenome (GOLD analysis project Ga0255782, IMG submission 179980) | Coastal salt marsh microbial communities from the Groves Creek Marsh, Skidaway Island, Georgia - 101408AT metaG (version 2) | ecosystem: Environmental > Aquatic > Marine > Intertidal zone >...
TTACTGCGGAACCTTTGATCTTTTTAGACCTCAAAAAAAGTTCATCGGTTGAAGGTTCTTGGTCTGGAGTGATCCATCGCCCTGCAACAGATCTCCATTGAAGTTCAAACCATAATTTTTCCCCATCTTTAAGGATAGTGTAATATTCTGAGCCCCCTCCAAGGAAAGCCTCTTCTATGTCATCCTTTTCTAATTTTGATCTGAATTTCAATTTATATCCCTTGGCTAGAAGTAGCTCATGTGCAGCCATAAAATCTTTCTTTTGAACTAATACATCAATATCCCCCATAGGAGATGCTGCAAACCTCTTATATATACCTTTGGTGATTCCGCTATTTTTTAGTGCTATTAGATCTATTCCGTGTTTGAGAAAATATTTTGCAATATTTTCTAGTTCGTCCATATAACTCTTTATTCGGATATCTTCTTTAGAAAATGAATTAATCCATTCAGATGAAAGATTTTTCTTTCCAAGACACTTAATCAAAGAGTCCGCTGCTATGGAGTCTATTTTATTTTCTTTGCATGCAAGATATAGAGACTTACTGCCTATTGAGGAAAATAAGCTTTTAATTTTATTGCAATCCAAAAAATCAATATGTGTGAGAACAGAAATTAGAAATTTTTCCTTATCATTAAATTTTTTTTCAAACATTACGATTAACTAGCCCATAAAGAAAATTTGCTCAATATTTTTTGTTTATTGTGGTGTTTTAAAATATATTTTCTGCCTCTTTTCCCATATAACAATAATTCCTTTGATTCAATACTGTTAATCAATTCATCAGCAAGAGAATCATGATCGCCCAGTCTAAAACATTGGCCACATTTAGCTGAGCTCACAAGTTTACAAAGTTCACTTCTTATTGACGTAATGCAAAAAATTGCGCATTCAGCAGACATGCAAAAGAATGTTTTACTTGGAATCATCGAATTTTCCGATCCCTTGGCCTGAGAAACAATTGAAATATTACTCATCGACAATAACTTTACATAATCAGATTCACTTTGATAGTCAAGAAATTTAACATTTTTTATATTATGACGATTGACAAATTCCTGAGCTACTATATATTTTTCTCCACCGCCGCAAATGATAAACACTATATCTAATCTATTATTTATTTTCTTTATAGCGTTTAAAAAGGTCATATGGTCATGGCTTATACCAAAATTGCCTGAATATGTAACTACCAATTTTTTTTCAGGGTTTAATTCTGGAATTAAATTATTCTTATCTCTTGGAATAGGTTTATATTCTCTCGTATCAACCCATATTTCTAATAAGTCAACTTTTTTATGATCTAACTGATAATTCATGATCAATGTGTCTTTCATTTTTTTAGTAATGGTATATATTTTTTCTGAGCGAAAAAATGCTTTTTTATTTATGAATTTCCAAATTTTTACAAGAAAATTTCTTGGCGAAAAAAATCCCATTTCAACTAGTATTTCTGGATAAATATCATAGACCATTATTGAAAGACTTCTTTTCTTAAAGAAATTTAGAAAATAAAGAAAGTGCAATAGTAGAGGCGGATTAGAAGATATTAGTATTTTATCGTCATGACCCGAAGATAAGTAAATTCTGGAAGCATATAAACAAAATTTAAACCATGAGGTTATTTTTGTAAGGTAATTTCTTTTGTTGTATTCTGGTGAAGGGAAGAATTTAATACCTTCATTGAGAGATGCAGCAGATTTTGCTGCTTGTGAATGAAGTTCGACTTCAACTTCAGGACTTTTGTTGAGAATATTGCAAATATCATGGAATAAAACCCCTGAAACTTGGTTAAGAACTACTACTCTCATAAACTATTTAAAACTAGAAAAATTTATTTCTTTTATATTTACCAAAAAAAGATCCAATGCAGGGTTTATTTTGAGTAGATTAATGTGCTGAATTTCTATAAGTCTAACCATTATATCCTCAAGCAGAAATACAACCAACTCATTCTTGGACAATTCCTTGCTTGAATCCTTATAACACCATCTCCAATTTTTATTATTAAGATTTAATATGTTTTTGTGGATTTTGTTTGGTGTTCTGACTTCTAAGAAAAATACCAGTGCGTCATAAAATCTGGATCTGAAATTTGTATACTCCCAATCAATCAATAAAATATCATTTTTACTTATATTCACCATTATGTTAGCTGGCTGGAAATCTCCATGTGTTTGCACTATATCAATCATCTCAGAGTTATTATCTAGATTGGAAAATATAAAATTTACAATGTCCGTAATTTTTTTTATATCATTTACACCATATACCTCTGGAAGGAATTCTAACTGACAAAAAATTTTTTGATACAGTTCAGATGCATATTTATAAATTTTTTTTCTTTGTGTTGTTTTGGAGTAAAGTTCCAAAAGGTTTGATTGGAGCTTTTCTAAAAGTTTGTCTTTTTCATCAGAATTAATTTGCCTATCAAAAGGCAAAAAATCATAAAACCACTCTTCCTGATAAAAACCTTTCTTTAGATTATTGGAGATTATTTTTGGAGCCATTAAGAACTTATTATTTAGTCTAATATTTACCTGATTTTTAAAAAAATCCATGTTTGAGTTATTTGTAAAAACAACATAGCAACTTTTAGTTTTTATATCAAAAACTTTTATAGTTTGATTGCCGGGCACTATGATTAAATCCTCCAAAACAGAGGGTAGGGGATGTATATAAATTCTTAAAGAAGAGAAAAAGGACCTTAGAGGGCCAATTGCGAGATTAGTATAAATGGAATAAATTAATTTTTTACTTAATTTCTTATGGTATCTGTACTCATTACTTAATTTCTCAATATAGAATTTATTTATTTTTTTTGGGAAAATTAAGTTGATTCTTTTATTAATAAAAAAAAAGTCTTTAAATTTTTTACTTTTATTCCATGATATATCGACTTCTAAGTTAAATTTATTCTTAAAAAATAAACATAAAGTCTTTTCAAACTTGGGCAGATATTTTTCGCGGGTTAAGAGTAACTCTAATTTCATTTGTTCAGAACTGGGCTCATGCTAGTTATGATTTCATTAAGAACTTGATTAATATTTTTCATACAATCTATAGTATTAACTTGATTGCGATCAAAATATCTTGAATTCTCATAAAGTTTTATTCTTTGTTCAATTTTTTTTATATCTTCAGCAAATGGATCATTCTTTTTCTTTGACCTAGATATTGATTCTTTGGTGCTTATCATTAACAAAAAAGAGAAATTAGGCTTTGGAGAAAGCTTCATTAATAATTTCCATAAAAGCTTTTCTGAAAAATTTATTTCTGGAAAATTTAATGAAAAATCTATAAATGTATCGTAAAGATATCTATCACAAATAACAATTTTCTTAGTTAATATTTTCAATCTTAAGAAAACTGCGTAATAAATTAATAAATCTAATAAAGCAACCCAAATCCACAAGTAATTAATTTTCTTATTACTCATCAACTCGTCTCTTTTATTTTTTTGAGATAAAGAATTAAAAGAAAATAGTTTGCGATATATTTTCTTTATAAACTCAATTCCGGGTGTGTAGCCCCCCCTGGACCAAACAGTGGTGAATGAAATATTTTTTTTACATAAATATTCACTTAAAAGTTTGATTTGAGTTGATTTTCCAGCGCCATCTATTCCACTAAAAACTACTAACATAACTATTATTTAATTTAAATAACCTCTTCATAGATTTCTATTAGATGATTAATTTGTTTTTCATCATTTATTTTTTTTTGCACATACTCTATGCCATTGTTAGCCATAATTTGCAGCTTATTCTCATCATTGATTAGTTCTTTTACATTATCGACAAATGCTAATCTATCGTCAGGATCAACAAGAATTCCGGCTTTAGAGTCTTTAACAATTTTTGAGAGTCCTCCTATATTAGAGGCAACTATTGGCGTGCCTTGAGATAGAGACTCTATGGCAATTGATGGAAAACTATCTCCGCATTGAGATGGAATTATTGTAATTCTTGAGGCTTTAACGACTCTAAGAGTGTCAATATTATTTAATCGGCCAAGAACCTTAACATTGCTATATTTTTTCTCCAAATTCTTAAACAAATCTAATTCTGGTCCATTTCCAATAATATTAATCTCAAAATCAACATTCTTAACAAGATGATGAAGAATATCAGAGCCTTTGGCTTCAGATATCCTACCTGCAAAACATACTCCATTTTTTTTCTTGACTAACAGATTGGGATTAATTTTTGAAAAGAAGAAGCTATTGTTTCTCACTATAATTTTTTCATCTGGAAATTTAGATTTTAGATGTTGCTCTCTGACGAAATCTGATACAGCTATAAATTTAGCCACAAACTTAAATAAAATCTTGGTTTTTCTTATTATGAAATTATTTAAGAATAATAAAAAAGATAAAAACAAATTAGATTTACAACTTCTATAGAATCCCTTTAGGCCATAATTTCCAACACAATCATCGCAATATTTTTTATTTCTATAATATGCCCCTTCAATACATAACCACCTTCCATTATGCAGAGTCTGGACAACAGGTATTTGACATTTTTTTGAAGCAAATAATACTGAAATGCTCAAATAGGGAATAATTGAATGGAAGTGAATAACATTGGGCTTATAGTTTTTTGACCATTTAATTATTTTCCTATAATTCTCGAAAGACCAAGTTAATGCAGCGGCCTTTTTAAGAAAAGATATGAAGCCTGAACGTGGTATTGAAATTTTCTTATAAATAACCTCAACACCCTTTTGCTTTAGTAAGAGAATGTCATTTTGTATGACTGTTTCTTCTCCAGATACAAGAAGATTATCGGCAACCCCCTGAATAATTAGAACTCTCATCTAATAACATTATAAAGCCCTTGAGTTAAAACTAAAATAGCTTTTGTCAGCCCTATAAAAAATCTTTTTCTTCTCCAAGCGTTAATTACCCTCACCTTAAAACCAAAAAACAACATATATATATTTTGTTTTTTTGACGAATACCTTACCAATACATCAGGCAGATTAGCATAGTTATTATTAGATATACCTCTATACCATAGGTCAAGATCTTGGGCTTTTCTTAATTTATTGTCATAACCGCCAATATTATCAATGAAAGTTTTTCTCATCATGACACTTGAATGAACAAAAGGATTAACAAATTCTATATTTTTTTTTATTTCCTGAAAACTAGTAGGCTTTATGATAGTCATCAAGCTGCCATTAGAATCTATAAAATCTGCAGAAGTTCCGAGAACCTCAATATGAGGATTTTCTATCATGTATTTCAATTGCTTATGTAGGCGATCAGGATATGAAAAGTCGTCTGAATCCATTCTTGCAATATATTCTGTGTCTACTAATTTAAGTGCCTGATTTAGACAACTAGCCAATCCGAGGTTTTGATCATTGTATAAGCATCTTATATTGCTATATTTTTTAGAATAATTATGAATTATATTCCTTGTTCCGTCTGTTGAGCCATCATCAACTATGAATAGAATAGTGTTTTCATGACTTTGATTGAGTATACTTTCTATAGCAATTGAGAGATTATTTTCATCATTGTAAACTGACATAATCACAGTCACATATACATTTTCGATTATCTCATTCAATTTTCGAACTCCTGATACAATTGTAGGCATCTTTTTCCATATTTACAATATGTTCTAATGAATGGTTATCTTTTATAAATTTCCTTGCCTCTAAAGATATCTGTCTTAACAAAGATATATCTGACTTAAGAAAAACGCTCTTAATCGCTTTTCTAATTTCAATCTCACTTTCAATAGCTAAAATACCATTTTGATTGTGTATGAGAATGTTATTGATACCATCAACATCAGTTCCTATTACACGACAACCACATGCCATCGCCTCTAAAAGAGTTTTGGGATTGCCCTCATACCTGGAAGTTAAAATATATGCTTCATATTTGTTATAAATTGCTGGCATTTTTTCATTTGGGACAACTCCCAAAAAATTCACTTTGATATTTAATTTTCTTGATAATAATCTTAAATTTTTTTCTTCTTCGCCTGAGCCTATAATGTCCAACTCAATATCCAAACCTTTAAGGGCTCTAAATAAGAGTGGGATATTCTTTTGTTTATTCATTCTGCCCACAAAGAGCAATTTTTTGTTATGTCTAATCCTCATAGGTCTAAATAAGAGAGTATCAATAAAGTTTGGATATATAAATATCTTTGAAGAACTAATAGAAAAATAATCTGTAATAAAGGCTTTATCTCTTAAAGTTGCAACATGTATTCTCTTGGCTGACTTATAAGAAAAATGAGAAATAATGAAAACAAACAGACGATAAAAATAGCTTTTTTTTGCTTTTATTGCAAAATCATATAACTCATAACCTGACCTAATAATTAAAGGCTTGTTTAATAATCTGCTGAGAATAGCTCCAACCCAAGATCCAAGCATTTGATTTGATTTGATAACATCTACTTTGGAAAAATCCTTAGAAACAAAAAAAGGCAGCAAGAAAGAATGGACTAATGATAAATAAATACTTTTAGGTTTTCTGAATTTTGCATATATAGGATAAATTTCAATATTCTTCTCCTTCAGAAAAAAATCGGTACTATCTCCATAAGTTAGAAAAATAAAATTGCAGTTTTTTTTATCAATTAATTCCCTGTAATATCTAATTTCTCTCTCAATAAGTCCTTTCTCTTTCCATGTATTTAGTGAAACCCCATATGTAAATAGAACAAGAATAGTCGTCATAATATTAGCTAATCAAATTTCAAATCAACTTTTCAATTATTTATTTTTTCTAGAATAAATAATTCATTAATTGGCTCTTTCAAAGAAAATTTAGTTCCTTTAAATTCATTTATTTCACTATATTCGGAAATTCTTTCTCTGATAACTTTCTTATTTATATAAGGTTGTTTAATTTTCCCATAAGAGAAAGAAAATTTACTATCTCTATACTTTTTACCAAAAACATTAAAATAGTGATCTAGATTACCTAATATCCACTTTAATCTTCTCTTAATCGAAATAGCAGTAAACTTTGAAGCCATGTTTGCAATTTTCAAATTAAAGATTGAAATACTCTCGCTGTTGTAATATTGAATAGATTTAAGACAATCAAGAATTTTTCTTGATGCATTCAAATTATTCGATGCATTGGCCTCAAAAGCAATGTCTTCAATATTTAAACTATATTTGAATTTGAATTTATTTTTAAATTTATACAAATTCTCAATAAATTCATCTTCAGAAGATGCAACTACTGAAGATAATTGAGTATGTAAACTAACTCTGCTAGAGTATTTCTCAGGCATATCTCTGGGTATAAATGTAAATACGTCTTTGTCATAATATCTTGCCTCCACTGATGCAGTGCTATTAAAATGAATAAACAAAGAAGTTTCAATAAGACTTTTAGTAATTTCTGAATTTTTATCAAAAGTTACATTGCAATTATTAGAAATAATTTCTCCCCAGAATTCTTTTTTCTCCGTAGGGTGAGGTCTTAAAATAAAATTAAATTGCGGAAATTCTTTAATAACTCTCCAAACAAGATTTCGGAACTTATTCAGCATGTATTCTTGTAGCTCAGCATCTAAAATAATATCTTTAGCAAATTCACTTTCACTTCCAATTGAATTCAAGGACGAATTTATTGCAAAATCTTTACTTATAAAATGATTGGGATAAGAAAAACTCGTAGCTATAAGAATTGTTTTTTTTGTCGATTTTGAACTACTTTTTAAATTATTGCTCTTCACAAATCTCCAATGATCAAGAATTGGGCTACAAGTCAAAACCCCTTTTTCTTCTATTTCTGGGAATACAGATTTAATATTCAAATACTGGCTTTTTCCCCATAAAAAAACAAAATCAGAGTGAAAGATAGTCTCCTGGCTGAACCTCAACCTAACTCCGGAAACTCCATTACTAGGAACTAAACCCTCTGCATCAATTGAAGTAATCTTATGACCATACTCACGTAATTTTTTCTGCCAATGCAGTGCATTAGGGATAATACTCTTAAGTATTATTACCCCTTTTGGTAAAGACTTTAGAATTGGCAGTAATCTTTTTTGTCCTCCAAGGACAACAGTCCAATCATCTTTGACTGCCAACATCGATAATAACAACATCCCATCAAATTCTCTACTGAATATTTCTATAGGTATATAAAGATATTTTTTTTTCATATAGATAAAGTCTCTGTGTTCTGTAACACATTACCCAAAACTGATATAACTTTTTCCTGCTGTTCCTTTGTTAATTTTGGATGAATAGGCAGGGAGATTGTTTTTGAATAATAATTTTCACAATTAGGGAAATCGCCTGGTTTAAAACCCAACTTCTTGTAAAAAGGGTGAAAATGAATAGGAATATAATGAACATTTACCCCAATTCCTGATTTAATTAGTTGATTAAATATTTTATTTCTATCAGCGGCATTTGTTGTGCTTAATTGAATTGGATATAAATGAAACGATGATTCAGATTCCGGAAGCTGGTAAGGAATATTAACTGGCATAGTTTGTAAACCAAGATTATAAGTCATACTGATCTTCTTTCTTTGAGAGACAAATTCATCTAGCCTTTCCATTTGACTTATTCCCAGAGCCGCTTGAATATCATTCATTCTATAGTTATAGCCAAGCTTAATTTGCTCGTAGTACCATTTCATATCAAAATTATGCTCAAAAAAATCTTGATTTCTTGTTATGCCATGACTTCTGTAAAGCTCTAGTCTATCGAACAATTTTTTTGAGTTGGTGACTGCTACACCACCCTCTGCAGTAGTAATTATTTTTACAGGGTGGAAACTAAAAATAGTTATATCCGAAAATTGACAACTTCCTATAGGTTTATTTTTATACTTTGCTCCAATAGCATGAGACGCATCTTCAATAATACTAAAACCATATTCTTTACTGAGATTATTAATTTCTTCCATTTTGCATGATTGTCCTGCAAAGTGCACAGGTATAAGAATTTTTGGAAGTTTATTTTCCTTTTTTGCCTTTTTTAATTTCTTTTTTAGACAGCTTATTGAGATGTTGTAAGTTTCTTTGTTTATATCAACAAAATCAATCGTTGCTCCACAATAAAGACCACAGTTCGCAGATGCTGCAAAAGAATTAGGAGATGTCCATAATATATCTCCCTCTCCTAGGTCAAGAGCCAAACAAGCGATATGCAAAGCAGAGGTTGCGCTATTTGTTGCAGAAGCGTATCTAGCACCGCAATAATCAGCTATTCTTTCTTCAAATAAAGGGACTTGTGGTCCTTGAGTTAAAAAGTCAGATTTCAGTACCTTAATAACTGCGTCGATATCCTCTTTGTTAATACTTTGTCTACCGTAAGGAATCATTTAAAAAATTACTCAAAACTATTTCTATGGCAGTCTATCCAAGCTCTAAGTGTATCAACACTCATCCATGAATTATTTGTATTAGACGCATAAATAAAATTTTCTTCAACTTTCTTGGATTCATCTATTTCATGCTCAATATCAAAAAATTTAATTGCGGGTAATATTTTAAAGTAATCATCAAATTCGTAAGTATTAGGTGAATCTTCTAACCCAATCATTTGCTCGTGAATTTTCTCTCCAGGCCTAACACCTACTTCTTTTATATTTCTTTTAGGATCAACAGCATAAGCAATATCAACAATAGACATAGAAGGGATTTTTTTAACATAAATCTCACCACCTTGCATATCTTCAAAAGCTTTCCAAATTAACTGAATGCCTTCTTCAAGAGTAATCATAAATCTTGTCATTCTATGATCTGTTATTGGAATATCTTGATCTTGAGGCAAAGATAAAAAATATGGTATAACAGAACCTCTTGATCCCATCACATTTCCATATCTTACTACTGAAAATCTTGTTTTTCTCTTTCCTGCATATGAATTTCCTGCAACAAATAACTTATCAGAAGTTAATTTAGTCGCACCATAAAGGTTTGCAGGCGAGCTTGCCTTATCTGTAGAAAGCGCTACAACTTTTAATACGTTATTATCAATTGCTGCATCAATCAAATTCATTGCACCAATAATATTTGTTTTAATACATTCAAAAGGATCATATTCTGCAGTAGGAACAATTTTCGTTGCAGCGGCATGAACAACCAGATCTATTCCATCAAGAGCTCTGTATAACCTGTCTTTATCCCTTACATCTCCAATAACAAATCTAACTCTATTATCATGGGCATATTTCTTTGCCATATCCCACTGTTTCATTTCATCCCTGGAGAAAATTACTATCTTTTTTGGATTGTATTTTTCCAGGGTCATTTTTACAAAATTTTGACCTAGTGAGCCAGTGCCTCCAGTAATAAGAATTGATAAATTATTCATTGTTTTCTTTATTAAATTGTGAACTATTAATGAGTTCTTTATACGAATTAAATTGAATTATCCCACCATTAACCATTTTTAAAATTTTATTGCAATTTTTTAGGATTTCAACATTATGGGTAACCATAAGAACAGTTTTATCTACTAATAATCTTCTAATTTCTTCACTTACATGCTCCTCTGTTTCTTTATCAAGTGAACTTGTCGGCTCATCAAGAATGATAAATGATTTGTTAAAATATAGTGATCTTGCCAAAGCTATTCTTTGTTTTTGCCCGCCAGAAATTCTCACCCCCCTCTCTCCGGCAAATGTATCAATTTTATTAGGTAACTGATTCACGAATTTCTTTAAATTAGTCATTTTAAGAACTTTTTCAAGTAGCTTTTCATTCACTAAACTCATATCAGTTTCAAAGGTTATGTTTTCTAAAATTGAAGAATCTAGAATCAGGGGGTCCTGTGGCAAATAACTAAAACAATTTAGAATACTTTTTTGTGATAAATAACCATGCTTTTCATTGATTAGAATATCCCCTGAATGAGGACTAGTCAATCCTAGTATCAAATTAACCAATGAGGTCTTTCCTGAACCTGATTTACCTATAATTCCAACAAAATCATTTGCAGAAATTTTAAAAGATACATCAGTTAGAAGCTGCAAGGATTCTTTATAAGAAAATGACACTTTTCTAAATTCAAGACTTTTAAATTGTACTGACTGAAAATTCTCATTGTCTCTTTTTCTCTTTGATTGAATTTTAAGATTGTTTATTAAAACAAGGTCTTTGTACAAAAGTGATATGGCATTTCTTTGATTACTCAACTCTTGAAATGATGAAAAAATCTTATTACTACTTGGAATCATCCTTAATATCGCCAAACCTAATGTGGCAACAGTCATTATCAGTTCCTCATTACTAGTACCAGTTTGCGAAAGTAATAAAAGATAAAAACCTATCAATATAACAATTATTAACTCTAGAAGAAATTTAGGGAACATTTTTATCATTAAAACCCTCTTACCCAAAATTCTTAATTTCTCTGAAATAAGCTCGATTTTTTTTATGAAGGTTTCTTCAATTGATAAAACTTTTATTTCTTTAAATCCATCGATATTCTCAGCAACTTTTTTAATGAGCTCCTTATTGTAAATATTTAATTGACGTCCTAAATCTCTCAATCGAAATTTAGTAGCCTTATATAAAAAGAAAAAAATCAAGAAAACTAGTAGAAATAAAAAAGGAGCACTAATTCCTATCGCCAAAAAAACAAAGCAAAAAATTGTAACTAACAATACAGTTTCGCTAAAAATCACTAGGAATGATTTGATTATTTTATTTCCAAATACTGCTGCAAGATCTGTTATCAGGTACTTAGTATGGGAGCTATTTCGTCTTACATGTTCCATAAAATCAATCTTGAGATATTGTTTTATGATTTGCGATCGAATTCTAGAAGTCACCCCTAAAGAAAAGCTTAAGATAACATTGTGAACATAAATAGATAAAAAAGTTTTAAACGCAAATATTACGAAAAAAGCAATGAAAACATTAGTCAAAGATAATTCTATAAAAGAGATATATTTTTGAAGTAGACTGTCAGCTACAGGATTAACTAAAGCTGTAAGAATCGCAAATAAGAATCCCAGGCCTAGAAAATCCATCATCGCAACAAATATAAATAATAGACCCATAATAGGAAGTTTCCTAAAATCTGATCCCATCATGAATTTAACTTTCTTCAGCGAAGAGGATAGATTATTATTCATTCAGACTCTTCCATATAAATCCTCATATCGAACTATGTCGTCCTCACCAAGGTAAGAACCTGTCTGCACCTCTATGACCTCAACATATTTTTGGGTTTTATTTTCTATAGAATGTTTTGCACCCTTTGGTATTTGTATTGAATCATTGGTATCTAACTGAAATTCCTTTCCATCGAGGGTTACAGTTGCAATTCCTGAGATTACAGTCCAATTCTCCGACCGATACATATGCGACTGTAGGGATAATTTTGAATGAGGAGAGATATGAAGTTTTTTTACCTTATGACTGATTCCAGTATTAATATTTTCAAACCATCCCCAAGGTCTAAATATTTTTTGGTTAAAATTAATCGAATCAGGGTCTCTTTTAACCTTTCCTTGAATTTCATTAATAAGACCTATCTTTTCTTTATTTGCAATCATTAATAACTCTTCAGTGTCAACAATAATTACATCCTCCAAACCAAGAGTAGCGACAATTTTTTGTGAATTAACATAACAGTTATAAGAATCTAGAGAATAAACTTCTGATTTATTCTTAACAAGAGAAGATTCAAATAAGTTACTGACTGATTTCCATGTCCCCAAATCACTCCAAGAGGTGTGTAATGGTCTGACCAGCATATTTTTAGCACTTTCGAGAATAACATAATCAAGAGATAGTTTTTTATATTCTTTGTTTTTTAGATCTTTGTAATCAGCTAAACGCCTAAAACATAAATCATAGTATGAATTTTTAACAGCAAACTTTGCTATATCTAAAATTGTTTTATGTTTTCTAATTTCAGATAAGTATCTTTGAAGGCTAAAAAGAAAAATACCTGAATTCCATAAATAATTTCCCTCAGCTATATATTTTTTTGCAGAATTAATACTTGGCTTTTCTATAAATTTCTCGACCTGGAAAAGGGATTCTATCTGCTTTCCTGTCTTAATATATCCATAATTATCATTAACCTCTGTAGGGGGAACCCCAAAAGTTATCAGTTTATCGTTGGCTGCATGTTTAATGGATGAAGCAACATCCTTAGCGAAGGAATCTTTATCTTCAATAAAGTGGTCAGCAGACAAAACTAAAATATAAGCATTCTCAGCGCTTTCATTTACATGTAGTACAGCAGAAGTTACTGCAAGAGCAGTATTTTTACCTTGCCTCTCTAGAAGAATTTCATATTTCTTAACATCGATTTCATTTAACTGATCTTTGACTAGAAATCTATGTGATTCATTACAAATAATGATTGGTGGAGCGATGTTAGGTATAGATAAAGTCCTAATAATAGTCTCTTGAAACATTGAATTTTTTCCATAAAGAGAATGATATTGTTTTGGAAAGCTCTTTGTTGAAAGAGGCCATAATCTACTTCCACTACCGCCAGATAAAATAATTGGATAAATAATCATTATGGGTTGCGTATTTTATTCTGAGCTAACAACATGCCTTTTGGAGTGCCGCAATCAAACCTCTTACCTGAATATTTATACGCCAAAACTTTGTTTTCTTTTGCTAATATTTTTAGAGCATCAGTAATTTGTATCTCTCCATTTTGATCAGGTGATGTTTCTTCCAAAGCATGGAAAATGTCAGAAGTAAGAATATATCTGCCGATAATTGCTAGATTTGAGGGTGCAAAACCAATTGACGGTTTTTCAATCATATCATTTACCTGAAGAACCCTTTTAGAATCATCAAGATAACTCCCTGAAACAATGCCATATTTATCAATGAGGTTTTCTTCCACCTCCTCTATGGCTATAAGACTGCATCCTGGATAAAGTTTGTGAATCTCTTTAAGTTGGGAGAGTACAGGATCTTTTTCAGCAAGACAAAGATCATCTGGCAGAAGAACTGCGAAAGACTCATTTCCAATAACATCTTTAGCAGTATATATAGCATTACCTAGACCTTGCATCTTAGATTGGTAAACAAAAGAGAAGTTATTTTCTGAGATAATTTGATTTATATCTTTTAAATAATCAGTTTTAGAAGAATTAAATAAATGAGTGTTTAATGATTTATTCTCTGAAAAATATTCCTTAATAGATTCTT